>JACKQG010003947.1_pt1 | contig 17631 bp, 13 predicted proteins | sample 8237621 | NCBI WGS metagenome assembly JACKQG01 (sample SAMN15677084, study PRJNA649215) | marine metagenome | biome: marine; feature: Black Sea; material: saline water; isolation source: suspended particulate matter (SPM) from the Black Sea western gyre | collected 2013-06-09/2013-06-10 | depth...
TACACATAGTAATACTATTTTCATAGTTGATGAAGCCTCTATGATTCCTGAAAATTCGGATAAAGGATTTGGTAACCGCTCCCTTTTAAATGATTTGATTGAATATGTATATCAGGGGCAGGATTGTAAACTAATTTTGATTGGAGATACAGCACAACTCCCTCCAGTTCATTTGGATATAAGTCCAGCCTTAGATGAAGATAAACTAGAACTGAATTACAACAAACAAGTTATTTGCAAGGAACTTACCCAAGTTGTAAGACAAAAGAAAGATTCATTAATCCTAGAAAATGCAACTGACCTTAGGAATAGAATTGCAACTGCTGATTACTCCTATCCTAAATTAGTAACCAATTCAGAAGTTATTCGCTTAAACACTGGAGAGGATTTGCAAGATGCGTTGGAAACTGCTTATAGCAATGAAGGAGTGAATAATACTACCGTACTTTGCCGATCCAACAAAAGAGCAAATCTTTACAATCAGCAGATAAGAGCAAAGATAAGATGGCAGGAAAATGAAATTTCAGCTGGCGATATGCTTATGGTTGTACGGAATAATTATTATTGGTTAGATGATAGTAGCAAAGCAGGATTTATTGCCAATGGTGATATTGTAGAAGTAGTCAAAATAAAAGAAACCATTGAACGCTATGGTTTCCGTTTTGCAAAAGCTAGCGTACAAATGGTGGACTACCCAGATGAAAAAGAATTAGAGGTAATATTATTACTAGAAACCTTAACGAGTGAAAGCCCAGCTATAACCTACGATCAATACAAACAACTATACAAAGAAGTTGGTTTGGACTACAAAGGACAAAAAGAAATAAACAAAAAGATAAAGGAAGATGAATTTTTTAATGCCTTGCAAATAAAATTCGCTTATGCCATTACTTGCCATAAATCACAAGGAGGACAATGGGAAAATGTATTTATTGACTTAGGTTATTTTACTGAGGAAATGTTAGATAAATCCTACCTAAGATGGCTTTACACTGCTATGACTAGAGCAAGCAAAAAGTTATATTTGATTAATTTTAATAAAGAGTTTTTTAAAGACTAGTTTTTTAAATTTGCAACATGGGAATTAAAGATGGAAAATTTAAAACTGTTTTAACTTATGGTACTTTTGACTTGTTACATTATGGTCATTTAGAGATATTAAGAAGAGCAAGTCTTTTAGGGGATAAACTAATTGTTGGGGTTTCAACTGATAAGTTTAATGAAATAAAAGGAAAGACTTGTGTTTTGCCATATCAAAAAAGAAAGGAGTTAATAGAGTCGCTAGATTATGTTGATAAGGTAATCCCTGAAGATAATTGGGATCAGAAAGTGACTGATATTCAAGATAATGATATTGATATTTTTGTAATGGGAGATGATTGGAAAGGGAAATTTAATGAATTAAAGGTTTTTTGTGAAGTTATATACTTTCCAAGAACTAATGGAATATCTTCCACTAAGTTGAGGTCTATTTTAGATGATTAATTATTAATATTTTGCAAGTAAATTCATTATTATCAGATTAAATAAAGAGGTTAGAAAAATTAGTTAATATTGAATTGAAAGATTGGAAATAGCATGAAAAACTATATAGTTGGAATATCAAATTCTAAAAGCATTAAGTACTTACCTAAGCTAACAAGTCTTTTAATATTTCCTATTTATTGCCTATTATATCTTATGCCTAGAAATAAGAGAAATTGGGTTTTTGGATCGGGAGTTGGGATGAGCTTTAGTGACAATGCTAAATATCTATTTTTATATTGTTCATCACAAAAAGAAATTAATTCTTATTGGATAACAAAAAATAAGGCTTTGGTAGAAAGCTTACGCAATGATGGTCTTAATGCATATTATAAATATAGTATAATGGGAATATGGTTAAGTATTTCCTCTAAAGTATATATATATGATTCCAGAACTAGTTGCATTAACCATTGGTCTTCTGGGGGAGCTTTTAAGGTAAGTTTATGGCACGGATCTCCTTTAAAAACTATTGATAGAGATATATCAGTAAAGAATAATGCCTTTTATTTAGGTAATCATACCTGGGGTCTAAAACGTTATTTTGTGCGGATGATAATGCCAGAATGGTTTGTTGTAGCTGACTTAATGATTGCTACATCCGAGAAAGTAAAAGGGTATTTCAATTCTGCTTTTGGCTGTAAAAAAATTGAAGTTACTGGTTACCCTAGGAATGACATTATTTCTAACCCTAATTTGTATACTAAGCATTTGATATTTGAACAAAAAATTATTGAATCTATTACTACTAAAAAGACAATTTTATACGCCCCTACTTTCCGTGATACAAATCGTTTTGACAGAAAAACTCCTATTGAGTGGGAACGCTTGAATGATTTATTAAAAAAGAATGACACTACTTTTCTTATTAAATTACACAGACATGATTATTCTATGGCAATGAAAGAGAAATGTAGTCATATTAGAGTATTGGATAATGAAAGTGATATGTATCCGTTATTTTCAAAAGTAGATTTGTTAATCACGGACTATTCTTCTATTTTCTTTGACTTCTTATTGACTGATAAACCGGTATTATTTTACCCTTACGATATAGATGATTATTTAACTAAGGATCGTTCAATGTATGATAAGTACGATAACGTAACTCCAGGGCATAAGGCTTATGATTTCAATGGGTTTTATCAAAAATTAGAATTATTTTTTAAAGAGCCAAACGCTTTAAAGGAGAGTGTTTTGGATTATAACATCATTAAAAAAATGTACAATAAATATAATGACAGTGATGCTTCAAAGCGTACTTATCAATTTATTGCATACAATTTATAATAAAGATTTTTTTAAACTAAAAAATTTAACTATATATTATCTATAATTGCATTCATAGTCATACTTGGTCGCATAGCTGCAAAAGTAGTTTCCGTATCTGGCAAGTAATATCCATTAATGTTTTCCATATCTCCTTGTGCATTATTCAACTCTTCTATAATGCTACTCTCATTTTCTTTCAGCTGAGCACTCACTTTTTCGAAAGTAGCTTTTAAATCAGCATCTTTAGTTTGAACTGCTAATTCACTAGCCCAATACATTGCCAAATAAAAATGAGAACCTCTATTGTCCAACTCTCCTACTTTACGCATTGGCGATTTTCCATTTTTCAATACATCCTCAATTGCAGTATCTAAAGTATCAGCAAGAATTTTTGCTTTAGGATTTCCATTCACTTGTGCAAGATGTTCTAAAGAAACAACAATTGCCATAAACTCTCCAAGCGAATCCCATCTTAAATGTCCTTCTTTAGTGAATTGTTGCACATGCTTTGGAGCAGAACCTCCTGCCCCTGTTTCAAACAAACCTCCACCGTTCATTAACGGAACGATTGAAAGCATTTTTGCAGAAGTACCCAATTCTAAAATTGGAAATAAATCTGTCAAATAATCTCTTAACACATTACCTGTTACCGAGATGGTATTTTTTCCTTTCTTCACCCTATCCAAAGTAAATAATGTTGCTTCTTTTTGTGATAGAATTTGAATATCCAAGCCTTCAGTATCATGCTCTTTCAAGCATTCATTTACTTTTTTAATGATTTCAGCATCATGCGCTCTAGCTTCATCCAACCAGAAAATAGTTGGCCAGGCTGTTGCTTTAGCTCTATTTACTGCAAGCTTTACCCAATCCTTAATTGGTTCATCTTTTGTTTGGCACATTCTCCAAATATCTCCCTTTTCAACAGTATGCTCTAACAACACATTTCCTAAAGTATCAGTAACTTTTACAATACCATCCGTTTGAATTTCAAATGTTTTATCATGCGAACCATATTCTTCCGCTTTTTGTGCCATCAAACCAACATTAGGAACTGTACCCATAGTTGTAGGATCAAAAGCACCATGCTTTTTGCAGAAATCAATAGTTGCACTATACACACTAGCATAGGAGCTATCAGGAATTATTGCTTTTGTATCTTCCGTTTTATTCTCATTATTCCACATTTGACCAGAAGTCCTTATCATGGCTGGCATTGAAGCATCAATAATAACATCAGAAGGAACATGTAAATTAGTAATTCCTTTATCAGAATCCACCATTGCAATATTTGCATTATTTTCAAATGCTAAAGCAATATCCTTTTCCACCTCAGCTCTTTTTTCTGATGAAGTATTTTTTAATTTTGCAATTAAATCTCCAAATCCATTTTTGAAATCTACTCCTAATTCCTTAAAAGTAACGGCATGTTTTGCAATTAAGTCCTTAAAGAAAATACGCACAACATGAGCAAAAATAATTGGATCAGAAACCTTCATCATAGTTGCTTTCAAGTGTAAGGACAATAAAATCCCTTGTTCTTTAGCTTGTTTTATCTCTGCTTCCAAAAAGGCTAACAAAGCTTTTTTGGACATAATAGTAGTATCAATTATCTCTTTTGCCAACAATGGAGTACTTGCCTTTAAAGTTGTAACTCTTCCGTCAAGACTAAAGAGTTCAATCTTAACATCAGTTGCCTTTTCAACACATACTGATTTTTCATTATGATAAAAATCACCAGACTGCATTGTTGCAACATGCGACTTAGAATCAGCAGACCAAACTCCCATAGAATGAGGATTTACTTTTGCATAATTCTTTACTGCTTTTGGAGCTCTTCTATCAGAATTACCCTCCCTTAACACAGGGTTTACAGCTGAACCTTTAATTTTATCGTAGCATAATTTTATTTGTTCATCCTTATCATTCTTAGGCGCATTAGGGTAAGAAGGTATAGCATATCCCTTACCTTGTAATTCCTTAATAACAGCTACTAATTGAGGAACTGATGCACTAATATTTGGCAACTTTATTATGTTTGCTTCTGGCTTTTTCACCAATTCGCCCAACTCCTTTAAAGCATCATCTACCCTTTGGTTTTCATCTAAATATTCTGGAAAAGCAGATAAAACTCTTGCTGCCAATGAAATGTCTTTTGTTTCAATTTCGACACCCGCATGAGCTGCAAAAGCATTGATTATTGGCAATAATGAATGAGTAGCCAACATAGGAGCTTCATCCGTTTTTGTGTAAATTATCTTTGACTTCTGACTGCTCATTATTCTATTATTTTTCTAAATTTTTAAAGTTCGTCAACTTAAAATTAGTAACCAAATACATCTTTTAAAGTTAAGTGTTTTATTTCGCCATATTGTTTTAACACTTCTAAGTCCAAATCGTCCTTAGCGCCAAGTACCATAACTACCCTTGTTCCATTAGCAATATGTGAATTATGGAAATCTCTTAAACTTGACATATCAAAATTTTCAACTCCTTTATAAACATCTTTTCTAAGGTCATAATCAACACCTAATTTTTGTGCATTTTCATATTCAGAAAGTACTCTTGATTTTGTTAATCTTTCTGTTCTTATTTTCTGCTCTATACCCTCTTTAGCATTATTCATATTTGCTTCAGCTTCTGGCATAACATCCAATAATTCAGTCATCCCAACCATTGCGTCAGCTAACTTGTCAGCTTGCGTACCGATATAACTCATTAAGTAATGCGAATCATCTTTATCAGATGGAATAGTATAAGTACTATACACCGAATAAGCTAAAGCTTTAGATTCTCTCATTTCCTGAAATACAATAGAACTCATTCCGCCTCCAAAATATTCATTGTGATATTTGATAATAGCATACTCATCAATATTCAATTTATCTCCTTTAGCCAACATCATAACCTCAGCTTGTTTCATGTCATAATCCACAACATACACTAAAGGCTTGTCCATATTATTTTCAACAAATTCTTTTTTAGCAGGGATTGCTTTAAGCTCAGTATTAGTCGTGTGCAAAGCTGTTAATTTATCCTCTACAGCTACCATTTCATCAGGTCCATAATAGAGTATTCTATGCTCATAAGAAGTTAAGTTATGTATTAAGTCCAACAACTCAGTTGATGAAACATTGCCTAATTCTTCTTCAGAAAGAATATTCATAAAAGATGAATTAGCTCCATACTTAGCATAATTACCCATTGCTGTCCAAAGGATAACTTGTTTGTCAAGCTTGGCATCAGCTCTCTTTTTAAGAATACTCATTTTTAATTCAGCTAAAGCCGCTTCATCAGCAACTGCACCTGCTAGTATTGTTTCAAAAAGTTCTACTGATTCATTAAAATTATCTGATAGTCCGCTTAAAGTAACTTGAATCTTCTCAGCACTACAATTTACTGAGAGCTCACAACCTAACTTATAGAATTCTTCTTCTTTTTCAGCAGGAGACATTTCAGCTGTTCCTAAATATTTTAAATAATCAACTGCTAATTTTAACCTGTTATCATGGTCATTCCCCATATCTAAGATATAGTTCAATTTAAATCTTTCGTTTTCAGTATTCTCTTTATAGATTAATGAAACATCACCTACAGTCGTTTTTTCAATATCATTTTCAAAGTCTAAGAAAACTGGCTCAATATCAGCCACCTCTTCAGCTAATAAATTAACTAAAAATTCCGATTGATCCTCACGATTAACCGACACTGGAGTGATAGCTGGCTTAGTTACTTTTAATACTGATTTATCCTCACCATTTCTTTTATAAACAACTACATAATTATCCGCATACTTTGCATTTGCAAAATCAATAATTTCTTGCTTAGTTACTTTCCCTAACTCATCCATTTCATTCTGATGATCCTCCCAAGAAATTCCCAAAGTAAACGCATCAATAAATTCGTTTGCTCTACCACTGTTACTTTCTAACTTCTTAAGTTGATTTAATTTCAAATCAGAAATAATAGCACCAACCAACCAATCAGGGAAATTTCCAGCTTTAACTTCTTCGATTTGTGCTAATAATAAATCCTTCACTTGTTCTAAAGTCTGGTCTTGTTTTGGACTACCATAAAAACCATGCATAGAGTAATCTTCTAAAACATAAGGAAAACAACCACCACCAATTAATTCTTGTGCTTGGTTTAAATTCAAATCAATAAGGCCTGCTGCCGAATTAGAAAGTACCATATCCACCATAGTCAACATTTTAGCATCTTCAGTATTCGCTCCTTCAAATCGAAAGCCTAAATATAAACGCTCTGCCTCCGGGCCATACACTTCACTATAAACTGGTGCTGTAATTGGCGCTTCTTGAATCACTTCAAAAGTAGGATCATCTTTTCTTTCAAAAGTTCCCCAATATTTATTAATCAAAATAATTGTTTCATCATAATCAAAATCACCTGACATACAAATTGCCATATTATTTGGCACATAGTATTTATTAAAATACTTTCTGATTTCAGTTAGAGAAGGATTCTTTAAATGCTCAATTGTACCAATTGTAGTTTGTTGTCCGTACTGGTGCGTTGGAAACAAACCATCAAAAAGAGCTTCAAACATTTTACTTCCATCTCTATCTAGAGACATATTCTTTTCTTCATAAACAGCTTCTAGTTCAGTATGGAATAATCTAAAAACAGGATAACGAAAACGCTCAACTTCTAACTTTAACCATTTCTCAATTTGGTTAGACGGGATATCATTAATATAAACTGTTTTTTCATTAGAAGTGTAAGCATTGGTTCCTTTAGCTCCTAAACCACTTACCATTTTATCATACTCGTTAGCAATAGCAAATTTTGCAGCCTCACCGGAAACAGAATCAATTTGACTCCATACTCTTTCTCTATTATCAGTATCATCCATATCAATGGTGCGATACTCTTCATAAAGCGCTTCAATCTTGTCCAACATTGGTGCTTCTTTCTCAAAATCAAGAGAACCATAAATATCAGTACCTTTAAATAACATATGCTCCAAATAATGTGCCAAACCTGTTGCATCAGCAGGATCATTTTTACTTCCAGCACGAATAGCAATATTTGTCTGTACTCTAGGTGCATCAGCATAAGCTGTCAAATACACTTTAAGGCCATTATCTAAGGTATATATTCTTGCATTTAACGGGTCATTGGGGGCCGTTTCATAATTATTTTCAATTTTATTCATTTGTTCTTTTGCATTTATTGCGAAATAGATTCCTGCTGCTACTATTAGCACAATGGTTAAAATTTGTTTTGGTTTCATATTCATTTATTTTCAGTTAATAATCAGGATCAAGTCCTAGTTTCATTCTTAAAGTTTCCAAATGAGGATTTTGTTCCATCATTTTGGCAAATTTATCTTTATTTGTGTAAGGGATATTACTTTTTCCTCCTTTAATTACCTTAGTTGTTATTTCAATATAATCATTTTCTAATTTATTTCTTAGAAACTCCAAAATCATATATTTTTCTTCTAGTAACATTTCAACTTGCGAATGATTACTCAAAGGCAATTCAATTACATGATTATCTTTTAGTTCTGGAAGAAAAACACCCAATGTAATTCCTAAATTAGATTTTCCTTTTTGTTTTACAAATGCAATTACATCTTTCCAAGTTTCTAGCATTTTTGTTGCTGAAAAATCAGTATTCCTTAGTTTTGAAATATCAATTTCTTCTTCAACATCTTTCTTTTCATTCATCTGCTTAAAAGCTGCAGTTATAGATATAGTCTTGGACTTCTTTTTGGACGATAAAGAAATTCTTGGAATTGATTTAGGAGTAATATCTGCTACTTCACTATTACTTTCAATTTCGGGTTTTTTGTGAATTTCTGTCGTTTTTCCTATTTTTTCATCATTTTCAGTTGCTTTTTCAACAGAAAGCTGCTTTTTTTCATCATTTAAAGTAACTATGAAACTTTTAGGGCTTTTTTTTTCAGCCATTTGATGTCCTATAGAAGAAATTCGCATTAACGATAACTCAACTAAAAGCCGTTTATTATTTGATGTTTTATACTGCACATCACATTCATTACATAAATCTAAAGCAGGAATTAAAAAGCTTAACTCACACAACTTTGATTGCTCAAGATACCTTTGCTGTAAAGCCTCCCCTTTTTCTAATAACTGAAGTGTACTTTCATCCTTAGCAACAAGTATATCTCTTAAATGTTCTGATAAACCAATAATGAAATGATGTCCATCAAAGCCATTGTCCAGTATTTCATTGAACAGAAGTAAAAGTGCATTAATATCGTTTTTTAAAAGTGCAGCAGTAACTTTAAAATAATATTCATAATCCAAAATATTCAAATGCTCAATTACACCTTGATAAGTAAGTTCTTTTTCCGAGAAACTAATCAATCTATCAAATAGCGATAATGAATCACGCAATGAACCATCTGATTTTTGAGCAATTAAATGAAGGGCTTCTTGCTCAGCTGTAATTCCTTCACTTTTAGCAACAAATGCCAAATGATTAGAAATATCATTCACTCCCACTCTTTTAAAATCAAAAATTTGACACCTTGATAAAATAGTTGGAATAATTTTATGTTTTTCAGTAGTAGCTAAAATAAACTTAGCATGTTTTGGTGGTTCTTCTAAAGTTTTCAAAAAAGCATTAAATGCTTGAGTTGATAACATATGTACCTCATCAATAATGTAAATGTTATATTCTCCTACTTGAGGTGCAAAACGAACTTGATCAACTAATCTTCTTATATCATCAACAGAATTATTGGATGCTGCATCAAGTTCATGTACGTTGAATGATGCATTTTCATTGAATGATTTGCAACTCACACATTCGTTACAGGCTTCAATATTCTCAGATATATTTTCGCAATTGATTGTTTTTGCTAAAATCCGAGCACAAGAAGTTTTACCTATTCCTCTAGGACCACAAAACAAAAATGACTGAGCTAACTGATTGCTTTTAATCGCATTTTTTAAAGTGGAAGTAATTGAATTTTGACCAACAACAGCATTAAAAGTTGATGGCCTATACTTCCTAGCAGATACGATAAAATCACTCATTTTATTAAATTTAAAATACGAAAGACAAAACTAACATTTCTTACAAAATAGCAGGCAGATATTTAATCAAATTAAAAAACTACTCTAATTATGTAGAATTGAATCTTTTTACTAAATTTGCCGCCCGTAAAAATATTAACTAAAACAAACAAAAGATGACTACTTACGAAACTGTTTTCATTATGAATCCCGTTTTATCTGAAGATCAGGTAAAGGAAACAGTAAAGAAATTTGTTGACCACATTAAGGCTAACAAAGGAAAAATTACCAATGAAGAAAATTGGGGATTGAAGAAATTAAAGTACACAATCCAAAAGAAAAAGACAGGTTTTTATTACCTAATTGAGTTTCAGGCTGATGGACAAATTATCAACGACTTTGAAGTTGAGTTCAAAAGAGACGAGCGTGTTATCAGATGGCAAACAGTAAAATTAGAGAAATTTGCTTTAGCATATGCTGACAGAAGAAAAAAGAAATTAAGTACTAACGCAAAAGCTGAATAATCATGGGAAATAAAACAGACATAAAATACTTATCTCCAGTAGATATTGAATTAAGACAACAAAATAAATATTGCCGTTTCAAAAAAATGGGAATAGATTATATTGACTATAAAGATCCTGAATTTCTAATGCGTTTTTTGAATGAGCAAGGAAAAATTTTACCAAGAAGAATTACTGGTAACTCATTAAAATTCCAAAGAAGATTAGCTGTATCAGTAAAAAGAGCAAGACAAATAGCTCTTTTACCATATGTAGCTGATAATTTAAAATAATCATAAAACTTAAGGAAACATGGATATTATATTACAAGAAAATGTTGAGAAATTAGGTTTCAAAAATGAAATCGTCTCAGTAAAAAATGGTTACGGCAGAAACTTTCTTATCCCAAAAGGATTAGGGATTTTAGCTACTGAATCAGCCGTGAAAGTTTTGAACGAAAATTTAAAACAACAAGCGAAAAAAGAAGAAGCTGAAATTACGAAAGCAACTAAAATTGCAGAAGCATTACCTAAATTAGAAATTATATTAAAAGGTAAGGTTGCTGATGGTGGTACAAAATTATTTGGTTCTATAAAAACCTCACAATTTACTGATGCTTTACAAGCATTAGGACACACAATTGACGCAAGTTTCGTAAAACTTCCTAAAGTAAAAGAATTAGGAAAATATGAAGCAGAAGTAAGGTTACACAGAATGGTTAGTGTAAATGTAGCCTACAGTGTTATTGCTGAATAAGTAAATTCAAACAAATAATTAAAAGCCGAACCTAACCGTTCGGCTTTTTTATTGTCAAATTTTAAGAGTTTAATATCCACTCCTATTTTCAATAGAAATAAAATGCAAATTATTATATTTGCAATCCTAATTAAAAACAAAAATAGATCATGGCATTTGATATTAATATGATTAGAAAGGTGTACAAAAAGTACCCTTCAGCAGTTGAAGCTGCAAGAAAAGCAACTAATAAACCTTTAACTCTTTCTGAAAAAATACTTTACACTCACCTTTGGGACGGTAATGCTGACAAAGCATTTACAAGAGGAGAAGATTATGTAGACTTTGCCCCAGATAGAGTAGCTATGCAAGATGCAACTGCACAAATGGCACTTCTTCAATTCATGCAAGCGGGAAAAGATAAAGTTGCCGTACCCTCCACTGCACATGCCGATCATTTAATATTGGCTAAATTAGGAGCAGATAAAGATTTACAAGAAAGCCTAAATACTAATAATGAAGTATTCAACTTTTTAAGTTCGGTATGTAATAAATACGGAATTGGTTTCTGGAAACCAGGAGCAGGAATTATCCATCAAGTAGTATTAGAAAACTATGCTTTTCCTGGTGGAATGATGATAGGTACCGATTCACACACAGTAAATGCTGGAGGACTTGGAATGGTAGCTATTGGTGTTGGTGGAGCTGATGCTGTTGATGTAATGGCTGGAATGCCTTGGGAACTAAAATTTCCTAAATTAATTGGAATTAAACTAGTTGGAAAATTAAGCGGTTGGGCATCAGCTAAGGATGTAATTTTAAAAGTTGCAGGTATACTTACTGTAAAAGGAGGTACTGGTGCTATTGTTGAATATTTTGGTGAAGGAGCAAAATCTCTATCGGCGACAGGAAAAGGAACAATTTGTAATATGGGAGCTGAAATTGGAGCTACTACTTCAACTTTTGGTTATGACAAAAGTATTGAAAGATATTTAAGAGCAACTGACAGAGATGATGTAGCCAATGCTGCAAACGAAATTAAAGAACACTTAACAGGAGACATAGAAGTATACGAAAATCCTGAACACTATTTTGACCAAGTTATTGAAATTAATTTATCAGAATTAACGCCTCATTTAAACGGCCCATTCACTCCAGATTTAGCAACTCCAGTTGCTGAAATGAAAGAAAAAGCAGTGAAAAATGATTGGCCTTTAGATGTAGAATGGGCATTGATTGGCTCGTGTACTAACTCATCTTATGAGGACTTAACTAGAGCCGCTTCTATTGTAGAAGATGCAGTAAGCAAGGGACTTAAACCCAAAGCAACATTAGGAATTAATCCTGGTTCGGAGCAAGTACGCTTTACAGCCGAAAGAGATGGATTGATGGATTCGTTTATGAAATTTGAAACGACTAAAATATTCACTAATGCTTGCGGACCATGTATCGGGCAATGGGATAGAGAAGGAGCTAATAAACAAGAAAAAAATACAATTGTTCATTCCTTTAACAGAAACTTTGCTAAGCGTGCGGATGGAAACCCAAACACACATGCATTTGTTGGTTCACCAGAAATGGTAGCCGCAATTGCAATTTCAGGAAGATTGGATTTCAATCCTATAACTGACACACTAACTAATCAAAATGGTGAACAGGTTAAATTATCTGAACCTCACGGAACTGAATTACCATCTGAAGGATTTGCAGTGGAAGATAATGGATATCAAGCTCCAGCTGAAGATGGAAGTGGAATTAAAATAGTTGTCAATCCTGAATCAAGCAGATTGCAATTACTCACACCCTTCACACCTTGGAATGAAGAAAATATTACTGGAGCAAAACTTTTGATAAAAGCAGAAGGAAAATGTACTACTGACCACATTTCTATGGCAGGACCGTGGTTAAGATACAGAGGTCACTTGGATAACATATCTAACAATTGCTTAATTGGTGCTGTAAATGCTTTTGGTGGAAATACAAATGCAGTAGTTAGTCAGTTAGATGGAAATACGGATGAAGTGCCTAATGTAGCCAGAGGATATAAAGCTGCAGGCATTACTTCAATTGTAGTTGGTGACCATAATTACGGAGAAGGTTCATCAAGAGAACATGCCGCAATGGAACCAAGACATCTTGGTGTAATGGCAGTTATTGTAAAGTCATTTGCGCGTATTCATGAAACAAACCTAAAGAAACAAGGTATGTTAGGACTTACTTTTGTCAATGAATCAGATTATGATTTGATAAAAGAAGATGACACTTTCAACTTTACAGATTTGAATGCTTTTGCTGAAGGGAAACAATTGACTTTAGAAACAGTTCATGCTAATGGAACAACTGAAACTATTATGTTGAACCATACTTATAATCAAGCTCAAATTGACTGGTTTAAAGCAGGATCGGCACTTAACTTAATAAGAAAGCAAAACGCTTAGATTTATTTTAGATTAAAAAATAAAAAGCCCACTTAACAGTGGGTTTTTTTATGTTTATATTTTCTCTAATGCTTGCCTATAATTATCAATGGATACAAAGTAGTCAGGATCTTCCAGTACATTTACATCACATATTTTTTCTGCTCTTTTAATCAGCTTTACACAATCAGCTGAAAGATGACGCAAGTGAATAGTCTTCCCATTTTTTTGGTAACGCTCAGCCAATTTATTTAAAGCTTCAATAGCTGACTGATCTACTACTCTACTTTCTGCAAAGTCAATCACTACTTCCTTAGGGTCGTTTTTTACATCAAACTTAGAGTTGAACAATTCAATAGAGCCAAAGAAAACAGGTCCGAATAATTCATAATGTTTTATTCCGTGTTCATCCGTATGTTTTCTAGCTCTAATCATTAAAGCATTTTCCCATGCAAAAACTAAGGCCGAAACGATAACACCTGAAATAACAGCAATAGCTAAGTCAAATACTAAGGTTAGGATAGTAACTAAAGCAATTACTAAAACATCCGAAAGAGGAACTTTATTCCAAATTTTAAAAGTATTCCAAGCAAAAGTACCAATTACTACCATAAACATTACTCCCACTAAAGCAGCAATAGGAATCATTTCAATATAAGCAGAAGCAAATAAGATAAAAATCAATAATGCTAATGCTGCTGTTATTCCTGAAAGCCTTCCTCTACCTCCTGATTTAATATTAATTATTGATTGACCAATCATAGCACAACCACCCATACCACCAAAAAAACCATTAAGAATATTAGCAGAACCTTGCGCCACACATTCTTTATTTCCATTTCCGTGAGTTTCAGTTAATTCATCAATTAAATTAAGGGTCATTAACGATTCAATTAAACCAATTGCCGCCAAGATTAATGCATAAGGAGCAATAAATGCTAGAGTCTCTAAATTAAGAGCTATCATTGGCACATTAAAAGTTGGCAAACCTGCTTTAATACCTTCTCCTCCACCTTCAATAATAAAGGATTTTACGGTTTGTGTATCAATATTTCCAAAGATAACAATAAGTGAAACAACAATAATTGCTACTAAGGCTTCTGGAATACTCTTTGTAATTTTTGGCAAGAAATACATAATACCCATAGTTAATGCTACTAAGCCCAACATAGTAAACATTGCTCCTCCTTCAAGCCAAGCACCTTCACTTTGAAACATTCCTAACTGAGAAGTAAAAATTACGATTGCTAAACCATTTACAAAACCCATCATTACGGAATGAGGTATCATTCTTACAAATTTTCCCATTTTAAATGCTCCAGCAAGGACTTGGAATATTCCAGTTAAAATTAAAGTAGCAAATAAAAACTGAAGTCCCATCATAGCGCCTTCAGGACCCATAGCATTTCCTTGTTTTACTAAACTAACCATCACGACCGCCAAGGCTCCAGTTGCTCCTGAAATCATACCTGGTCTTCCACCAAAAATAGCAGTAACCAATCCCATCATAAAGGCGCCATATAAGCCAATAATTGGTGATATTCCTGCCACAAAAGCAAAAGCTACTGCCTCAGGTACTAAGGCTAAAGCCACGGTAAATCCTGATAAAATATCGTCCTTTACACTTCCTTGACTTGATGTAATAAATTTAAATGCTGATTTTATTGTCTCTATTTTTTAAAGGCGCGAAAATAAGGAAACCTACTAAGCTAAAGCTTAGAAATTTGCACAAAAAAATCCTACCCAAAATGAGCAGGCTTTATTACAGACACGAACTAAAGAGTTAGGGTTTATATCCTATATTAATCCAACACTAGTTGTTGGTCATAAAAAAATGATGAGACTTAGATAATATAAATATCTTTACAAAATGAAAGAAGAAGAAGAAAAATCTGAAAAAAAATCTGAATATTATATTGGAGTTGGATTATGCCTGGGTATAGCATTTGGAGTGGTTTTCGATAATATAGGTTTGGGAATATGTCTTGGCTTAGTATTTGGTGTAGCTATGCAAAAGAAATATGCTAATAAATAGGAACTTCCTTCAAAAAAGTAATCTTATTATTTTCATAATCCATAGCGCAACAAAAATGTTGCATCCCGTTGGTTACTACTAAAAAATCTACTCTCAATTTGAAATTATATTTTGCAATCTGATTAAACGCATCTTGCGTAATCTTTACCTTTGGAGCCTTACACTCAACTATCATATTTGGCTTTCCTTCAGAAGTATACAATACAATATCAGCTCTAGTTTGCATGCCATTATATTTTACCATTTTTTCCACTCCCATCAGCCCTAATGGATAGTTTTTTTCTAGATTTAAATAATGGATATAGTGCTGTCTCACCCATTCTTCAGGAGTTAAAACTAAATATTTTTTTCTTACTGCATCAAAAACTTGTGTAGTCCCTTCAACTAATTTAGTTTTGAGGACTGCATTCGGCAAATTTAATTGAGGCATATTCATATCCACAAAATAAGTGAATTATAAAGAAATCATATCATCAATAACAAATAAAGATTTACAACCTGTCTATTTTTTAATGGGGGAAGAACCTTATTATATTGATAAATTAGCTAATGCTTTTGCAAAGAATGTACTCTCAGCTGAGGAGCAAGAATTCAGCCAAGTAATTCTTTACGGAAAAGAAATTGAAACAGCACAAGCAATTGCGGAGGCAAAACAATTTCCTTTTGGTTCCCATAAAAGAGTAGTAATTGTTAGAGAAGCACAACACTTAAAAGATATTGATGTGTTGGATTCTTACCTAGACAATGTACAGCCCTCAACCCTTTTGGTGATTTGCTATAAAGGAAAATCAGTTGACAAACGCAAGAAATTCGGAAAAACCCTAGCCTCAAAATGTGTTGTTTTTGAAAGCAAAAAATTATATGACAATAAAATCCCAGCTTGGATAAACACCTATATAACAGAAAGCGGATTTAAGATTGACAATAGTGCAACTGCTGTACTAGCAGAATACATTGGTGCTGATTTATCCAAAATTACTAATGAATTAGAGAAGCTCATGTTAGTGGTAAAAAAGGAAGAACAAATTACCACAGCAATTATTGAGTATCATATTGGAATAAGTAAAGATTATAATGTTTTTGAATTACAAAACGCATTGGGGAAAAAGGATGTTTTAAAAGCGAATAAAATAATTAATCATTTTGCAGCCAATCCAAAGGACCATCATATTGTTCCAACGCTTGGCGCTTTATTTTCCTATTTTCAGAAAATAATGGTATATCATTTTTTGGAAGATAAAAGTCCAAAATTTGCTGCTAGTGCACTAAAAGTAAATCCTTTTTTTGTTAGTCAATACCAAACTGCAGCACAGCATTATAGCAAACGACAGTTATTTTATATTTTTGAATACCTAAAAGAGTATGATCTTAAGAGCAAAGGAGTAAACAACAAAAGCACTACACATGATGGCCTTTTAAAGGAGCTAATTTTCAAAATTCTGCATGCGTAATATTGCTTCCTTTATTTAATTATATTTGCAGACTAATTTTTTCAAAAATGCGCAAATTTTTACTTTTACTTTCAATTTCTATATTTACTACAATAGCTTATTCTCAAACAGGAAACATCAGAGGATTTGTATATGACAAAAATAGTGGTGAGCCAATCATGTTCTGTAATGTTATTTTACAAGGAACAACTATAGGAGCTTCAACTGACGTTAATGGAATGTATAATATTTCAAAGGTATTAGTTGGTGACTACACCATAATGGTTACCTATATCGGTTATGATACCTCAACGGTAAACATTACTTTAAAAAAAGGAAAAGTAATTACACAAAATCTTGAGATATCAGAATCTAGTGTAAAACTAAATGAGGTAAGAATTTCAGCTGAAAGATCTGAAATGAAAACAGAAGTAAAGGCAGCTGCTATTAAAATTACCAAGCAAGATATGGAAATGATTCCTAACATTGGTGGAGAGCCGGACTTAGCTCAATATATGCAAGTAATCCCTGGAGTCGTGTTTACAGGTGACCAAGGAGGGCAACTCGATACAAGAGGAGGTGGACCGATACAAAATAAAGATTTACTGGATGGCATGCCTAGTTATATTCCTTGTCATGCTATTGGTGTATATGCAGTTGTTGATACTGATATCATCATACAGACAGATGTGTACACAGTTGGAGGTA
>JACKQG010003948.1_pt1 | contig 17627 bp, 11 predicted proteins | sample 8237621 | NCBI WGS metagenome assembly JACKQG01 (sample SAMN15677084, study PRJNA649215) | marine metagenome | biome: marine; feature: Black Sea; material: saline water; isolation source: suspended particulate matter (SPM) from the Black Sea western gyre | collected 2013-06-09/2013-06-10 | depth...
CAGCGGACGCAAATTTCACCGCAGCTTGTACGCTGGGGATTCTTACCTTTCGCAAAGCACCAAAACACTGCACTTTGGTTTGGGTAAGGAGATGGGCAATGTCCAGGTTTACGTAGTGTGGCCAGATGGCGGTCAGCAAAGCTTTACCGATTTGCAGCCTGGTTCGGTTTACCAACTGACTCAGGGCAAGCCACAAGCCGAGGCTATCGCTCAGCAACAAATTGAGCGTTTCGCCCAGCTGGATCCGGCTCCGCTGCCTGCCGATTCCTCGTCCTCGCGTCGCGCCGTATTGGTCGACCGATTGCCGTTGGCCGCGATGCCGCTGCCGAGTTATGACAATCCGAAGCGAATCGTCAATTCATTAGCCGGCAAGCCTTTGTTGATCACCCTGTGGGGGACCACCTGCGCGAACTGTTTGAAAGAGTTGAATGACTTCCACGAACACGCCGCCGAATTCGCAGCACTAGGTTTAACCATCGTGCCTATGTGTAGCGATGAAATGAGCGCCGGGGCAAAAGCCAAAAAGCTGATTGCAGGAATGGGATTTGGAGGCGAGATCGCCGGACCCACCGACGAACGCTGGTTAGGAATGATGCAGATGGTCTTCATGGAGATCTTTGGACCCAACGCACCAAGCGTTCTACCAACAAGTTTGCTGTTAGACCCCCACGGTCGCATCTGTGTGGTTTACCAAGGTCCGGTTTCGCTTGAAATTCTCAGCGCCGACGTCGAGCGATTGAAAAATTCGGCATTGGATAACCGCTTCACTGGCATTCTGACCGGCGGCCAATGGCTAGCGCGCCGATTCCGTGACTTCCCTGGATTGGCCGGAGCGATGCGTCAAAATGGGTATCCGTTGATGGCAGATTTCTTTGAGCAAATCGCCGCTCAAACCGGTCAAAAACCACGCTAAGCACAACCGAGCTGCCGCCATTAGGTAGACGTAACGGCGGCAGCAGGCAAGGCGGCAGCGGTAGCGACCGCCGCTTCCAGGAGGGCGTCGATTTCGGCTTCACTTACCTCAGGATTCATCGTCACCAAACGAATGGCTTGGTGCTCGCCATAATCCCCGTAGCCAATGACAGCCTCGCCGCTGACGTGCAGTTGTTCGCAAATCTCAGCACTGGATTTACCGGGCACGTAAAAGCCGACCGTAATGAATGACGGCTGTTCGCAAAGCACCAGCTTTGGATGTTGACTGATGCGTTTGGCGGCATAACGAGACAGGCTCATTTGCTTTTCAATACGCTGAGCCCAGCCTTCGTCGCCTAGGCGCTGCCAGGCGGTCCACAACTTCAGCGCATCGTTGCGTCGGCCGCATTGAATAGAGCGGTTGCCTGGATTCAGGTGGTCGGAGTCGGCCTGGAACAAATAATCGGCGACTTCTTTAAAGCTATCGAACAGAATTTCAGGGTCTTTGACCAGCAAGGCCGAGCAGGTCAGCGGTATGCCCATCATTTTGTGGGCATCCCAGGTCAGTGAATCCGCCCGCTCCGACCCGGTCAGAAAGTCACGGTATTGAGGATGCAAAAGCAAAGTTCCGCCGACGGCGCCGTCGATGTGCAACCACAGGCCGAATTTCTGGCAAATATCTGCCAAATCGGGGATGGAATCGAAAGATCCGCGCACCGTGGTGCCAGAAGTGGCAATGACGACTGCAGGTAATGCGCCCTCTTTCAAGTCTCGCTCAATTTGCCGTTGCAGCGCCGCCGGATCCATACGGCCGTTTTCGTCAACGGCCACGTCGATACAGTTTTCACGCCCGATGCCAATCAATCCGGCGTTTTTGCGCACCGAATAATGGCCGTTGGTGGAAACGTACATGGTGAGTCGCTTGCCTTGTGCGCCTTTTTCGCGGAAGCCAGGCAGGGCGCGATTACGGCCCAAAACCATACCGACCAAGTTGGCTAATGATCCTCCAGGAAGGAAGGTTCCGTCACCGTCCTTAAAGCCGGCACAGGAGCACATTTTTTTCGATAACTCCCACTCCAGCAGTATGTTAGGCCCGCCAACCTTGTACGTGTACATGGAGGAATTCAGCAGGCTGGCGAGCATTTCTCCGGCGGTGGCCATCGGCGCGCGACCGGCAAACAACTGATTGAAAAATCGTCGGCCGGAAGTTTTTGGAGTCCGTTTCACGACTTGGCGCAACAAGTCAAGGACCTCGGCTTCACTCTTCCCGGTTGCCGGGAGGCTGAGGTCGAACCCAAGAGCCATATCTTCGGCCCGAATTTTTGGTGCTCGCGGCGACTCCTTCTCCGTGCGGAGGAGTTCATCTGCGATGGTGAGAATTTCGGCGAGGACTGAGTCCATGACAGTGGGGCCAAGCAGGCTCCAGACAGGGACTCTATCTTGTCTCCCAAATGAATCAGCCTCAACCCGTTGCAGCGCAACCTAGCGTTCCGCCATTGCCCTTGATCGAGGATTTTGTGCCCACAGAGCCAGAATCCGTCGGCGAGGTCACCAGACTGTTGACGACCAGCGACAATGGCCGCGAAGATGTCAGTAACAAATTGTTCCCGCTGGTTTACGACGAAATGCGGCGGCTAGCGCGGGCAATGATGAATAGGCAAAGTCCCGGACACAGCTTGCAGCCCACCGATTTGGTGCACAACGTGTTCGTAAAACTGGCGAAGTCTGAGCATCCGAATTGGGAAAATAAAAAGCACTTCATGGCGGTGGCGGCACGGGCCATGCGATCGATTTTGGTCGACCATGCGCGCGCCAAACAACGCAAGAAACGCACGGCGGGGGACAAACGCGTCCCTATGGACGATTGGGTGGAGGATTTTCAGAAAAACGAAATCGGCATGGACCTGATTTCGCTAAACGAGTATTTGGCCTCTTTGGAGTCCAAAGATCCAAGAGCTGCGCAAGTACTCGAAATGCGCTTTTTTGGTGGATTCAGCATGGAAGAAATTGCTGCCGCATTGGGTATTTCCGAACGGACCATTGACCGTGATTGGAAATTCGCGCGGGCTTGGATCAAAGCGTTAGCGGACGGAGAATTGAACGACTAATTATTTGGCATTAAATTATGAAAGCTAGCCAGTGGGCACAATTAAAGGAATTACTCAATCAGGCTCTCGAGATTGATCCCGAGGGCCGGTCTGCCTTTTTAGACGAAAAGTGTGGCGATGACTCGAAGCTAAGGCAAAAGCTTGATGAGTTATTGGAAGCCAGCAAAGATCTTGACGACTTCATGTCGCCGCCGAAGGGGCACGTCATTCCAATCGATCAGATTTTGGAAAGTGCCAATGAGGAGGGTTTGCTGGGTACCATTGGTGGCTTTCGACTGATTCATGAATTGGGCCGCGGCGGGCGCGGCGTGGTTTATTTGGCCAAGCCGCAAGACAGTGATCGATTGGTTGCGCTAAAGGTCCTGTCGTTGACCGCGTTGCCGTCCGCTGTTTCGGTGGAGCGCTTTCAACGCGAGGCTCGCTCCGTCAGTAAGTTGGAGCACCCGCGCATTGTTCAAATTCAGAGCTTGCAACATGATCTAGGGCGGCCGTTTTTGGTCATGGATTACGTCGACGGCCCAAGCTTGGCGGCTGAGATTTGTGCGTTGCAACCTGAGGCGGAATCTGAGAAGCCGTCGTTGTTGAAGGCGAAAGATGGCCAGTTGCCGGAGACGGCCGCGCGGTTAATTCAGGCCTTGGCCGAAGCGTTAGCGCACGCTCATGAGCGTGGTGTAGTGCACCGCGATATCAAGCCCCAGAACATCCTGCTGGATTTGGTGGACTTCGGCTTAGCTCGCGATACCGACGAGGTCAGCCTGACTCGTACAGGCGAGGTGGAAGGAACGCCGAACTACATGAGCCCGGAGCAGGTCCGCGCTAAGCGCGAAGAGGTTGATCATCGCACCGATATTTATTCACTTGGGGTGGTGCTGTATGAACTTCTTACCCTAAAACGGCCCTTCGAAGCTGCCACGGCCAACCAAGTGATGGCCAACATCACTAGCCGCGCTCCGCAACGAGTTCGCAAACTCAACGCCACCATTCCAAGAGATTTGGAATTGGTCTGCATGAAGGCGATGGAGAAAAACCCGGCCCATCGCTATGCCAGCGCAACGGAAATGGCCGAAGATTTAGGCCGCTTCTTGAAGCACCAAAGTGTTCGTGCAACCGCACCAAATTGGGGTCAGCGAATTGCGCGACATATCGCACGCAAACCGCTGCCATGGGTGTCATCGGTCGCCGCCATCCTCATAATTGTAGCCGCTGTGCTGGTAAATGATTGGGTTGGCCAGAGGTCGGCTTTCTCAGACCTGGAAAGTCAAATGGATGGATTGGAATTGAAAATTGGAATTTATGAGCCAGTACCGTCAATTGCGAGCTTGATTTCCAATTGGCAAGCCGTCCAGGAAAAGTATGGAAATGCTACCCCCGAACTGGAGAAAAAGTTCGCAGTGGTGCAGACCTACCGTACCCTTGCCAAGGAATTTTTAGCGAAAAACTATTTGGAGATTCAGCCTGTTGAAGTTTCAAACGGATATTGGCTTGCTAAGTCAATTGGGGAAGAAGAGCTTCCTGCTGCGGAGGCATATAGTCGTTATTTAGCCGGTATGAGTGCACTCGGTTTTTCAGCTGAAGAGTTATTCCCTTTTTACCAAGTGCGCCAACCTTTATTGGTAATCGAGCCTGCGCCAGAAATTGCGAATGGGGATTTATCCGTATTCACCGCTTATTATTTAAGCGAAACGGGGAAATTTTCAACGTGGCATGAGCATGGATTGTTTGCAGATTTGAAGGATGGAATATCCTTGGATGCGAAAACTCCTTATCGCGTATTGATTCGGAATGCAGAAGGACAGTTCGCAGAGTGCTCAGTCATTGCAATGCCCGAAGGTTCTAAGCGTGTTTTGAAGCTAGGCCCAAAAAGTTTGAGCGAACGTACCGGCATGATTTCTGTGGAAGGGATCCCATACGGCTGGTTTGAGAGTGATCAACGTGGTGGTCCATTGGAGGAAGTACTTCAACCTGATTTTATGGTTGACGAATACTTAGTCACTTTTGGCCAATATCGGGACTTTTTGACCGCCGCAGGGTATCCGATGGACAAAACCTGGCTCGAGGATGAGGCCTTCTTAATGTCCATCAATGATCGTCCTGTGGTTTATCTTACAGTTTCTGATATGGCAGCATACGCTGCTTGGCATGGCAAGAGATTGATTACCCTTCCAGAACATAAGATTGCCGTCGGTGGGGCTGGCAATCCCAAATTTCCGTCAATGGTGGTACCAGAGATCGGTCATCGCACTATGCCATTTGGCATACCCGAACCAGCCTCCTTCAAGGTCGGAGAGTACCCAGAGGAAGTCGGCCAATTTTGGTACTGGGTGCAAAAATATTTTCCTGACATCAACAATATTCCAGATTTTGATCGGGGTCTTTCAGGAATTCGAATGGTATGGGGAACAATAAAGCAAATGACCGAGTCCTCTGTTTATAATCAAAATGCCTATGCCCCACACCAATGGACAATAGATACTTCCTTTGCTAAAACTCCGCAAGAAGCTCTGGACAGTGGTTTGCGCGGTGGAGGTGTGCAGTGGATTGAGGGAACTGAATTCCTCACTGGCTTTCGCTGCGCAATAAGCAGAAATTTTTCCCCCTAATGAAAATGACAGAGTCCTTCAACATTTCATTTGTCGTTCGTGAACGCAAGGTTTTACTAATGAAGTTAAGTTTGCCAGATCGTCGGGCTGCCTTCGAGGCGGCGAAAATTGTTTTTCACAATTGGATGGAGGAGGCATCATTACCGCCTGAGTTATTGGAGATCCCAGGTCAAATATCCGCAGGTACTACTTTGAGCAAAAATAGTGCGCTTAAGGCAGAGGTTAAAAGTCGCTTTGAAGCAGCGGCGGGCAATCTAGCAGGAAAATTAAAAGGTGCAACCATCGTTGAACCGGATGAAGAGCAAATGCTCCAAGAAGGATGCGTCTGGATTCCTACTCCTCCAACGCCGCCGCCGCCTGCCGGATATTATAAGTGTGACGGCGACCAGCTCTTACTGAGTTTGGATCTAGGTATGAAGGTCGTCGAAGGTGAGTGGACGATGGCCTCTGAAGCCAGCGATGCCGACGTTCTTTACTCCATCGGCATGACTACTTCAGTCTCAGCAGACGTTACTACCCCTCAATAGACGGCCAAACGTTATTACGACGGTTGCCGTCCGGCAATTCGCGGTCGGGGTCGAGGGTGATTTTTGCCACCGGCTTTCGGCTGCGGATTTGCTCTTGAATGACGTGGGAGTGGTACCAAACTTCTACTGGAAGGCGTAGGTCTTCGCTGGTGCCATCTTCAAACTCGATGCGCGCCATCACTGGCATGACCAACTTGCCTAGGTTGCGCACAGAAAAACTCGCTGGTTTGGATTCCGTCGCCGGCGTGAATGACTCCAAGCTTTGATCCAGGTGTCCGGTTTCCAAGAACCAGCCGCGCCAAAACCACGAGAGGTCGGCTCCTGCGGCGTCTTCCATGCAGCGGAAGAAGTCGGACGGGCGTGGTGATTTAAATGACCAGTCTTGGATGTACTTGCGGAACGCGTAATCAAAGCGCTCCGGTCCCAAAATGGTTTCGCGCAGCAGTACTAAGCCGGCGCCGGTTTTGGTGTATTGCAGCGAACCTAGCAAACGACCAGGCAAGTGGTCGGCCGGCGTTTCCACTGGCAGCTGGTTCGGCATGGTTAGTAAATTGGCGACGCTGGCCGGGTTGGCGCGACCGCCGGTGGAATCTGGGAACCAATCGCGCACCGAGTAGTAATTGATGAAGGTGTTAAAGCCCTCATCCATCCAAGCGTGGCGACGTTCGTCGGTGTTGACGATCATAGGGAACCAGTTGTGGCCAATTTCGTGCGCGGTCACGCCGTACAAGCCACGCTCACTGCGTCGTGAGCGGCAGAAAATGATCATCGGGTATTCCATGCCCCCTTCGATACCGTTGACATTGATCGCCGACGGGTAGGGGTAGGCAAACCAGCGCTCGTTGTAGCCGCGGATTGCAGTGGCGAGCATTTGCGTGCTTTGGCCCCAAAGCGGCAGGCCTTCTTTCGGGTATACCGATTGCACAATCGTATTCACGCAACCCTCAGGTGGCGTTCCTTCGTACAAACTTGCTGCATCCCAAATAAACGCGTCCGACGCCGACCATGCCGAGGTGCGCACGTTTTCGGCGTGGAATTTCCAAGTCAGCGGTCCATTTCCCGCGGGCCGCCAGCCAGCAGTGCCGACCTCATCCGCAGCAATAATAGTGACGGTTTCCGTGGTGTGTTTGGCATCATTCCAGCGCTGTAATTGGGTCGGAGTCAGCACTTCTTCAGGGTTGAGCAACTCACCCGTGGCGGCAATGATCCAGCCGCGCGGCGCGGTCAGCTCCAGCTCATGGGTGCCAAAATTGGTGTAAAACTCGCCGGTGCCGATGTAAGGCAAAGTATTCCAACCATGCACGTCGTCGTAAACGGCGACGGCCGGGAACCACTGCGCAATTTGAATGACGCGACCTTGTTCGACATCTTCAATGCCGAAGCGGCGGAAGACGTTGGCCGGGATGACAAAATCCCACATCACTTCAAATTGAAAGGTACCGCCTTTGGCCGCAATCGGCGTCGGCAGCTCGACGCGCGCCAGGGTGTCATAAATTTGGAAGGGCAGAGTTGCGCCGTCACTGCTCATCGAGTGAAGGCGATAACCCACACCCTCGGAACGTTGCATGCCGATGGCCGCCCGCCGGCCGACGCGCGCGCCGATGCTGTCGGAGCGAAATACGTTTTGCTCCAAGTTCATCCACAAGTAGTCCAAATCATCCGGCGACGCGTTGTGGTAGGTAATCGTTGCTTTGCCGATGACTAGGCGAGTTCCTGGGTCCAGCTGCGCTTGGATTTTGTAATCCACCGTTTGTTGCCAATAATCTTCGCCTGGCCGACCGGCGCCGTTGCGCATAGAGGTGGGCGTCGGCAGTTGCAGTGGACTGAAAATCGTGTCGCCAGCCCGGGGGTGCACGCTGCGAAAGTCCGGCGAGTCAGGTTGTTGCGCGGCGGCGGATTCCAGTAGCAGGGCGCTGACAAAAAAAGCGAGCAGTGGAGCGAAGAATGGGGCGAGTAGCGAGCGGAGCGTCATGGGTGGGTGAGGCCGGAATGGAAACCAATTCAGGCCTCACATCGTAACAAGCCGTTCGCCGGTGGAATTTCAGCCTTAAGGATGAAGCGCGCTTTGCAGAAACTTAGCCAGCTCAGGATCGGCGAAGTCCATGCCCGCATCCAGCAGTGCATTGGGGTGGGCTCGGGCGCTGGCCAGCAGCAATGCGTCGGCCATTTCACCGAGCAGCAGACGGGCCACAGGGGCCGGGATATGGCAAAAAGCCGGTCGACGTAGGGTTTGGGCCAAAATACGAGTGAATTCCCGGTTCGAAATAGGCTGTGGGCTGACCAAATTGACGCCACCCGTTAGGGCTGAATGCCGCATTGCGATTCGAAAGCCGGCGATGGCGTCGGCCAGACTGATCCAACTCATGTATTGCTGCCCGTTACCGACGCGTCCACCCAGTCCCAGCCGAAACGGTAGCAACATCTTTTTCAAAGCTCCGTCTTCCGGCGTCAGCACCACGCCTAGGCGCAAATGAACTACGCGCACACCGGCCGCCCGCGCCGGCTCGGCGGCGGCTTCCCATTGGCTGCATAAATCGGGCACAAAGCCACATCCAGCGGAACTTTCATCGTCCAGGATTTTGTCGCCGCGATCGCCGTAATAGCCCACCGCCGAAGCACAAATCAGGACTTCGGGTAGTGGCTCCTGCCGCGCGATCCATTCGCACAACAGCGTGGTCCCACGCACCCGACTTTGCAGGAATTGTTGCTTACGGCGTTCACTCCACCGACCTTTGCCGATGTTTTCGCCAGCCAAATGAACCACGATTTGCGGACTCTGCGGCTCGCCTGTGTCAATAGTTCCGGCGGCTAAATCCCAACATGGAGCGATACCATCGCGGCGCAATTTGAGTACCCGATGGCCGTCGGCCAGCAGGTCCATGCTTAATGCTGTGCCGATTAAACCAGAGCCACCGGTCATCAGCACCAACTTGCCGCCGCCGTCCATTGTCACCGTTACTTGGCCTCTTGTTGCAATCCTTGGTAAAGGATGTCCAACCATTTTTCAGTGGTTATGAAATTCCATGACCACGACGCATATTTTTCCGCCAGGCCAGCTTTGATAGCTTCTTCACGCGTCATGCCGTCGGCGATGCGTTTTTCCATGATCGAGAAGCATTCTTCCAACATCGCGACCGAAGCGGCCAAGTCGGCACGGGTGGCCAATTTGCCGTGGCCAGGGATAACTTTGGCGCCTTCTTTGATTTGCTTCAGCGCCGCTTGCTGCGATTTCAGATAGCCGCGCACGTCGCCGCCACTGGATGGATCGATAAACGGGAACATGTTGTTGAACATCAAATCACCCATGTGCACGACGTTGGATTGCGGGAAAAATACCACGCTATCGCCGTCGGTATGGCCGGTGGGCATGTGCACCAAATGCACCGGCTGATTGTTCCAATGCAAAGTCAGCCCTTGGTTGTAGGTGATGTCCGGCAGTGCCGCTGGATCGGCCGGGCCGGCCCCGCGTCCGCCTTTTTGCATGCGCGCGCGCACGTTTTGATGCGCGACCACCACGCCATCCGCGGAAAAAGCCAAATTTCCACCGACGTGATCGCCATGCCAGTGGGTGTTGATCACATATCTGGGTTTGCCGTCGGTCAACTTGGCCATCGCTTTGCGAATGTTCTCTTCCATGTGGGCATATTGAGTGTCGATCATCAATACGCCGTCGGCGCCGGTCATCACGGCGATGTTGCCGCCCTGGCCCATCAGCATGGAAATCTGATCGGAGACCTTGACGATCGTGACCGCTGGGCTTTGTGGCTGAGAAACTGAGTTCAGCGCGCCCAAACCTAAGGCTCCGATGGCTAGCAGGGTAATTTTCATAGCTAAATTCTAGGCCGGGAAACTCGGATGCGGAAAATTCCTTGGCTATGCTGGAGTCGCCGATGCTCGCCCTGATTCTCTCCCTCGCTTTTGCAGACGCCGTTCTGCCCGCCAAAACTGTGGCGGCCCCTCCCATTTTCGAGCAGCAAGCCGAAGACTGGCCCACATTTCGCCACGATGCCGCACGCTCGGGACGGACGTCGGAAAAACTGGCGTGGGAGTTGGTTAAGCCGAGTTGGCAGCAGAATTTCGCCGCGCCGACGCCCGCCTGGCCCGGTCCCGCACAGTGGGACGCCTTCGCCGCGCTACCTGGGCTGAAATCCATGCGTGATTACGATTCGGCCTACCACGTGATTGCGGTTGGTGATGCCATTTACTTCAGTAGTAACAGTGGGGTGGATGCCACCGTGCAACAGGCGACGGGGCAAATCGATCACGTCGGCGTGTATTGTTTGAACGCGGCCGATGGCAGTTTGCGCTGGAGTTATGCGACCTCCGCACCGGTGCGAGTGGCACCAACTTATCAAGGCGATGCCGGCGGTCGATCTGGCGGAAAACTGTATTTTGGCGACGACTCTGGCACCGCCTATTGTTTGAACGCCGCTGACGGTCAGGTGGTGTGGTCTTTCGCGCCGCACGCCGATGACCGCCAGGTGATTCACGATGGACGCTTTATTTCTTTTGCGCCGATCCGCACCGGGGTTTTGGTGCACGACGGTCAGGCATATTTCGGAGCATCATTTTTGCCGTGGAAGTCGTCCTATCTTTATTCGGTCAATGCCAAGACTGGAAAGGCAAATGGCGCCAAGAGTTTTGCCCGTGACCTTGGCGCTGGCTGGACTTTGGAAGGCCCGATGTTGGCTTCGAGCACTCACTTAGTCATGCCGCAAGGCCGGGTTTCGCCGCTGATTTTTTCGCGTGAGGACGGCACTCCGCAAGGCACCCTGGAAGGTGGCGGCGGCAGTTTTTGCCTGCTCACCGACGACGATCAAGTGTTGCACGGACCCGGCCATAAAACCGGATGGATTACCGCATCCGACGCCTCCGGGCGAGCCAAAATTGCATCGTACGACAAAGGCAATTCCATCGTCGTAGAAGGCCAAACCGCGTATTTGCTCAGTGACCGCGCGCTCACTGCGTTTGATCGCGAATCCCAAGCTCTGATTTGGAGTCGTCCGGTGGATACGCCGTACACCCTGATTCAATCCGGGCCAAATTTGGTTGCAGGTGGCGATGGCGTGGTACGTGTTTTTGATTGCGAAACTGGCGCCGAGCTTTGGGCGACCCAAGTCGACGGCCAGGCTTTAGGTTTGGTGGTTGCCCAAAAGCAATTACTAGTCAGTTGTCATAACGGCAATTTGTATGGATTCGCGGCTGCGGCAAGAAATGTGGTGCATCCATCCCTGGCAAGTTGGCAACCGGCGTCGCACTTGGAGTGGACTTCGTCGCAGGATTTGACAACGCCGCCGCCGATTGCAAAGAACCAAGAACGCGGTTTGTTGGATCACTGGTTGTTCCAGAGCAATGCACTCTCTCAAGTTCAGCTCGCCGCGGACGACCCGCGTACCACTGCGGTTTATTCAAATTTGGCGTCGCGACCATTGGCCGCCATGCCGTTAGGTGCTGCCCCCATGCAACAGTTCGGTGATTGGCATTACCTGACCTTGGATGGTCGCCAAGGAGACCTCGAGGTCGCGAAGTTGGATCAGGATAAGTTGCTGCCCAGTCGTGTGGTCAGCAAAACTGCCCGACCGATGAAGCTGCCGCAAAAGGAAATGACGGTGGAGGCGTGGGCACGCGTGGATCACGTCACCGAATGGGGCGGTTTGGTGGGTGCCACCCAAGACAATGGTGAATACGAACGCGGATGGATTTTGGGCTACCGCAAAGATCGATTTAGTTTTGCCCTGAAAGCGGAAAAAGGCAGTGACCGCCTAAGTTGGCTGCGCGCACCGACAGCTTATGCAACCGGAAGTTGGCATCATGTCGCCGCAACTTACGATGGCAAAATCATGCGCCTTTATGTCGACGGTGTACAGGTCGGCGAAGGCAATGAGCAAAGTGGGGCAATTCATTACCCGGAAGAGGGTTGGTATCAACTTGGTGCTTATCGTGATAAAGATGAGTATTTTCGCAGCAAGGGCGCGATGCACGAGGTGCGGGTTTACGACCGTGCGTTAAAGGCCGACGCCATTCAAAAACATTATTTAGCAAAAGTCGAATCAGCGCCGCCGCCGGTAAAAATTGCGGTGCCGCGCAGCCTTCCCGTCGCCACTTTGGAACTACAAACGCAACCCTGGATTCGTTTGCATGCCGACGATGGCAGCGCCGACGTCTACTGGACTAGCGCCGCGGAAGTGACGACCAAAATTGAATTCATCGCCGCCGCCGACGTACCCGGTCCAGATGGAAAATTCCCGTCCCCACCTGTTTCTGGATGGCCGCAAGTAAGTGAATTGAGCTACAGCGTCCTTGATGTCAATGAACTGGCGACGATTGCCAGTTCCAAAAGAGCAGGCAAAATTCATGCGGTGCGCATTCACGGATTGCAAAAGAATCAAGTAGGTCACTTTCGCGTTCTGCATGAGGTAGGCGGCGAAGTGAAACGCAGTAAGATTTATGAATTGGATATGCACTTTGCTTGGGCGCGGCCGGCCGAGCAACTTGCATCCTCGAATGCAAGTTCAAGTGCGCCAGTCCCTGCCAACGATTCCGTGTTAAGCGAAGTGGCGGCTGCCGTGGGTAGCGCGGCGCCGATGGTTTTGGTTGTGGAGGAATTTGACTCTGTCGTTTTGCAGGTCATTCGAAATCAAATTCAACGCCAATTCCCGGCCTCTAAAGTTCATTTTACGACTGTCGCGCAATTGCAAACTTTGCCTCCATTGTGCGCGGATTTGGTTTTGAGTCGATCCGATAGTGATGCCGTGTCACATTCTCAAAACGTGGCCAATTTGCAACGACTGGTTGCACCTGGAGGCCTGCTCGCCAGTTCGAATTCGTTATCGATTTCTAAAAAGCAGTTCACCGCCGCCGGTCAGATCGGAAATCTGAATTTATACCGACGCTTGCCATTGGCCGGCGCAGGCGCTTGGTCTCACCTTTATGGCCGACCGGACAACACCGCCTTTGGTGGCGAAACTTTGGCCGGCAGTTCCACCGTGGAGGAGTTAGAGACGCAATGGGTCGCACCTCCCGGACCGCGTTATCAAACCGATAGGCAAAACCGTCGACCTGCGCCATTGGCGACGGCTGGACGCTTATTTTTGCAGGGGAAAGATCGTTTGATGGCGCTTAATAGTTTCAACGGTCAGTTGCTGTGGTCTTGGGAACTGCCTGAATTAAACCGTTTCAACATGCCGCGAGATTGCAGTAATTGGTGTGCTGATGATGATGCGGTATACGTCGCGATTGGCGACTCTTGTTGGCAGTTGGATGCGGCCAGCGGAGTGCAAAATCAGCGCTTGCAAGTCAGCGAAGACATGGAATGGGGCTACGTCGCCCGTGCCGACGACTTGTTGTTGGGTAGCGAGGTCAAGCCTGGTCAGACTTTTACCGATTGGTGGGGCGGGACCTATTGGTATGACGCGCGTGAAGGTTCGGCGACCGAAAAGGTATGTAGCGATTCGTTGTTTGCGCATGATTTGACTCAGAATCAGTTGCGTTGGAAATACCAAAACGGTTTGATTTTGAATACCACGATCACCATCGCGGATCAGCGCGTTTATTTCCTGGAAAATCGATCGCCGGAATTGCAAGAGCAAGCTACAAGACGTTTTGCTGGCACCGGGCTGTTCGATGATTTGCATATGGTCGCCCTGGATTTACAAACCGGCGATGTGGTTTGGCAACGCCCAGCCAAACCGTTACCCGGCGACGTCGCCACTTGGCTTGCAGCTAGTGATGGCCACTTATTGTTGGTGACTTCTCATCGCAATCCAGATGTCGGGCAAGTGGGCGGTGAATTTGCTGTCTACGCTTTTGATGCCGACAGCGGGGACAGCCAATGGCGTCGCAAGTTCACTTGGGAGGTGGACCACCACGGTAAATCGATTTCGCGACCGGCGATCGTCGGCGGGCAAATTTACCTACGTCCACTCGTCCTAGACTTGGCCGACGGCAAGGTTTTGCGCCAGCAGTTTCCGGAGGGACATCAATGTGGCAGCTACGCCGCGTCGAGCAATGCGGTGTTCTTGCGCTGCGGGAATTTGGCGGTTTGGAGTCGTGAGGATTGGACCGCGTCGCGCTGGGAGCGCTTGCGTCCGGACTGCTGGATTAGCACCATCCCGGCCAACGGCATGTTATTGTCTCCCGAAGGCGGCGGCGGATGTAGCTGCGGCTCTTGGATAGAAACCTCGCTGGGCTTCTTGCCGCGGTCGGTAGATGGAAATGAAAATTAAGCTGCTGGCTTTGGTGTGTTTGTTGAGCGTGGCCGCTGCGTGGCTTTGCCGATTTACCGTGCGCGACATAGGCTTCGTGGATTTGCAGGGACCGATATATCGCTTGGAGGTGGCGCCGGAAATGGGCGGGTCGGTGTCTGCTGAGGAATTAAAGAATTTGAACAAGCTGGCGCGAACCAGCAATTTGAAAGTGGATGGTCCAGTGGTGGTGGATTCAGCCACCAAGCCTGGCCGAGCTTACGTGCTGAAATCCACCCATCGCGCTGGCGCTTTGTTGGTGCACCGGGCCGAGGCAAAGGACGGTTCTGGCTTGATGAAGGCATTGCACTCGCCCGTGCGTTCCATTTTGATCGACGAAGCGTTAAGCACTTTTGCCTTTATCGTTGTGGTGGAATCGAACGACAGCGAGAGCAATGCTGAATTGCAAGAATTGACGTCGGCTGCGCAGAAGCATCTGCAAAAACTAGCGCCACAGCTGCCGCGCCCGATCACTCATCCGGTGCAAGTGTTGCGATTGCCCGTCGCCAAGCGCGAGGTTGAAAAAGTCCTGCTGTGGTGTATGCAGCTAGATAATCTGGGGCAGGATGAAGCAGCTATTGCCGTGTTTTATGGACGCGCAAAATCGGTCGGCGCGGCGTTGACGGGCGAGCGTTTGACCGAACGCGCGTTGCTGTCGCAATTGGCTTTGATTGGCCAATCTTGTGAGTGTGATACCGACCGAGATTGGGCTGCCGAACCGAGTTTGCCGCATGACTGGACAGATGAGCATCGCAAAGCCTCGTTGGCTGCGCTTGGGTTTCAGCCGGATAGCCCGATGGTAAAATCCGAGGTGGCGCGCATTTTGAATCAAGTAGGCCGTGAGCGCCGCATCGGCATGGAGAAGGAAGATTTGTTCCTCGGTTACGGCGAATTCGAATTGAATGCCGACGGCTCGGGTGCGAAAGCCAGTATTGCCGAAGAAAGCAGCGAGGTTGCCAACACCGAAAACGCGTTGCTGAGCACGTCATCGGCCGGAGATGGAGATTGGGATTTTGCCGATGACGAGCCGCTGATTCCTGGCCCCGGGAGCGAAATCTCGCCAAGCGCCTTGGCCGCCAAAATCTCAAACTACATACTGCTGGCGGTAGCGGCAATCGCGGTAGGCATAGCTGTCTTGGTGATGATCGTAAGGAATAGCGGATGAATACACTGCAATTGATTTGGCTGGAGTTACGCCACCGAAGTGCATCCGCGTTGCTCACGGTAATCGTCGTGAGCTTGGCCGTCGCCACGGTTCATTTTTTCCAACTGACGGCGCGGGCTTCGGAAAATGAGACGCGCATGATTCAACGTGATGCTGGATTGAATTTGCTGATTTTGCCAGCGGGGACGGATTTGAACCACTATTGGGCACAGGGTTATTCGCAGCAAACGATGCCTGAGGAATTCATGCTCAAGCTGGAGGATCAGCAGGTTGCCAACCGTTTGGTGCCGTTGCTGCAGCGGCGGATTGACGTTGGTATGAAAAAGGTCATGTTGACGGGAATTGCGCCGGAAGTCTTCAAAGGCGGGCAAAAGAAAAAGCAGGTTTATGGCATGGCACCGGAATCCGGCACCGTATTCGTCGGTGCCGACGTTGCGCGCGAACTGCAGTTGCAGTTGAATCAAAAATTACAGTTGCTGGGTCAGGAATTGGAAATTGTCGTCATCCTGCCCCCGGCCGGCACTGCCGATGATGTGCGCATCTACGCCGCCCTCGCCGACGTGCAAAAGCTGCTCAATCTGCCCGGGCAAATCAATGAAATCCAAGCCTTGGAATGCCATTGCGAGGATCCAACGGAAGACCCCGTTCGCGCCTTGACGGCCGAACTCGGACCCTTACTGCCTGGAGCAAAAATTGTACGTCGCAATGATCTGGCCGACGCCCGACGTCAGCAGCGGTTATTGGCAGAAGGATTTTTAGCCATCGCCACGCCCATCGTGGTGTTGCTTTGCGGCTTACTGGTCGCCGCACTCGCGGCATTGAACCTGCGGGAACGTCGCCCGGAAATTGGCGTCTTCCACGCTTTGGGATACCCTCGTTCAAAAATTGCATCCATCTTCATCGGCCGAATTTTGCTGATCGCGTTTTTCGCCGCCATCGTTGGCAGCATGTTGAGCAGCTTCTTTTTAGATCAAGTTGCCGCAGACTTGTTCAAGTTGACCTCCAAACCAGTGGTGTTCGATTCCACCCTTCTGTTGCAGGCAATGTGGTTGGCTCCCGCATTCGCGTTGGTGGCCGCCGCACTGCCGTTGGCATTCAGTTTAAGCCACGATCCGGCACACGATTTACAGCCTAAATAATGAGTGCTTTTCTCGCGGTTGAGAACCTCTCCCACAGCTACGGCAAGCTGGAGGTGTTGGCGCAAATGAACTTGCAAATTGAAGCGGGGGAGTTTGTCGTTGTGCGCGGGGCTAGCGGCAGCGGCAAATCGACGCTACTTTCCATTCTTGGTTGCATGTTGAGGCCTAGCGCCGGAATGGTTCAACTCAAAGGCGTTGACCCGTTTTCGTTATCGGCCTCGGAACGGGCGCAGCTACGCGCTCAAGACGTAGGTTTTGTTTTTCAGACCATGCATCTGCTGCCATTTTTAAATGTGCTGCAAAATGCGTGTTTGCCGATAAGAGCTGATCCTCAAACTGCTAAGGCTATGCTTTCCGAATTAGGTTTGACTGACCGACTCGACCACAAGCCCGCGCAACTGAGTGTAGGCGAAAGGCAACGAGTGGCGCTGGCGCGGGCGTTGTTACCCCAGCCCAAATTACTATTGGCGGATGAACCCACCGGCAATTTGGACGACGTCAACAGCGGCCGGGTCATCGACGGATTGATCCAATTTCAGCAAATGGGCGGCACCGTGATTCTGGCTACCCATTCCCCTCCATCGGCACTTTCAAGATTGCAGGCCACGCAGCAGTTAAGCTTGTGAGAATGACGTCGACGCAGCCTGATTTAGCGGCGCAAGTACCTCCAAACAAGCATGGCAACTCGCGTTCTGGCATTGTGGTGCTGATCGTATTGGTTGCCGCCTTTGTCATGATTTTGCTGCTCATGATGCAGTTAAAGCGCTTAGGCAAATCATTCAGTTTTAACTCCGACGGCGGCATCGTGCGCCTGGCCTGCGCGGCTTCGATGAAGGTGCCCGTCGAACAAATAATCGCCGATTTCAGCGCTGAAACGGGCATCAGGGTTGAAGTGCAATACGGCGGTTCCGGCACCTTGCTTAGCCAGCTCCC
>JACKQG010003950.1_pt1 | contig 17621 bp, 12 predicted proteins | sample 8237621 | NCBI WGS metagenome assembly JACKQG01 (sample SAMN15677084, study PRJNA649215) | marine metagenome | biome: marine; feature: Black Sea; material: saline water; isolation source: suspended particulate matter (SPM) from the Black Sea western gyre | collected 2013-06-09/2013-06-10 | depth...
CCACTGCCGGTGACCTAGAAGGAGACAATGACCGCTCACAGGGGGGCAGGCAGGTCACGGCGACGGAAAATGATTGTCGCGCCGGCGTAGGCGATTAGCCCCATACCAATCAGGATGAGATCGTATCCCAGCGGTCCAAGATCGGCGAAATGCCCAGTCTCGTCGCGAAGCACCAGGCTCCAGGTATACTCGGGCGTGTTGGCCGCGATGCTTACGAACCGCTCCGGTTCGAACGCGGTGAAGAAAGTACAGTTCAACAGCCAATGGAAGCGATCCGTTGCCAGCGCAAGAACTTTGATGATCACCTGGAAAATGTAGATTCCCACGACCAACCCGATACTGCGCCAACGATATCGATCCAGCGAGGAGAAGAAACTGGTCAAACCGGCGAGGAAGAACCCCAACGCAAAAAGGTTGACGGCAGCAGGAACGAATATCTCAGCATTCACTTTCTCGGACATGGGCGTCAACTGAGTCTTCTCTTCGGCCAACGGATTGGGCAGCTCGATATCCAGCCAAGGAATCGACCATGTCTCCGGCGGCGCCGGTTCCCGCACTGAAATCGTCATGATTCCTGTGTAGATGCCCAACCAAGACGTGAGTGCCAAGAGGGCGATCCCTGCGATCGTCACGGCGGCCTGCGACCAGAGGACTTTCACTCGACTGATCGGCTGGCCCAGCAACATTTCCATGGTGCCGCGTCCAATCTCGCCGCTGACACAATCCGATCCACGAGCGATTGCCCACAGCGTTACACACGTGACGACGATCGGTTCGTCATAGGTCAGCGCAATACGACCGCCATAGGTGAAAAGTTGCTCGAAGGGCACGGGCGAGAAACGTTCGTATTCGCGAAACTGCTCGATGATGACCTTGAAGCGGCTCATCTCGAACTGGCTGACCACCCACACACGCGCCCAGCAGAAGGAGTACATCGCGGCCATGCACGAGAGAAGCAGGAGCCGACCTTCGATGATGGACTTGTTCAATAGGGACCGATTCATCTGTTGCCTCGGCTCAGTCGGACGGTTCCACGTGCAGTTGATCGTAGAGGGCTCGCAAGCCGACCGGTTCGACGTTCATGCGCCGCAGCGGCAAAGTGGCCAGCCAAGACAACACCGGCGAGAGTTCGCCTGGCGTTTCGATAATGACATGTCCCTCCTCGTCCGCCCGAACCGACAACTCGCCGTCCATTGACGCAGGCACCGGAGGCATCGCGCCGGTAAGCTCGGCTCGGATGCGGTGGCGGCACTTCAACTCGGACATGGTTTGCGTGTGCACGAGGCGTCCGCGTCGCAGAAAGCTAACCCGGTCGCATGCCTGTTCCACTTCGGACAATACGTGAGACGAAAACAAGATCGTCCGTCCGGATTCGCGGGCCTCGTTCACCAAATCAAGCACCACGCCGCGGACTGTCGGATCCAGGTTGGCTGTGGGCTCGTCAAGAATCAACAAGGGCGTGTCGGCGGCCATGGTGGCTGCCAGTGCGAGTTTCTGCCGCATCCCGGTCGACATGGCAGAGACGCGACGCGACAAGTCCAATTCCAGGCGATCGGCCAGCGCCAGCGATCGTCGGAAGTCGCCCTCCGGACGTACTTCCGCAAAGAACTTGAGCACTCTCCGGCTTCGCATTTGGCGGAACAGACGCGCTTCGCCGGGCAAATAGGAAACTAGCCGCCGGACCCGCAGAGACTGGCGTTGGCAATCCAATCCGTCGATCGTGGCGTTTCCGGAGGTGGGGTTCAAGAAGCCCAACAGCAACCGCAACAGCGTCGTCTTGCCGGCGCCGTTCGGGCCCAGCAATCCGTACACCTCGCCGCGCCGCACTTCCAGCGCGCAATCCTCCAAAGCGGCAACCGCGCCATAACGTTTTGTCAGAGAATGCGTTTCAATCAACACGCGTGTCGTTCACCGTAGTTCCTGGTCCCTGCCGCGGTTGCGACGAGCCGAAACAGCCGTATCGCCATTGTTGGCGATCAGTTCTGGGCTGACAACCGGGCAGGTGTCATGCCGTGGTTGTGCTGATTGGCCAAGTTCGCCATACTCTGGGGCGACTTCACCGTGATGGAATTCGCAGGAATTCCGGTGCCATGCCGTGCCCTCGGAAGTCTTGCGACTTCCGCTACCGACGTGATGACACGCTCTCATTCCCGGCCTCGTTTCGCGAGATTCCCATGAGTACTTCTTGGATTGCCGAACGTACCAAAGCCTTCGACAGCAGCGGGATACGCAAAGCGTTTGACCTGGCAAGCCAATTGGAGAACCCGATCAATCTTTCGATTGGGCAGCCGGACTTCGACGTTCCGGAACAGATCCGGGACGCTTGCGTCGAAGCGGTCCAGAGCCGCAAGAACGGGTACGCGCTGACGCAAGGAATGCCTGTGCTGCGCGAGAAGTTGCAGGCACAAATCGACGCGGAATACGGACACGACGATCGTAAGGTGTTTGTCTGTTCGGGCACGAGTGGTGGGTTGGTGTTGTCGATGATGTCGCTGGTCAATCCCGGCGACGAAGTGATCGTCTTCGATCCGTTCTTCGTGATGTATGAACCGCTGGTCAGCTTGGTGGGTGGACGCTCCGTTTCGATCGACACGTACCCTGATTTTCGTATCGACCTGAACAAGGTTGCCGACGCGATCACGCCGCGCACCAAACTGATCCTGTTGAACAGCCCGGCGAATCCGACGGGCGTGGTGGCCACGCCGGATGAAATCCGGGGGTTGGCGGAGCTTGCGGCCGAACGCAACGTCGCGCTTCTGTCGGACGAAGTGTACCGCCAGTTCTGCTACGACGAACCGTTCTTGTCACCGGCCAAGGTCAACGAGCGAACGATCGTGATTGACGGTTTTTCCAAGAGCCACGCCATGACCGGTTGGCGACTGGGGTTTGTTCACGGCCCGGCCGAAGTGATCGACACGATGGTGAAGATCCAGCAGTACACATTCGTCTGCGCTCCGCAACCCGCGCAATGGGCCGGCGCGGCAGCCATGGACGTGGATATTGGCCAGTACGTCGACGCGTATCGCCTAAAACGCGACATGATCGTCACCGGTTTGTCGGACACGTACGAGTTGGTAGCCCCGGGTGGCGCGTTCTATGCTTTTCCGAAAGCGCCATGGGGCACAGGGACGGAGTTTGTGACCGAGGCCGGTAAGCAAAACCTGCTGATCATTTCGGGCGATATCTTCAGCCACCAGGACACACATTTTCGGCTGTCTTATGCGGCAGAAGACGAAGTCATCGAGCGCGGCATCGAAGTGCTTCGGGGGTTGGCGCGCCGATAGAATGTGTCTCTTCTCTGTGGGGCACGTTTCCAACGTGCCAAGGCACGATGGAATCGTGCCCCACGTCCGGCTTCGGTTTAAACGAGCATTCGCTGCGAGGCTCGTTCAACGCGGGGCTAGGCGGGAATTCCTAGAGGCGCGTCAAGAGTGTTCCTTATCGCGTGGAGCAGGGCTTCCGGCTGGAAGGGCTTTTCGATGACTTCAGCCTCGTCGCTGGCAATAGCAGTCGCCTGATTCGCCAGAGGGTCGTAGCCGGTGCAGAAGATGGCTTCGATGGCCGGGTTGATCTGTTTCATTCGCGTGAAGGCATCGCGGCCGCTCATTCTCGGCATCACCAGATCCAGTAGAGCCAGCGACACGATCTCGCTGTTTTCCTCGAACAACCGCACCGCCTCCTCGCCGTTTTCCGCGGCCAATGTGACATAGCCCGCTTGCCGGAGAATGCGAATCGCCGTGTCGCGCACCAACGGCTCGTCCTCGGCCACGAGTATTGTCTCTGTGCCGCCCTGCGGCCCCTCCATGGGCACCACAGGACAGGCAGTCGGTGCGTCCTGGAGGGGCAGGTAAATCCTGAACGTCGTGCCCTCGCCAGGTTCGCTATAAACATGAACGGCCCCCGTGTGTTCTGTCACGACGCCGTAGACCATTGCCAGTCCTAATCCCGTGCCCTTCCCGACTTCTTTGGTCGTGAAGAACGGTTCGAAGATCCGCTGTCTCACCTCGGGGGACATGCCATGGCCGGTGTCCGTGATGATGATTCGAGCGTAGTGTCCCGGACGCACGTCAGGGTGCGTGTCTGCATACATTTCGCTGATCGCGATCGTGTCGGTCCGGACGATCAGCTTGCCTCCCTCGGGCATGGCGTCCCGCGAGTTGATCGAGAGATTCATCAAGGCTTGCTGCAGCATGGTGGGATCGGCCAGCACCGTGCCTATTTCGTTGTCGAGATCGGTGCAAATCTGGATGCGTTCGCCGATGACCGGCTGCATCATTTTGACGACCGCCTGCACGACATCATTCAAGTCGACCGCCGTCTTGCTGAGAGATTCGCGGCGGCTGAAGTTCAGCAGTTGACGTGTCAGCGCGGCGGCTCGGTCAGTCGCCACCAGAGATTGTTGGAGGTCCTGATAGGCTTGATCGTCAGCAGAAAGCTGGTCCATGGCAAACTGGTTGTATCCGCGGATGGCCTGCAGGAGGTTGTTGAATTCGTGAGCGACGCCGCCGGCCAGCGACCCGATCGCTTCGAGTTTCTGCTTCTGTCGCAACTGCTCGTCTTTTTCGCGGAGGGCCGCGGTTCGTTCCTCGACCATCTGCTCCAACTCGTCCGTGCGGAGCCGCGCTTTCCGCGCTAAATCGCGTTTTTCGGTCAGCGCTACTGCCAACTGCTGCACTTCGGTGTTGTCGAAAGGTTTCTTGAGAATCAGTAGATTGTCACTGCCGCCAAGTCTCTTGAAGAGTTCCGGCCAGGAATAGTCGGAATACGCCGTGCAAATGACGATCTGAAGATCTGGATCCTTTTCCCAGATGCGTTCTATCGTCTCGGCACCGTCCCAGCCCGGCGGCATCCGCATGTCGATGAACGCCAGATCGAAGGGTTTGCCCATGTCCAGAGCTTCGACCACCTTGTCGAGACCCTCCCGACCTTGGTAGGCGTCAACGATGCTGTACTTTGGCTGCGCATTGGCCGAAATCTCCTCACGGAACAACGCCGCCTCGATATCGTTAAGATGCGACGCGTAATCGTTGTCCACCAGAATTTTTCGGAAGTCGTCATGGACCGCTCGGTTGTCGTCGATTACGAGAATACGACGCTCACGATTGTGATCTATGCCGTGCATAGTGTTGTCTCCTCGACGGTCAGTGGCAATTCCAGTCGGAAACTTGCGCCGCAGCCGAGACCGTCGCTGTCAACTTCTAACGAGCCACCAAGCTCGTTGGCGGCCAGGGCGCTGCTGTGCAGGCCGAAGCCGTGGCCCTTTTGTTTGGTGGTAAATCCGTGTTCGAAGATCTTGGGCATGTTATCTGGATCGATGCCGACACCGCTGTCACTCACAGTAATCGTCACGCAGCTTTCGCTCTCGACGCCGATACGCAGGATCAGTCGTTTGTCGTTGCCAGCGGACGCTTTCAAGGCATCCTTTGCATTGCCGATCAGGTTTACCAAGATTTGCAGCAGCCGGTGCTTGTCCACCATCAGCGGCGGAACCTCTTCGTACTCTCGCACAATCTTGAGGTTGTGGTGAAGGAAGCTGGCACTGTTCAGTTTGATCGCGCCATCCAAGACTTCGTCCAGACGAACCACCTCCAGAACGCCGGAAACACGGCTGTGTGCTTGCTGCAGGTTGATAATCTCTTTGACGTGTTCGACGTTCTGGTGTAGTTCGTCCAGTTCCTTGATCACGGCAGTTTTCTCGTCCTCCAAGTGCTTGCCGAGCATCTTCAGATACCCCGGCAGTTGATGGCCGCGAGCATCTGCCACAAAGAAATCCATCAAGTGATCGCTGTGTTCATCCAACAGGGCTGCAACCGAGGATACCCGAGCGACGCGGCTGCCATTCAGCTTTTCCGCGATTACGTTGGCGGACACGTTCACGCTGTTCAGCACGTTGCCGACGTTGTGCAAGACGCCCGTGGCCACTTCGGCCATTCCGGCGCGACGAGACGCGTCCACCAGTTCGTGGTTCAATCGCTCCACCTGCGTCTCCCGCTCCTTCTGTTCGGTGATGTCGCGGACCGTGGCTTGCAGCATCGCCTTGCCGTCCACTTCCATCCGTGTCAGCAAGACGGTAGCCGGAAAATCCTCGCCGTACATCTTCTTGTGGGTCCATTCGAAGAAGTGGGAGCCTTCACTCATGGCCGTCTCGATTATCTCCTTGGCTTTTTCGGCCGATGGGCGACCGTCCGGCTGCATTTCGGGAGACAGATCCCACGGACAGAGCGTGCTGAATTTGCTCTCGTCCCTTGTTCCGAACAACGCGACGGTCGCCGAGTTGCCCGAAGTGAACTTCCAGGAGGGCGGTGCCAAGATCATGATCGCGTCCCGCGAACTCTCGAAGAGGGCTCGATATCGCTCCTCCGCCCGCTTGCTTTGGCTGATGTCCATCAAGGCCAGCAGTGCGTATTTCTTCCCGTCCAGCTCCAAAGGAGTGGCGTTGATGGAGAGACAAAGCCGCTGCTCTTCGCCTCCGATCCGCAGCCGCATAGCCACTTCGGCATCTCGGACCGTCTCGCCCCGTTTGAGGACTTGCTCCATGGTGCTCCGTACGGGACAGGCGGAACAGGTGGTAGAGTGGCCGCAGCCTGCCAGCGTCTCGCTTGCATGAATGCAGCAGAGTCCGTCGCCCGGCTGGTGGCTGACAAACTCCGTCGTTTCCTTGCCGACAAGCCGGGCGAACACGTTGTTTACGCGAGTGACTTGGGTGTTTTCGTCGACGAGCAGCATGCCAACCTGGACGCCGTCGAAGATGGTCTGCAGGTTAGCCCGTTCGCGGACCAGTTCCTGCTGTTTCGCCAGCAGCTCCTCCTCGGCCAGCCTGCGTGAGGCGATTTCCTCCTGAAGCTGTTGATTGGTCCGTAGCACCGCGTCATAGCTTTCCTTGATCCTCATCGCGGCGCGGATGCGAGCAGCGAGGACTTCCTTTCGGTACGGCTTCGAGACATAGTCATCCGCGCCCGCATCGAGCCCTGCAATCACATTTTCGTCCAGTCCCATGGCCGTCACGAGGATCACGGGAATCATGCGCGTTTGGGGGTCTGCCTTAAGCCTTCGGCAGACCTCGATCCCGCCCATGTCGGGCATCATGACGTCCAGAAGAATCACGTCCGGATGCTCGCTGGCGGCAATCTCCAGCCCTTGTCGGCCGCTGGACGCCGACAATGCTTCGTAGCCCTGGTGCTGCAATTCGAAGCTCAACAGCCTGATGTTATCAATGACGTCGTCGATGACGAGTATCTTGGTCATGGTCATGTTCTGTTTTCTATCGAGCGTGTGGATCGAAAAAGGACCCGGCAAAGAACGCGGCGGATTTCCACAACAAGTTTTGGTCACAGCTTGTCGCGCGGCATACGAGAAAAAGTCGCACTGACAGGTTTCCGTGCCCGACCAGGAGTTTTTACGGCATGCATCACGCCTGCGTCCGACGTGAGTGCTTTGTTTCTCCGCATAGTCTGAGTGTAAAGCCCCCGGCGTTTGCACTGGAATGCCGACAGACGTACGCCCTTCACGCATTGGTATGCGACAGATTCTCATGTCGGCTTCGGCATTCTTGTGCCATGTTTTCTTAACGTAACTTTGCCGCAGCAAGTAGGATGGCAACGTGGGCCGAAACAACTTCCCGGTTTCGCGCCGTGTGCCACTGCTCGAAACGACAAGGGCCTACCATGTCCGGCCGCTATCCATCGTTTCGAGCAGTGTTGCGCTGGCCGTGACCCAGCACTGCTGGGAATCGTGGTGAGTCGTGCGCGATGGATGACGCGTCCGATTCCCAACAGTGGCACACGTTTTGAAGACATCCGCCGTTCGCCTGGGGAAGTTGTTTCGGCGCACGTTGCTACGCGTTCGTCGCTTGGATTCCGTCGAGCGGGATTATATTGAAAGATAGACACAACATGTTCCGTCTGAATGACTGGCCGATTCGCCGCAAACTCTGGCTGCTGACGATGTCAGGGATTGTGGTCGCCTTGCTGCTGGCCTGTTGCAGCTTGGCCATCAACGACATTCGAAGGATCCGCGGAGCCAAAGCCAGTCAACTTGTCGCGCTGGCCGATATCCTGGGCTCGAACGCCACCACGGCCCTGGAATTCCACGATGTGGGTACGGCGCACGAAGTGCTATTCTCGTTGCGTCTTCAGCCCTCGGTCGAGCTGGCTGCCTTGTATGACGCCAACGGCGAGGTCTTTGTGACCTATCCGGCCGTGCTGACCACCGACCATACGCTTCCAGCAAATCCAGACGTCACCCATTCCGCGGTTTTCCACAGCGGGCATGCAGAGATCGCACAAGATATCGACAGGAATGGCGAGAAGGTCGGTACCATTTTTCTTCTGTCCAACCTGCACGAGATTGATTCCCAACTCACACAGACGCTGTGGGTTGTTCTTGGGGTCGTTACGGTCGCTCTGGCTTTCGCGACTCTGATGACGAGTCGCTTACAGAAGCTGTTCACCGAACCGATATGCAGGCTGGCGGAGACGATGCAGCACGTCTCGCAACAAGACGACTACGGTGAACGTGTTGCCGTATCCGGTCATGACGAGTTGGGCGTGCTCTGCGACGGTTTCAACAGAATGCTCGACCAGATTGGAGTGGCTCGTGACGAGTTGCAGAACGCTCACGACGACATGGAAAAGCGTGTTGTCGAACGAACGGCCGAGTTGCAGGTAGCCCTGGAGGCTGCCGAGGCAGCCAATCACGCCAAGAGCGATTTCCTGGCCGCCATGAGTCACGAAATTCGCACGCCCATGACAGCCATATTGGGCTTCACCGATATTCTCCTTGGTATAGTCGAAGACCACACGGCCATGGAATGTGCCGAGACCATCAAGCGTAATGGCGACAATTTGCTGAGGATCATCAACGACATTCTGGACATTGCGAAGATCGAAGCAGACAGGATCGAGCTTGAAAAAGTGCCCTACTCGCCGCGTCAGCTTGTTGCGGACGTCGTTTCGCTGATGCAAGTCCGCGCGGCCGAAAAAGGCCTGCGATTGGAGGAGGAATTTGTCGGGCCCGTGCCGGAAACCATCATGACGGACCCAAACCGGTTGCGACAGATCTTGCTAAACCTCCTCGGCAATGCCATCAAGTTTACTGAACGAGGAAGTGTCCGGATTATCATGCGCATGGCGACAAATCAGGGCGGTGAGCCGAAACTCCGATTCGACGTCATCGACACGGGAATCGGCATGACGGAGGAGGGAGTCCGGAAGATCTTCGAGCCCTTTTCGCAGGTGGACATGTCATCCAGTCGCAGGTTCGAGGGTACCGGATTGGGTTTGGCAATCAGCATGCGCTTGGCGGAGATGATGGAGAGTGCGATCGAGGTCAAGAGCGAATTGGGCGTTGGGAGCACGTTCACCGTTGCTATCCACACCGGTCCGTTGGATAACGTAAGAATGATCGAATACCGGCCCGAACATGTCCTGGAGAAAGAGTCGACGTGCCTGCCGGCCTTGGAAGTCGAACGTGAACTTGCCTGTCGAGTGTTGTTGGCAGAAGATCGGCCCGACAATCAACGGCTGATTGCTGCCATCCTGGAAGGCGCCGGCGCCGAAGTGACGATCGTTGAAAATGGGCGCGAGGCACTGGACAAAGTGTTCGATAGCGATAACGTACTGGGGGAATCCGACGACGAGATCACGCCGTGGTTCGACGTGATCCTGATGGACATGCGAATGCCGGTGATGGACGGCTACACTGCCGTCCGCAGGCTGCGTCAGAGAGGCTATGCGGGACCAATCATCGCCCTGACGGCTCACGCCATGGTGGATGACCGGCGAAAATGCCTCGACGCCGGCTGCGATGATTATGCCAGCAAGCCCATCGAGCCGGGGCGATTGCTGGAGATGGTGGCAGGCCACGCAGAAGGCACGGTCGAGCAGCGGGAAGTCCTTGCTTCCTGCAGCGAGCCAAGTGTCGTCCATTGACGCTACGGCGCGGAAAGCGAGGGGCATCACATCGACAATGAGCTGGCTGGGAATCGACATTGGCGGAGCCAACTTGAAGGCATCGGATGGGTGCCGCTATGCGCAGTCGGTTCCGTTCTCGCTATGGAAGGAACCGGAGAACCTGACACGCGAACTGCGCCGCTTGATCGCGGAAGCTTCTGCTAGCGATCAACTTGCGGTGACTATGACCGGCGAGCTGGCTGATTGTTTCCAATCCAAAACCGAAGGTGTCCGGTTCATTCTGAAGGCGATCATCCAGGCGGCAGGCGACCGCGAGACGTTCGTCTATCTCACCGACGGCCGAAGCGTTTCACCCCAGATGGCCATGAGCACGCCGGAATTGGCCGCCGCATCCAACTGGCACGCGTTGGCTCGTTTTGCAGGTCGCTACGCTCCCGACGGGGCGGCGCTGCTGATGGACGTTGGCTCGACGACCTGCGACATCATTCCGCTGCTCGATGGCCAGCCCGCGGCGGTCGGACGCAACGACACCGAACGCATGCTGGCCGGCGAGTTGGTCTATACCGGCGTGGAAAGGACGCCGCTGTGCGCCGTCGCCAACCAAGTGCCCTACCGTGGGCAATGGTGTCCCATTGCCCGCGAGTTCTTCGCCACGATGCGCGACGTGTACGTTGTGTTGGGCGAATTGCCCGAGCGGCCTAAGGACACCGACACGGCAGACGGACGCCCTGCCACGAAGAATGCGTCGTGCGCCCGCCTGGGACGGATGGTCTGCGCGGACCCGGAGCAGTTCGATCAGACGGACGGGTTGGTGGTGGGGCAATCGTTTGCCGACGCGCAAGTGTCGGACGTTCGAGCGGCGGTGAGGCAGGTCATGGATCGCATGCCATCGTTGCCGCAGACGGTAATCCTGTCTGGTCACGGTGAATTCGTGGCGCGGCGAGTGCTATCGAAGTCCGGACTGCAGACGCAGGTCGTATCATTGACCGAGCACCTTGGCCCTGACATGTCGCGAGCGGCCACGGCCTATGCGTTGGCCGCATTGGCACGAGAGGTGATCGAGTGACGAAAAATGGTCCGGTACGCGTGGTGAAAGTGGGTGGTAGTCTGTTTGACTTCCCCGAACTAGCTCCGGCGCTGCGTGTATGGTTGTCCGCGCAGTCGAATGCCCGGAACGTACTGTTGGCCGGTGGAGGCGCGTTTGCCGATGTGATTCGTGGGGCCGATCAGAGGTTCACGCTTGGCGAGGAGACATCGCATTGGTTGTGCATCGAGGCGCTTCGCGTGACGGCAAGACTGCTCGCGGCGATCGTGCCCGAGACGCGGTTGATCACAACTCTGTCGCAGTTAAGAACGGCGTTGGCGGAGGAAAACGACGCGGGGCCAATCGTCTATTGCCCCGAGAGTTTCATGCGAGAAGCGGAGCCCGCATTGGACGCCCCACCGCTCCCGCACGCATGGAGCGTCACAACGGATTCCATCGCCGCCCGCTTGGCGGAGACAATCGAGGCGGACGAACTGGTTCTGCTGAAATCTTCCGATTCGCCCGCGAATATAGAAGACACAGGGCGTTATGTGGACGAATACTTTCCGACCGCGGCGAGAAACGTCAGGAAGGTGCGTTTCGTCAATCTGAAAGCGTCAGCGCTGAACAGTGCGTAGGCCTCTTTACGCCAATGGCGTTCTGTCACATCGCCCAGGGTTGCCTTTGGCTACCCTGGGAAACGGCACACCAAACGAGAGGTCTTACCCCAACGGGGTTGCGTCATCGGTGATACGGGGCCGGTGTGACGGAACCCCGTTGGGGCACATGGCTAACGGACGGTCTCCTCGCAAATCCCAGGGTAGCTCCGCAACCCTGGGCTATGTGACGGAACCGCGTTGCGGTAGAAGTCCCCGTAAGCGGGCTAGTTCCACCGCCAAGTCTTGTCCGACGGGGTGGCGGCTTTCGAGTGAACCGCCTTCAATTGCTCGTCTACCTGGCTCTTGCTGGCCACCTCCCAGGATTCGATCTGCACGCCGCCGGAAGCCGTGATGACGTATTTGCGTCCGATCTTCAGGTAGCTGCACTGCGTGGCAAGCGTCTGCGGAGCGTGCCACTTCCCGATATCCAGATCGTCGGTCGCGGCAGTCAGCAGCGGAAAACCGCCGCCTCCGGCCAATCCGGTCAGATCTTCCTTCTCGATCAACGCGGCCACGACGCACATGTCCATCAGATTGCGCAGCTCGGCAAAGATGGGATCCTTCTGGGCGAGCTTCTCGTAGTTCGCCGTCAGGCGTTCCGCCCACTCTTTGGCAGTGGGATCTTCCTGGCCTGTGCCTCGCACCGTACCGTCGGCGGCGACAAACTCGTCTTCCGTCATGGCTTTCACGCCCGGTCCGCGCAATTCCCACGCCAACCTGTCTTCACTGCGAGCCAGCGGTTCGTAATTGCACGCCATCCACCAACGCGGCGTGGCACTATTCGCCGACCGCCTTTTCGATTTGAGCAAGTCCAAGAAACCCGGAATCTCCTTCACCGGAGACTTCTCGAAATTCATCGCCAACCGCTTCATCCGATGGTCGGCAACCATCAGCACGCGGGCGAAATGACTGCCTTCCGGAATGCCGGTGTAAGTTATCTTTTGAGGGCCCATCGCGTTGGCCAGACCTGCGACAACGCCGCGATTGAACGTCGTCTGCCTGCTCATGAACTGCTCGAATCGCTGCCGGCCTTCCGCTGTGGGATCGATCGATACACTAATGCCCTCGGTTCGCGCCGCATTGACCGTCCTGAGGGCAACCAACAGGTCCTCCAAATGCAGGACGGGCTGTCCGGTGGTGATGCCCACGGTGTTGCCGGCATCATCCAGCTTCCAGCCCTCTCCCGGACCAACCAACACGATGTCGTTCTGATCGGGATAGATCAGCACGTATCGGATGCGCTGCAAACCGGCCAAGTACCTGATTTCATCGGGCAGCCAACCTTGGTTGTTTGCCAATGCACTCTGAATCGCCGCTTCCAGGCCCCGCAGAGAAACTTTGCGGAGTTCCACGGCACCATTCAGTTCGGGACCCGCTTGCTCTAAACGCTGCCGTAGTTTCGCGATATCCGCGTCCACCTCGAAAGCAGTTGCCAATCGCACGGCTCCACTGGGATCAACCAGGATGCCGCCCACTGCTCGATTTTGGCCGAGAAACTGCGCCGTAGCAGTCGTGGGCAGAATCGCAAGCGTGCCGACTACCAAGACAACCGCCATCGCTGAACTACGCTTAAAGAGAACGGTATTAGCCCACATAAGTGATACTCCTTCGATACACCAAGATACGCCCCTTCGCCGCCCACAAATGGCTGCGAAATGCCCAGCCCTGCTGTCCAACCGCTCGATTTCCAGCCCAACTACAACCAACCGACCGTTTTTCGCCCAGTGAAAGAATCGAAATAGCCCGCGGTTTCGTGTAACCTTAAAATAACTAAGATGTTAGATATTTGCAATAAAAGTTACGGTTAGTCCACCTTGGGGTATCCCCATGTTAGCCTATTTGGTTATTCGCGAAGGCTCAAAATGGTCGGACGTGTTCCGACTGACGCCCGGACGCACGGTCACGGTCGGCCGGGCGTCGACCAACCAGATCGTGATCAAGGACGAACGCTGCAGTCGCTACCACGCCGAAGTCTTCCTCACCCAGGGCTCCTGGACCCTACGGGATCTGGAGAGTCGTAATGGGACGATGGTCGGTGGAAAGGTAGTACAGGGCGACCTAACGCTCTCGCCGGGCGATATCGTCCGCATTGCCAATTGCCAGATGGCCTTTGTGCACGACTTGTCGAAAGCATTTGCGGACTCCGGTGCCAAGCTGAGTCTGGCCACTGACACCGGCGAGGAGACGGTCATCGGCGAATACGTCTCTGATACCAGAGATTCGCATACCCTGGACGCATTCGAACCCACCAGGATCACTCATCGCCGGGGGAAGACAAAACTGCTGGCGCCGGCGAAAGATGCCCCCAGCACCGCGCGTCTGGGCAAAGCCGCGGCGCAGTTATGTCACATTGCGTTCAATATGGCCAAGGAGACCGACGCCGCCTCGGTGGCAAAACTGGCCCTGGACGGGCTGTTCGAAGGAACGCGTGCTAACGCGGGCGGCGTGCTTCTGGGGCCCAGGGATGCTGACGAAGACTTGACCGTATCGGAACTGGAGCTGATTGCCTCGCATACCGATTCCGAAGCCAACTACCACGTCATATCGAGTTTCCTGGCCGGAACCGTGCTTCGCGAGGGCGAGGCCGTCTTGGCCAGGAACGTGGCCGACGACAGCACGCTCGGGACTCGCGACAGCAAGGGCGAGATTGAATCGACCAGCGTGATCTGCGCGCCGGTGCGACGGGACAACATGGTCATTGGACTGGTGCACTTGTATTCTACCAGCGCGGAACGCTCGCTTGATCCGGACGACCTGGAGTTCACGCTGGCGGTCGCCGACAACCTGGCCCTGGCAGTCAAGAACCTGGGCCGTCAGCAGGAGTTGGTCGAGAACTTATCGCAAACGCAAAGCGAAATTGTGCAACTCCGCCAGCGATTGGGGGCCGAGAGCGACATCGTGGGCAGCGGCATCTTGATGCAGAAGTTGCAGCAGGCCATCGCCCAAGCCGCCCCCAGCCGGGCAACGGTCCTGGTTCGCGGCGAAAGCGGTACGGGCAAAGAACTGGTCGCCCGTGCCATTCACTTCGCCAGCCCCCGACGGAAAGGGCCCTTTGTCTGCTTGAACTGCGCGGCGTTGTCAGAAACGCTTCTGGAAAGCGAACTGTTCGGTCACGAGAAAGGCGCCTTCACAGGGGCGACAGATCGAAAGATCGGGAAATTCGAAGCGGCCGATCGCGGAACGCTGATGCTGGATGAGATCGGCGAGATGAGCCCTTCGATCCAAGCCAAGTTTCTCCGAGTGCTGGAAGGACATCAGTTCGAACGCGTGGGTGGGAATCAGGCCATCAAGGCAGATGTTCGCGTGATCGCCGCCACCAACCGTGATCTGGAAAAGGACGTTGCGGAGGGCAAGTTCCGCCGTGATTTGTACTTCCGCCTGCACGTCGTCGAGATTCTCGTTCCGCAACTGAGAAAGCGCGTCGAGGATGTGGTCGAATTGGCGGCCCATTTCTTGGAGCGATTCAATGGCGAGACCGGCAGAAAGATCCGCGGTTTCACACCGGATGCGCTTGAGCAAATGCAAAAATACCGCTGGCCGGGGAACGTGAGGGAACTGAAGAATGTAATCGAACGGGCAGTCGTGCTCGTACGAAACGACCGTATTGACGCCGGAGACTTGGCTTTGTCCAGCCTGGCCCCAGCCGGTGAGTCCGGCGAGCTGCCGCAACCCGAATTGGCGTACGAACCCACAACGCTGGCAGAAATGGAGCGTCGTCACATTCAGGCGACACTAAACGCCGAGGGATGGAACAAGAGCCGAACGGCCGCGATCCTGGGGATCGAGCGTTCGACACTGGACCGGAAAATCCGGCGTTACGATCTGAAATCGAACAAGTAGGCCGCAAACGCGCGGACAATCCAGGCCTGGGGAGAAGAAACCAGGATGCATAGCAGCGTCAGAAGACGGTCGTCTCCAACCTGCCGATTCGTGGCCGTTGGGCTATCGACAGCAGCCATGCTTGTGGCCGTAATTCTTGCGGGACCGTCCCGAGCCTCGGAGGTCGCCGACGCCGTTCACGTAACGCCCGAATCGTTCGGCTTGGACGTGCCCTCCGGCCCGGTGTCGCCTGGCAAGGACCAATGCGTTTTGACTCGTGACGCGTTGGGCCAGGAAGTCGTCGCCAGAGTGCACGTCAACGTGGGCGACCACCGCATCGTGATGCTTCCCGACGGTCAACTGGCCGCACGGTCGATCGCCGAAGCCCCGCTGACGGATCGGCCGTTCGAGCCGATGACGAAGGAAGCTATCGCCGAGTTCCTGAACGAATCGGGATCGAGCGGATTCAAGACGAAACAGACGCGGCGATACTTGTTCGCTTACAACTGCAGCGAGAACTTCGCCGAAGTGACCAGCCGCGTCTTGGAAACCATGTTCCGCGGCGTCGAGACATACGCCCAAGTGCAGAAAATCGATCTGCATCCGCCGGCGACTCCGCTGGTAGTCATCATCTTCCGTACGCCGGCCCAGTTCCAAGAATACCGCCGTATGCCGGAAGGGATCGTGGCGTACTACAACGTGCTCACGAATCGCGCCGTCATGTACGAGGAATCCGAGTTGTGGCGAATCAAGCCCGAGTTGGCGATCCAACAGTCGATCTCGACCATCGCCCACGAAGGCGCCCATCAGATTCTGCACAACATCGGCGTCCAGTCTCGGCTGTCGGTTTGGCCGATGTGGCTGAACGAGGGGCTCGCCGAGTTCTTCGCTCCGACCACAACGGACCGACAATTGAAATGGAAAGGCGCGGGACAAGTCAACGACATGCGCATGTTCGAACTGGAGCAGTACTTCAAGAGTCGCTCCGAAGACGATGCCAACGGCGAACTTGTTGCACAGACCATCGGTGCCGCCCGCTTGACCTCCACCGGCTACGCATCGGCTTGGGCCCTGACGCACTACCTGGCAAAGAACCACCGCACGTCGTTTCATGGCCTCGTGCGGGAACTCAGCGGTTTGGAGCCGCTCGAGGTATTGGGGCCTATCGTGCCGCCGGGCGTGATTCCCGAGAACGTCAACTTGTTCAAGAAGCATTTTGGGGAAGACTTGGCCGAAACCGAACGCCGGTTGCTGCTTCACCTGAAGAACTTGCCCTACCGCGACCCGTTTGCCGAATGGCCGCACTTCGTGGCAATCGTCTCGATACCAGCCGGGCGACGATTCCGCCGGGAAGCCAACGTCTTCCATACTCCCGAACAAGCCGACCGTTGGTGTCGCGAGATCGTGGAACAGACCCCTGCTGAGAACCGGGCGAAAGTGCAGTCGACGGTTCGCCAGTTCCCCAACCGGCCACTGGCCGAACGCTACGCCCGCCAGTGGCTTCAGGGCGGCTGACGCCGTTTGATACAACTCACGCCCGGCCCGTAGAATAAAACTCGCTCGACGAATTCCGCGATCCGCGCATGAATCTTGTGGGGCACGTTTCCAACGTGCCTTTTGGGCCATGGGCACGTTCGAAACGTGCCCCACGTCAGGAATCCAGTTCGATCACATTCGCCGTTTCTTCAAGCCGGCTCGTTCGAGCAGACCTTCCGAAAGCATGTCTCGGACCGGTTCATGCTCGGGAGGGGGCGTCCCGACTGCGTCGAGGTCGTCGATTGGCGAGTACTTTACCTCGTACTTGTGTTTTGCGATGGTGATAGTGTCACCGGGGTCCAGCCGCTTGCGCTTCGTAATCCGGAGGCCGTTTACTTTTGTTCCGTTGCGGCTTCCCAGATCCTTGACGAACCAGTAACCATCGTCGACGGCCAACTCGCAGTGTTTGCCTGACACATTTGCGAATCTCAGCACAATGTCGCAGCTTTCACGACGGCCAACCGTCAACTTCTTCTGCAGAAGAGGAATTGGATCCCCAGTCTAAAATTACAACTATACAAAATAAGTTTGATACTAAAAAGGCAAAGGCAAAAATTTCAGCACACTATCCTACGAATCTCCTTTTCAATTATGATACTCTCTCACAAGATGGTGGAAAATGGGCAAAGGACCATTTACCAGACTTTAGTAAAAATTTTGATGAATCAATCT
>JACKQG010003951.1_pt1 | contig 17620 bp, 12 predicted proteins | sample 8237621 | NCBI WGS metagenome assembly JACKQG01 (sample SAMN15677084, study PRJNA649215) | marine metagenome | biome: marine; feature: Black Sea; material: saline water; isolation source: suspended particulate matter (SPM) from the Black Sea western gyre | collected 2013-06-09/2013-06-10 | depth...
TCAGCCAACCGTTGGTCACAAACTCGCGCATCGCCTCGGTCATTTGCTCCGGCGATTGATCGTAACCACCGAACTCGTTGGGCAAACCGGCGTTGGGGTGACAACTGATGTAGACCGGTACGATCTGCGACAGCTCCTCGACGTAAGGACGCATTCCCTCGGGCCCCAACGAACAGTTGACTCCCACGCTCAAGAGGTCGAACTGGGAAATCGAATTCCAGAACGCCTCGATCGTCTGCCCGGACAGCGTACGGCCGCTGGCGTCCGTGATGGTGACCGACACCATCACCGGCAGTCGCACATTATTCTCGACGAAGAATTTGTCGATGGCGAACAGACAGGCTTTCAGGTTCAACGTGTCGAACGTCGTCTCGGGGAACAGCAGATCGACACCGCCCTCGACCAACGCCGCCACCTGCTCGTAGTACGACGCGACAAGGTCGTCGAACGTCACGGCGCGAAAGCCGGGGTCCTCGACGCGCGGTGAAATCGAAGCCGTCTTGCTGGTCGGGCCGATCGAACCGGCGATGAAACGGGGACCGTGCGGGCCAGCCGCGTCTGTTTGTTCCACCGCCCGTCGAGCACAATCGGCGGCGGCCAGATTGATCTCGCGCGTCAGATGTCCCAGGTCGAAGTCGCCGAGCGCGATCGGGCTGGAGCCGAAGGTGTTGGTCTGGATAATGTCCGCGCCGGCTTCCAAGTACTGGCGATGAATGTCGACAACGGCGTCCGGCTGCGTCAGGCAGAGGATATCAACCAGGTTCTTCAAGGTCTTGTTATGATCGGCGAATCGCTGGGCGCGCACGGCAGCTTCGTCTAGGGCCAAAACCTGAACCATGGTACCCATGCCACCGTCCAGTAGAAGAATCCGCTTTTCGAGAAGCGATTCGATCCTACGTCGCACGTCTGTCTTTTTTGCGGTCGCCATCAAGAACCAATCGAAAGTATGCCGTTGCGGTGTTCGGTGTGTGGCTGGCCTTGATCGTAGCGTCGGCAATGTGGGGCACGTTTCCAACGTGCCAATGTCTGTAAGTCTTTGAGCTACGGCACGTTAGAAACGTGCCCCACGTACTAGCGTTGCCAGCAGTTGCTGGCGTCTTGATCAAGGGCTGCTCGGCTCGACTGCGGCGTCTCCAGACAACTCATGTCGCCCATTTTATCGCATCGCCAGCAGCTTTCCGCCTGGTTGTCTTTTGTCTATTCGGAAAAGTCGCTGTAAGACTCAAGACCGTCACAAACGATACCGATAAATGGTGACGAAGATCACCTCCTCTAGCGCGTGCCCTGTTTGGTGCGCGCGTCAACTTCCAGTTCGAATGGACGCTGACCATGACAGCCGCCCTTGCTCGAAAGAAGACCGGATCCGCGGGAGCGTCCCGCGGTCAGGAAGGCAATCGCGCCCAAATGCCTGACACCACCAACCCGGTAGCCGTACTGATTCGTCTGCCTGATCTTAGCGAGCCGGCATCAAAAGAAAAGGCGGCCGTGGATGCGGTCGCTGCGTCCGAACAGGACGACGAGCCGATTGCCGAGTCGACGTCGGCCGCGCGCTCGCCTGCGTCAGAAAAAGCCAGCGATCAGTCCGCAGAAGTTGCGGCCACCTCGGCCAGCCACGAGCGGGTCGATCATTCGCCCAAGGAGAAGCCGACAGACGCGGAAGCAGCGACATGGAACTCCGTGACCGTGCCGCGTCCAGTGATGCAATTGGCGGGCGTGCTGGCACTGATCGGCATGCTGATCGGTGCCTACTTCGCCCTGGTCGGCGGTGGTGGCGGGACCGTGGACGAACCAAGTGGCGATCCGGAAGGCGAACAGGATGTTTCCGAGTTGGTCGAACCGTCACCGCTCGCTGAGACAGAGCCCTTCGACCTTGCCATCGTACCGTCTCTGGATGGCGATCGGGAACCGCGGGATCTGTTCATCGACACACCGGCGGCCGAAGCCGGATCCGACCTCGTATTAGAGGAAGCACGAGGAGCGGACGACCCGGCAGCGTTCGGAGTGGACTTCGAGCCATCGGTGACTCCCGGGCCACCAATCGACGGAAAAACGGACCTGCCCGACACGTATCCTGATGGCAGTTCCTGGACGCAAGATGATCGCTCGGGGGCCTTTGGGTTCGATTTCGACCGCGAGCGCATCGAGCAGAACAGGAAAGACCTTCCGTTGTTTTCAGAACGACCGGAAGACCGGGCCAATGGAATCGCCGGCGGCACCGAGTCGCTACAGCTTGAACAGGCGGTTGACGTATCACCTTACAAGTACCCCGTCACCGATCCTTCGAACTACGAGTATCCGGAGGACTATCACACGATGTTCCAAGCATCTCCGGACGCGAGGAGTCTAGAGCGAGCTTCGCCCGGACCGAACGAGCGCAGTTTGAACGGCCGGTACCCTGACACCGCTCGCCTGGGACCCCCAATCGAGCCTCCACCGATCCTTCGTTGATCGCTCGTTGGAAGCCTGGGATTAGACGCCAAAGCACGTAGCGGCCACCACAGTATCGGAGCGAGCTAGTCATGAGCACACTAGACAAAGCGTTCATCAGAGCATACACGAAGGGCACGGATTCGCAGGCAGTGAAGCCCCATCACGCCGCGGCCGATGACGCTGCCGCCGAATCCGTTCAGTCCATCCAAGTCGGAGCCTCCCAGCCGGTCGACTACCTGCATACGGAAGGCGCTACGCATCGCGCCGATCAATCCCATCGCGACGCCAGGACGGAAACCTATACACCGCACGTCCAGTTCTCGCCGCCCGTACCGCATACGGAACTTGCCTACGTAAGTCCGTACCACCAGACGCCGCCACCAGACGCCCCGGCTGAAGCACGCATCGGGCAGCGACCCCCAGCGCTTCCAACGGCCGACCAGCCGAATCAGGCGACCGAGCCCACCGATGCGACCACGGACGAGGCGAAACGGACACTAAAGTCGGCGGCGTCACTCAAAGTCCCGCCACCGCTGCAGTTGCCGTCCATGTTCGAGGCGCCGGCCGAGGAAGCGGCCAAGGAATTCTCGCCCGACTGGGAAGTGGATCGTTTCGTTTGGCCGGAGATCTGCGAGCGGTTGTTGAAGGTGGAAAGCCGCTATTTCCGGCACGTGGGACAGCGACTGAAGATTGCCACCAAGCAAGGCCGCCACGTGTTGATGATTGCCGGTTCGCGGCGCGGCGAAGGCCGGACGTCGCTTGCGTTGTGCCTGGCTCGATGCGCGGCAGAATCCAAGGTCAAAGTGGCGATTGTCGATGCGGATTTCGGGAATCCGCAGCTCGGTGCTCACCTGGGCATGGACACACCGTGTAGCTGGTTGGAAGTGATCGCCGGCAAGGCGCCGCTGAACGAGGCCGCCGTTGCTTCGGTCGAGGATTGCCTGACTTTGTTCCCTCTGGCCGGTTCGGAGGACGTGCAGGTCGAATCAGGCGACGGGCGATTGCCCGCACTGCTCCAAGAGATTTCGTCGCATTATCCGCTGGTGATTGTAGACGTTGGGCCAATGGGAGCCGAAGACCGGCACCCGTTCGCAGACGGGGAAAGGTGTCCTGTTGACGCTGCGATCGTAGTCCGAGATCTGCGATACACTACCGAAAAGAAAGCCGCCGCCACCGCCGAGCAACTGCAGCAAAGCGGCATCCAAGCGGTTGGGGTTGCCGAGAACTTCAAATCGAAGTAGGTCAGGGATGTATACAACATATTGGAAACTCAACTCGCGGCCTTTCGACAACAGCACGGCTCCGCGGTTCTACTACCCCAGCGAGACGCATCAGGCCACCCTTCTCAAACTCCGGTATGCGGTCGAGAATCGGCGCGGCGCTGCACTGATGGCCGGAGCATCCGGGCTGGGGAAGACACTGCTGGTCCAATCGCTGTTTGACGAGCTTTCCGACGAGTACCGCCCGTTCGTGCACCTGAAATTTCCACAGATGCCGCCGGCTCAGTTGGTGTCGTTCCTGGCCGACGAACTCACCGGCGAAGTGTCCCTGGACTCGGCGATCGACTACAACTTGCGTCGGATCGAGGATGCGCTGGCCAAGAACGTCGATGACGGCGCGCACGCATTGGTGGTGATCGACGAAGCCCACCTGTTGCCCGACGTGGGCGCAATGGAAACCGTGCGCCTGCTGTTGAACTTCGAGCCCGGCTGGACGTTGCTGTTGGTCGCCCAACCCGCGCTGCTGCCGGCCCTGGAACGCATGCCACAACTGGAGGAGCGATTCGGCGTAAAATGCCTGCTACGCCGGTTCACGGTGGACGAATCGGTCAGCTACATCCACCACCGCATGATCGCCGCCGGGGCGGCCAACATCGAATCCGTATTCGATCCCTCTGCGCTAGAGATGATCCATCAGCTTTCCGATGGCATCCCGCGCCGCATCAATCGCCTGTGCGATTTGTCGTTGCTGATCGGCTTTGCCGAAGAGCAGCCAAGAATCACTCCCAAACAAGTCGACGCCGTCGCAGAAGAACTAGCCGGCACCGCCCCACCCATGCGACGAGTAGCGTAGGCTGCCCATCACGCACCGGATGACATTCTCCAAGCAGCTTCCCTGTGGACATCACGGAAAGCTCACTTCATCGCTGGTCATGAATTGGCGGTAAGACATGGGGAACCAGGATCTTCTTTAGCCGCAGTCCTCTTCATCTATAACCACCAATCTATAACCAAATCCAAGAGCAGTCTCACGCCGCGAAAACTGCCCTCTGGGCAGGATCGATAAACCGCGGTCGACATAGCCGCTAAACGTGCCAGCCGCATAACCGGCATCACGTTCTTGCCCGCCGCAACGGCGGATTACGAAGAGGCTATTCGTTTCTCCGTTGCGAGATGATTCGAGACGTGAGCGCCACGGTCGACAATGCCACGCCGACAAAGCAGATAAGCGCGACCAGCGTGAATAGCGGCATGCGAACCTGCGGATTCCCGAACGTCTCTTCGTCGAATGTCATCCCAAACAGTCCGGCGATGGCGAGCCCCATGCCCAATACGCCCAGCGTGAGGCCCAGCACAAGACCGCCTAGGTGATGATTGATCGTTCGGATCCCCGCCCAAAGCAAAGGCACGTAGACAAAGACGATCAGCATAACGAGGTCGACGATCGAGCCCCAAGTGTCTTTCGTTGGATGCAAACCGCTCAGGTAGATCCCGATGCCGGTTAGCCCCCAGAGGATCATGAACACCGCGCAGAATGTCATGAAGCCTCCGGCCGCTGCGACCGACGCATCTGGATGGCAGCGGTACCAGCGCCACATTCGGCGGAGGCCGCCTACCGGCCGGACTTGCACCGGCTGACCATTTAGGTAACGTTTCAATTCGTCGGCAAGATCCTGCGCAGTCTGATAACGCTTGTCGGGGTCCTTTTCCAGACACTTAAGGCAAACGTTCTCCAGATCTCGGGGGATGCGGTTGTTCAGTTTCCGCGGACTGGTCGGCTCGTCGCGAAGCACTTGGACGACCAGCATGCGGAGATCGCCGCGGAACGGCCGCTCGCCGGTCAAAAGCTCGTACAGTATCACGCCCAGCGAATAGACGTCGCTTCGGCGATCTGCATGGTGCCCCTCGCCCCGCGCCTGCTCGGGCGACATGTAGGCCGGGGTCCCCAGGACGTTTCCTTCGACGGTCAACGTGACTTCACCCGTCTCCTGTCTGGCGAGGCCAAAGTCCGTGACGTGCGGCTGCCCGTCCAGGTCGATCATGACATTGCCCGGCTTCAGATCGCGATGGACCACGCCGGCCTCGTGCGCTTCGTGCAGAGCCTCGGTAATCGACAAGCACAGTCGGGCCGCCTCGGATGACGTCAGCCGCTGGGCGCTGATCCATTCGGCGAGGGTAGCGCCTTCGATGAAGTCGGTGACGATATAGACCGAATCGGCCTGCCGCCCCACCTCGTGGACCGTGACGATGTGCGGATGCTCGGCTTGGGCGGCGGAGCGCGCCTCGCGGACGAACTGTTCGGTCTCGGCCGAGTCCAGTTGACCCTTGCGAGGGACCTTGATCGCGACGATCCGATCCAATTCGGTATCACGGGCTTTCCACACCCGACCGAAGCGCCCCACGCCAACCGGCTGTAGCAACTGGAAGTTGTCGATCGTCCCGCCGGCTTTCCAGTGGTAGGTCGCCGTATCCTCGTCGCTGACAAGACTGAAGTGGCTTCCGCACAGGCTGCATTCGATGTTAGAAAGAAGCTCATCGCCGCAAAGACTGATCTGATTGTGGCAATGAGGACAACGTACGGGCAGTGCTCGGGGAGTCTCTTTCGAAGCCAGACTCCCATCTGGTTGGCGTTCGTCCAACGTACTTCTCTCGCCAGCATCCCGATCCGCCGGCGCACGGCGAGGATCGCTCTCGCGGGAGTTCGCGTTCAGGGGATCTTCACTCATCGTGAGTCGCCCCGCGATTGGTTCTCATTTGCCCAGCGAATACCACCCAATGTACCCGTTCTTATAGCAGCCGCCGGATCTCTCTGCCAGTCCTCTCTCGAAAGTAGGAGCCTGTGGGAATTCAGGCCAGCATGAACAACTGGATCCGCTACCGGGTGTGCGGCCACCCAAAGAGCTCTCTCGGCTGCATTACTAATTAATTAGATGTTCCTCTTGACAGTTCAGTGCCAACCCGGATGATCTAATTAATTAGTAGCCAAGGAAACCAAATGGCGTTGGCAATCGTCGTGAAGCTAGGGAAGGAGTTATCGAGTCATGGTTCGACCATCGTCGCGACATCCGACGGAACTGGAACTGGAGATTCTCAAAATCATCTGGCGCGATGGCCCGTCATCGGGGCGGCACGTTTGCGAGGCCCTGGCCGGATACCGTCAACTGGCCTACACGTCGGTAATGACCATCATGAACATCATGGTGGACAAGGGGTACCTGCGCCGGACAAAACGAGACGGAAGCTACGTCTACCACGCACGCACCACAGAGAAGGCGACTCGACGACGCATGCTGCATGACTTGGTGGATCGCGTGTTTGACGGTTCCGCGACAACCGTAATGGTCAATCTACTGGAAAACGGCGATATCGATTCCAAGGAGCTGGACGCGCTTCGTCGGCTCATTAACCGCAAGGCCAAGGAGAAGTCGTCATGACCCAATTTGCCTGGCTCGAAACGACCTTCTGCGCGCGCCTGGCACTCACGCTGGGCCATTTCCTCTGGCAGGGACTTGTGCTTGCCATCCTGGCGATGTGCGTGGGGCGACTGCTGCGACGCGTATCGGCAGTGGCACGCTATCGCGTGTTTGTTGTCGCGCTTCTGCTGATGGCGGCCTGTCCGCCGGTGACGTTCTGTCTAATCGAATCAACGCGACCAGTCTCGGCCGTTGATCTCCCAGAAACTGCATTTTCGGCAGCGGATGGTGAGCGAAGTCCGTATTCTGCACGCGTTGACACACGGCAAGAAGTGACCGAGCCGAACTCGCCAATGGTGACGCCAGTGACCGGCACTTCTTCGGGTCCAGAAGCCGAACACGACGCGCCCGCGTTTGTTTTCGAGCCGGACATAGCAAATGACGGGGAATCCGTGGTGGCAACGGCGAGTGCGGCATCTTCCGGTGATCCATCCGAAAAGGCCAGGGTATTCGACTGGAGATCGTATGCGTCGCTCGCCATTCTGGTCTATCTGGCCGGAGTACTGGCCATGCTCGTTAGGCTGGCGATGGGCGTGTACGGCGGCGGACGACTCAGACGACGTTCGAGCCCAATAAGCGACCCTACACTGGTCGCCGTGATCGCCCGGCGTGCGCGGGCGCTGGGCTTGCGTTTCAATCCGGCGGTTGCCTACTGTCAGCAGATCGCCGTCCCGACGGTGATCGGTGTATTGCGTCCGACTATTCTGCTGCCACTGTCGGTGATTGGCGGCTTGAACCCAGAACAGCTCGAAGTGATCTTGGCTCACGAGTTGGCTCACATTCGACGCTACGACTATCTGGTCAACGTGATTCAGCGTCTGATCGAAGCGATGTTGTTCTTCCATCCCGCAGTGTGGTTGGTGACGCGTCGCATTCGTATCGAGCGCGAACATTGCTGCGACGATTTGGTCCTGGCTACGGGAGCAGAACCACTGAGCTATGCGAGCTCGTTGTTGAAAGCAGCCGAATTGGGGCAAGCTTCCCGGGGCGATGTACCGGTGGAACCCGTTGTTGCCGTGGGAGCAACCGGCCGGCCGTCGGACCTGGTCGATCGCGTTCGACGATTGGTCGACAAGCGATCGGACGGTAAGCAGAGTTACGGTGGTTCCGGGCCAGCCATCCGATTCAAGTTGGCCGAAGTCCTCCCCAAGGACGCTTCGCTTGACAAGCTCGAACTGAGAGGCTTCCGCCTTTACGCCAGCCGGTACGGTTCGGGCTTTGATGCCGAGCAGACGGTGTTGAAGGTCGCCGTCCTTGGCCGCGACAACAAGACACTCTGGCAAGGGACGTTCCCCTACGCCCTATTCGGTTACAAAGAAAAGTGGGTAGACCTTGCCTTACCGGAGCCATTGGCGCTGAGCGGCTCGGATCTCAAGGACGGCTCGTTCACCGTAGCGATTGATCCCGAGGCCAATCGCCGCGTGTGGCACGCGACTTGAGCGTGGACAAGTGCGTCGTTTTTCTGGACCAGCTTTGGAAGCAGGTAGGCCTGAACAAAGCCGGAAAGCTGATCCCCGCGACAGCCGAAGCCTGAACAAAGCGGCCTCAGTAGGTCCCGGCTGCCGGACGGGACCTGCAATTCGCGGCGTTCCAATGCGGACACGACTCCGGAAAACACACCTTTCGGGCTGCATCTCGTGCAAATCACTGGCACCTCACACTGGCATCCGTAAACCCCTCGTTTGATCTGCTCTCGCATTCCATGCCGATAATGCGAAAATTTCGCATTACCTGGGACTAGGGGTGCAACTGGGGCTCTGCTCTCGCTACGTTACTCGTCAGAGGAACAGTATCCTGCGCGAGTGGGACTCGCTTAGTGGTTCGAGCGAAGCTCGGAGGCGGTCTCAAACCAGGCGTCGGACGTTCGACCGGCGTCGAGAATCGCATGCAGGGAGTATCCGCCCTACAGGAGAGGTATTGGGGAGTATCTGCGCCTCTCCGTGCGAGACAAAGTTGTCGACCGTAGCCGCTTTCACCCGAGTCAAGCAACGCGATGGTTCAGGCTATCCGCATTCTCTATGCCGACGACAACGTATCCGACCGCGAGCTGGTACGTGATGCGATTGAACGAGATCCCGGCGAAATCCAAATTGCCGAGGTGGACTCTCGTCAGCAATTCGAGTCGAAGTTGGCCGACGACGATTTCGACGTCGTCTTGAGCGACATCAACATTCCCGGCTACGAGGGAAACGAGGTTATCGATGCCGTGCGTCGGGGGCAGCCAGGACTGCCGGTGATCATCGTCACCGGCAGCGATTGCGCGGATACGGCTGTCAGGGCCATGAAGCACGGCGCGGCCGACTATGTGATCAAGACGCCCGAGAGTATCCAGCGTCTACCCGCCGCGATTTGGACGGCGCTTGAGAACAAGGCCCTGGAGGACGGTCGCTGGCAGGCTGAAGAAGAACTGCAGCGAATCGCCTGGTTGCTGAGGTCGCCGACACCAACCACGGCGGACGAGTTGATGCGCTCCCTTCCGGCGTACGGTGATTTGACCGAACTGAATTCATGCTGCGAAATTCTGGATGCCGTGGGGCGTATGCCCCTTCTGGACATTGCCGCCGAATTCGTTGATCTCCTGGAGACATCAATGGCGGCGTACGAGCGAAACGGCGACTATGCCGCCGGCATCTTCTCATCCAATTGGTGTCGACTTCTGGACGATGCATCGCGACGGCTGTGCGATACCGACGACAACCGAAAAGCTCTGGAGTGCGGCAAGTGGCATTGTCACGAGTCCTGCTGGCATGAAGCGTCGAAAAACGCTATCGAGACGGGCGAGCCCACTGACATCGAATGTCGAGGGGGTATTCGCCTTTACGCCGTCCCAATCCGCGCACGAGACGAAATGGTCGGGGCCATCAACTTTGGATACGGCGATCCGCCAACCGATCCCGCAAAACTCTGGGAGATCGCCGGCAGATACGGGGTGGATTTCAGAGAACTCGAGACGACGGCCGCAGCGTACAAGTCACGACCGCAGTATATCATCGAGTTGGCCAAGAATCGCTTGCAGGCCGCAGCGAGGCTGATTGGCGAGATTGTGGAGCGCAAACGCGCGGAGGAAAAGATACGGGACTTGGCGAGGTTTCCGTCGGAGAACCCGCATCCGGTGCTGCGCATCGCGAGGGGTGGTTCGATCTTGTACGCAAACGCGGCTGCCGGCCCGCTGCTAGCCAGCCTCTGCGCCGGGACGACTGGTCCGTTGCCCGCCGAATGGCAGCAATTGACTGCGGATGCTCTTCAGCATGGCGTCCGACGCCAAATCGACGTAGCGCATGAAGAGAGGATTTTTTCTTTCTTCATTGTGCCTGTCACCGAAGCGGACTACACCAACTGGTATGGCCGTGACGTGACGGAGCGGAGGCAGGCGGTGGATGAAGCACGCAGGGCCCAACGAGAGCTGCTTGACCAGCAGCGGCGCGAAATGGAACGCGTCGAGGCCGAGTTGGAGAAGGTCCGTAGCGAACTTGTCCGAACGACGCGGTTGGCGGCCATTGGGCAGGTGTCGGCCAGCATCGCTCACGAATTGCGGAACCCGCTCGGTTCGGTGCGAAATGCCGTCTACTACATCAAACGCCACACGCCCGAGGACAATCCGATCGTTGCCGAATTCCTGGACATTATCGACGAGGAGGTGAGCGCGTCCGACCGCATTATCGGCAATCTCCTGGAGATGACCCGAGCCAAAGCGACAATGAAACAGGTGGTGGACCTGGCCGAGCTGGTCGGCGACGTGTTCTCCAAGGCGAAAAACGCCGAGCAGGTCTTCTGCCGGATCGAAGTCGCTCCGGAGCCTTTTGAGGTCCAAGCCGATCCGGGGCAATTGAGACAGGTGATCGTCAACCTCGTGGACAACGCGGTCCAGGCCATGAGTGGGGACGGTGAACTACTCGTGAATGCGATTCGCAGCGACGATTCTGACATTATCATACTTTCGGACGCAGGGCCGGGTATCCCAGCGAACGTTCGCGAAAGCCTGTTCGAGCCGCTGGTGACAACCAAAGCAAAAGGGGTGGGCCTGGGCCTGACTATCTGTTGCCAGATCATCGAAGGCCATGGCGGAACAATCGACGTGGTGGATGTCGAACAGGGTGGCGCGGCATTCCGGGTGCGATTGCCGCGGAATGAAGGCTGAAGCTCCTGGGAGGTCCCGTCTGCCGGACGGGACCTGCAGGGGCGTAAGCCGTCGACAGAAGGCCATCGCATGAGGTCCCGTCCGGCAGACGGGACCTACTTTGGCCACGGATCGTGTTAGGAGAACTTCGTGACAACAGCAACAGGAAATCAAGTGGCGACGAAGATCCTAATTGTAGACGACGAAAGAAACATGCGGCATACGCTGGCTGCGATTTTGCGCGACGAGGGCTACGCCGTGGCCACGGCAGCCACTGGCGAAGAAGCTGTCGAACGGTGCAATCGAGAACAGTTCGGCATCATCCTGATGGATGTGCGTATGACGGGTATCGACGGCGTCGAGGCGTTTCGGCGGATCCGGCGCCATCAAGAGGGTGTTCGCGTGATCCTAATGAGCGCCTTCAGCGTAGATCACCTGAAAGAGGCGGCGCTTGACGAAGGGGCAATCGCTTTTCTTTCGAAGCCCCTTGATCTGGATAAAGTGGTTCATTTGATTGGAGAGGTAAAGGATACGGCCATCCTGGTGGTCGAGAATGACGAGGGCACGGCGGACGCGCTTAGCAGTGGCTTGAAAAAGCAGGGGTATCGCGTTACGGTGACGGAATCCCCGCACGATGCGTTGGAACTCGTCGAACAGATCCGTTTCGATCTCGTCTTCGTGGACGTAAATCTTCCGGCGATGAACGGGCTGGAACTGTACTTGGCCATCAAGAAGATTACGCCGTCGGCCGTCGCCATTATGATCACCGGAATGGACGAAGAGTTCGAAACGCTGGCTCAGGAGGCCGTGCGGCGTAACGCTTATACGATTGTGAGAAAACCGCTGGACATTGACCATGTCTTGGGGCTGTTGGAACGGATCACGGGTAAACGAGCTTCCGGCGATATGCGCAAGCCGCCGTAAGCTCGCGGCAGGAACACGAAGGACGGAGCCATGGCAAGTGGTGCAGACAAGTCACGCTATTCACGTCTGCTTATCGTCGATGATGATGCGAATCAACTTCGCACCTTGATTCGCATTTTCGAGGCCGAGGGCTGCGATGTCGTCGGCTGCGCGACGGCTGCCGAGGCATTGGAGCACCTCGGCGGCGGTGATGTGGGCGTGGCAGTCGTGGATCTACGCCTTCCCGATTCCACCGGCAGCCAACTGCTCGGCAAGCTGGAACCGCTGTCGGCCCAAGTCCAGATCATTATCCACACGGCATACAGCTCGTACGAGTCGGCCAGAGATGCCGTCAATCTGGGCGCCTTCGCGTATGTCGAGAAAGGAGCCGACCCCAACGAACTGGTGCATCACGTCCAGCGGGCCTTCCGGGCACGCCTCGCGCGATATGCAGCCCAGTTAGAAGACGCCGTAGCGGAGCGGACTCGCAAGTTGCAGGCGAGCGAGGAACGACTGCAACGTATCATCCGGGGCAGCAACGATGGCCTCTGGGAGTGGCCGGATCTGGCCAACGATGAACAATGGTGGTCGCCGCGCTTCTTCGAGATGCTGGGATACGAGGATGGCGAGTTCACGCCTACGCTCGCCAACTTCGCAGAGATGCTTCACCCCAAAGATCGCGCCGTCATGGTTGCGATCGAGGACTTGCTAGAATCGCGTGACCCTTTCGAATCTGAATACCGGATGAGAACGAAATCGGGCAACTACCTTTGGCTGCACGCAAGGGGACAGGTGTTTCGGAACGAGAGTGGGCAGCCGGTCGGCATGGCAGGAACCGTGCACGACATCACTCCGCGAAAACGGGCCGAAGAGGCGTATCAGACGCTGGTCAAGAAGTCGCTCCAGGGGCTGGTTATTCTCCAGGACCAGCGCATGGTGTTTGCCAACCAGGCTCTTGCCGACATGCTGGGATATACGATTGATGAACTCTTGGAGATGTCGCCCGAGGCGGTCAATGAACGTGTGCATCCCGACGATAGGGCGAAGGTGTGGGAAAATCACGAAAAGCGTCTCGGAGGTGGCAACCCGCCCGCACGTTACCAACACCGCCTTGTGCGCAAGGACGGCGCGGTACGCTGGGTCGAAATCTTCGTCAGCAAAACACAGGTCCGAGATCGGCCTGCCATTCAAATTGCATTTCTCGATGTCACCGAACAAAAGAAGATGGAGGCGAGACTGAGGCAACGAGATACGGAACTGGCCCACCTGGGCCGGCTGTCGATGATGGGAGAAATGGCTGCCGGCCTGGCTCACGAGCTGAACCAGCCCCTCTACGCGATCACCAACTACGCAACAGGAATCAACTTGCGTCTGCAAACAGCGGCGGCGGATTCTGAGGAATTGACCGAGGTGATGGAGAAGATCTCGGGACAAGCCAAGCGCGCGTCCGAGATCATCAGGCGTCTCCGCAACACGGTTCAGAAACGCGAACCGCACAGGTCGTCAACCGATCTGAATGACCTACTTCAGGATCTGCTCAAGCTGGCCGAGCACGAACTCCGGCAAAACAGCGTTTCCGTACATTTGGACTTGCACGAGAAGCTGCCGCTCGTTTCCGCGGATGCTATTCAGATTCAGCAAGTGGCCTTGAATCTGATGCGCAATGCAGTGGACGCGATGCTTGGCGTTTCAACAAACCAGAGACAACTGACGCTTACCACGTCGCTTGTGAACGGCCATGCCGTCGAAGTCGGCGTGGGCGATTCCGGCGCGGGCCTCAGCGATGAGATTCACCCGAAGATCTTCGATCCTTTTTTCACGACCAAAGCCGAGGGCCTCGGCATGGGGCTGGCCATCAGCCGAACCATCGTCGAAGCCCATGAAGGCCGAATCTGGGCAACGCCCAATTCGCCGCATGGTACCGTCTTTCGCTTCATTATACCGACCGACGAAAAAGGACTGAATCGTGCAAAATGAAGCCACTATTTTCCTCGTCGACGATGACACTGCAGCACTGGATTCTCTGAGCTGGCTTCTGGAATCAGCGGGCTTTGACGTCGAGACGTACAATTCGGCCGTCGAATACCTGAATGCCCACGATCCGCAGAAGCCGGGTTGTCTTGTGCTGGACGTTTGCATGCCCGGGATGGACGGACTGGAGCTTCAGGAGAAGCTTGTTGCCATCGGGCAACGCATCCCCATCGTTTTTGTATCCGGCCACGGCGACGTTCCCATGTCCGTCCAGGCGATGAAAGCGGGCGCGACCGATTTCCTGGAAAAACCCGTCGACGGCCAGTTACTGTTGCGTGTCGTGCGGCGTGCTTTGGCCAAGGACCTTAAACGCCGAGAGCAAGAGCCGAACAGGGCGGAAATCGAAAAACGCATGGACCGAATCTCGCGCCGTGAGCGAGAAGTGATGGAATTACTGTATGCCGGCAAGTCGATGAAGAAAATCGCCCTGGATCTCGAAATCACCGTGCAGACAGTGGCCAAACATCGCACTCAGGTCCTGGAGAAGATGGAAGTCGAAGGCGACGCCGAACTCGTCCGATTGCTCGCAACCTATCGGCTACAAGAGCCTTGAGCCCCAACGGGATTAATCTCGACGCGGGGATCTTTCATGGTCGATTTCTCCCGTTGTTCACGTGATCACGCCTTGCTCAGGTCCGCCAGGGCTTCCAGTAGCCGGTCGACTTCTTCCGCGGTGTTGTAGTGCACCAAGCCGATGCGCACCATGCCGTCGGGCTCCAGGCCCAATGTCTCGGTCAATTGCAGGGCGTAGTAATTGCCGTGCCACACGCATATGCCGCATTCGCCCAAATACTGGGCTAACTCGGCCGGTCGTTTCTTTGCGTGCGTGATCGAGATGGTAGGCAGGCGTTGGGAAAAACGGTCCGGATCGGTGATTCCCCAGATTCGTACATCATCCAGATCCGCGAGGCCCGAGATGAGCCGTGCGATCGACTGCCGTTCGTATTCGCCGATCACCGTATATGCTTCGCCGAGGGCCGCGCGGCGGTCGAGATTGCCGCCTGCTGCATGCCGGCGGCCGATGTCAGCCAAATACTCGACAGCGGCCAGCACGCCCGCGATGCCTTCGTGGTTCTGTGTGCCGGTCATCCATCTGCCGGGCAACGAATCAGGTGCCGGACGGAGCTTGTAGGCCGACAGTTCCTCCAGCAAGTCTCGCCGTCCCCACATCATGCCGAGGTGAGGCCCGAAAAACTTGTAGGCCGAACACGCCAGGAAATCACACTCGAAAGCAGTCACGTCGACAAGCGAGTGTGGTGCAAAGTGTACGGCGTCCAGGAAGCTGAGCGCGCCGGCTTCGCGAGCCCAGCGGCAGATGTCCGTCACCGGGTTGATCGAGCCGACCGAATTCGACGCGCAGCCGATCGCGACCAGACGCGTTCGATCGGTGATCTTCGAACGAAGGTCATCCAGATCCAGCGTGCAGTCTTCCCGGTGGAATTCCGCGTAGCGGACCGTCGCTCCCGCGTCACGCGCCGCCAGCACCCAGGGAGTTACGTTCGCATCGTGATCCAATCGCGTGACAACCACTTCGTCGCCGGCTTGCCAGGTCCTGGACAATGCCCGCGATAGCGCAAAGGTGAGCGTTGTCATGTTAGGCCCGAAGTAGACGGTATCGGGATCCTCGGCGCCCAGCAGATCCGCCATCGCGCGATGCGCTTCGGTCAGCATGTCGTCGCTTTCGCGAGCCGTGGGAAATAGACCACCGTGGTTCGCGTTGTTATGCGCGTAGTAGTGGCTCACGGCGTCGATCACGCGTTTGGGCACTTGCGTTCCGGCAGGTCCGTCGAAATAGACGATCGGTCGGCCGTTGATCTCGCGGCGCAGGGCGGGAAACTGCCGTCGGCAGTACTCAAGTATTTCGTTCGTCCACAAATCTCTTTCCTTTGCCTTCAAAACGCGGCAGCGAACCCAATGGCACGCACTGGACGTCGACTTTCAACGTAAGTCGCAGGCGGAGTTCCTTGGCGACTCGTTCTGGATTCTCCAAGCGATCTTCAATCTCGACGGCCAGCGAATCCATTTCGCCCGCTCGCTGAGCGATCATGCGGTACTCCACGATCTCGGGAAAGCTGCGCAGGATCTGTTCGACGGAGCTGGGGAAGATATTCACGCCGCGAATGACCATCATGTCGTCGGCGCGTCCCAGTACGCCGCCTTCCAGAAGCACGAAACGATTGTCGCCCGGGGCGTTCCACGTCGGTCGCACCAGGTCGCCAGTGCGATAGCGGATTACGGGGCAGCCCGGTCGGCCCAGGCTCGTCAACACTAACTCGGATAGTTCCTGCTCGCCGGCCGGCCCGCCCGTCTCGACCGAAAGAAACTCGGCAATGAACTCGCTTTCCACCACGTGCAAGCCCCGTCCCTCGGCATCCGAGTATCCCCACGGTCCGACCTCGGACGCGCCGGCGTGGTCGATCACTCGGGCATTCCAAGCCGCTTCGATGCGTTCACGAACCGCCGGCACCGATCCGCCCGGCTCGCCGGCCACGATCACCTTGCGCACTGCCAACGTAGCAGGATCGATCTGGTTCTCGGCCGCGACTTCGCACATGCGCAGTGCGTAGCTGGGTGTACAGAAAATCGCCGTCACGCTGCAAGCCTTGGCCAACTCCAAACGGGCCAGCGTGTTCAGCCCGCCGCCGGGGATCGCCAGAAGCCCGCGGGCAGTGGCGGCGTCATGGGCACTCCAAAAGCCGATGAAGGGACCGTAGGAGAAGGCGAACAAGCCACGATCGCCGACGTCCAGTTCCGCCGCGTCCAGCACAAACTGCCAGGTGTCGATCCACCATTGCCAGTCGTCTCGCGTGTCCAGCACGATCATCGGTCTGCCGCGTGTTCCGGATGTCCGGTGAAAACGCACGTAGTCCGCGATTGCGTACGTCAGATTCGCCGTTAGGTCGTCGTGTGCGGCACCGGCCAACTCGTCCTTAAACGTAAATGGCAGGTCGGCCAGTTGCTCCATCGACTCGACCGGCAGCCGCAACTCAGGCAGCTTGTCATGATAGAAGCGGTTTTGGGGCAACACCTTGGCCAACAGTGCGTTCAGCTTGTCCAGTTGGTGTCGCGCCAACGCTTCTGGATCAAGGCGTTCCAACTCCCGGCGTTGTTCGAAGGTCGTCTTTTTCATACGGGGAATCATACGACTTGACGGGATTGTGCGAAAGACAGCAGCGAGAAATCGTCGGGTCGTCGGATTGTGCAAAACGGCTGGATCGGCAGAATAGGAAGGTTTCGGGGGGGAAAGGGTGTCAGGTGTCGGGGCGAGGGGAAGAGAGGTGTCGGGTTTCAGGTGTCAGGGAAGAAGGGGAAAGAGGTACTGGGTACTGAGTACCGGGTACCGGGTACCATGTGCCGAGCGTGGAATACCCCGGATCCCCCTCTTCCCCGACACCCGACACCCGACACCCGACACCTGACACCCGACACCCGACACCTGACACCCG
>JACKQG010003952.1_pt1 | contig 17611 bp, 11 predicted proteins | sample 8237621 | NCBI WGS metagenome assembly JACKQG01 (sample SAMN15677084, study PRJNA649215) | marine metagenome | biome: marine; feature: Black Sea; material: saline water; isolation source: suspended particulate matter (SPM) from the Black Sea western gyre | collected 2013-06-09/2013-06-10 | depth...
TGCCGGCTTTCTGGGGGCCTGAAAGGGACCGGAAATCTTCTTTCATTCGTGCCATAACGGGAGTCCTTTATTAGCCTTCCTGATACATCCACTGACGGATAATGGAGAGTGCCTCTTCCGGATGCTTCTCGACAATTTCGCCGACCTTCTTGACCGAAGATGCCTTGACCCGGCCTTCGACGCGGTCGATATCGATCAGTTCCTCGAATTGTTCCTCATCCATTCCGGCATCAGCCGGTACACCTGGCGCCGTTAGCGCTGCCGCCGCCGCGGCGGCCTGATCGGCGAGAAGGCGTTCGCCTGCCGCCGCCGCCGACGGGATGCTTTCAAAGGCCCTGGAAACCAGTGGCCGGATGACCAGCAGAATGACCAGGATGGCGACGATGGAGAGCACCAGGACTTCAGCGATGCGGAGCAGATCGTTCTTGTCGAGGCCGAAGAACAGCTCCAGTTCGACTTGCTCTTCCTCGGCTTCGGAGAATTCCATGTTGATGACTTCGACCGTGTCGCCACGATCAGCGTTAAATCCGATCGTGCCGCGCACCAGGGTCGCCAGCAACTCCATTTCGGCCTCCGTGCGAGGCTTGTAGGTCGGATCCCCGTTATCATCATATCCGCGCACGCCGTCAATAAGGACGGCGACGGAAAGACGTTTGACAACGCCGGACTCGCGGACGTGATTAATGACCTGTTTGGATATCTCGAAATTGACGGTTTCCTCGGTCCGGTTTTGCGCTGCAGAACTGGATGCCGAGCCGCTTGCGTTGGCGTTGGGATCGGGGAGATTGGTGCCGACCGAGACCGGCTGTGTTCCCTCGGTATCCCGGTTTTGATTGGATTCTTCGATGGACTGGGTGGAGCGCACCACTTGGCCGTCGGGGTTGTATTTTTCATCGACGGTGCTGATACGGTCGAAATCCATATCGGCCTTGATCTCGGCCCGGACTTTCCCGTGACCCACTGTTTTTTCAATGAGTGACTCGATCGTGCGGCCCAGGCGGTTTTCATAGGTCCGGCGCCGTTCTTCGGCTTTTTGCGACATGGTGGTGCTTGCGTCTTCTTCCTGTCCGCGCGCCAGAAGTTTTCCCTTGGAACTGACGATGGAAACCCGGTTTGGGTCCAGGGACGGCACTGCGGCGGCCACCAGGTGCTGGATGGCGGAGATCTGTTCCTTGTCCAGCACACCTGACGTCTTCACGGTGATGGAGGCACTGGGTTTCTGTTTCTCGCGGCTGAACAATTCCCGTTTAGGAAGGACCAGATGGACGCGCGCCGAACGGACTGCGCCGATGGTCTGGATGGTCCGGCTCAGTTCTCCTTCGAGCGCGCGCACCAGATTAATGTTCTGCACGAAATTGGTGTTGCCGATGGCATCCTGATCATCGAAAAGCTCATAGCCGATGGAACCGCCTGACGGAATTCCCTGTCCGGCCATGGACAGGCGTAACTTCATGACCTGATCGGCGGGAACCAGGATTTGCGACCCGTTCTGCTTCAATTCGTAGGGAATGCTCCGGCTTTGGAGTTGGCTGACGATTTGCGAGGAATCGCCTGAATTCAGGTCGCCATACAGAATAGTCATACTCGGCGAGCCAAGCCGCGTTGCCAGGAAAATAAAGAACCCGAGCATGCCGATAACGACGGCGCCCATGACAGCGAGCCGTACCGGGCCCAAGTTTCTAAGAGCTAAAATAAGTGTTTCCACCGGTGTTATCCCGTTCAGAACCCATTTGCAGGAGAAATACCCGCGCCGCCCGTCCCACCGAAACGGCGTCTTCTCCTTTGATGCCTTGATGCTAGAGGGCTGATCGTGAAGAAGACGTTAACAAGTGGGCAATTTTTGCCTACCTGTGCCGATTCTTTTCAGGATCTTGAGAAAATTTGCGGTTTTCCGGTGTTTTTGGCGTTAGATTGCCTTAACGGGATTTAAGGCGGCGGTATTTCTTGGCCCGGGTGGTGCGCAGGCCCGCCAATCCGTGATCTTTCAGAAGCTTTTCCCAACTGCGGAACTCATCCACCGACAAGGCATAGCGCCGACAAGCCTCTTCCAGAGAAATCAGGCCCCCACGCACCCCGGCCACGACTTCCGCCTTGCGGCGGATGACCCAGCGTTTGGTGCCTTGTGGCGGCAGATCCTCAAAGGTCATCGGCTTGCCACTGGGGCTGAGGGTATCCCCTGTCCGGATGCCGCCCCCAATACCACTATGGGACCCGTCCCCATGGATATGGCCGCAAGAGGAGCCGAAGGATTGAGCCTTGTGTTCCGTCATTGGTGAAAGCCCCTGAGATAACCCTGTTGGTTGTTACCGCAAACCTTAGTCGCCGTGACTTAAAAAAAGGCTAAGGAAAAGGGTTAACGAGGACTTCCTGGGGATTCCCGAGCGATTCCATATAGATTCCCGAAACAACCGTAAGCAATAAATGGGAGAAATTAACCGGCACCCCCAAAAGGGTGGACCCGGTCCGGCGATCGACTGCCGAAACCGGGCCCGGTGGGTTGGGACGGTGGGTTGTGGAACTAGGTGATTAACGTTTCGTCCGGAGCAGTTCTTCGAGCATTTCGTCGGCCGTGGTGATGATTTTGGCCGATGCCGAGAAAGCGCGCTGGACGACGATCATCTTGGTGAACTCGGTGCCGATATCGACGGTTGACTGTTCCAGGGTCGATTGGTTGACCTGGCCGGCCGGGCCGTTGTCGGCATTTCGGAGCGTCGGGTCGCCGGACCCCTGGGTCGAGTTCCAAATATTACCGGTTCTGGCCCCCAGCGAGTTGACGTTGACGAAGGTGGCGACCGGGATCTTGAACACGGGCCGGGTTTCACCGTTATCGAACAACGCCGTCACCAGGCCGTCAGCGGCGATGGTGACCCCGGCGAAGGTGCCGAACTGGGACCCGTTCTGGGTGATGAAGACCGGGGTGAAGGATCCGCCGAACTGGGTGAAGCCGTTGGCTTCGGTCGCCGTGCCCAGGTCGAGGGTGATCTTGCTGGCCAGGTTCGGGTCGTCGTTCATGTCGGCGGCGCCGTTCGCGAAGCCGAGGATTTCCAGCTTGGTAACATTGAACGTTGTCGGGATGCCGTCGGCGTCGAAGACGATGCCGTATTCCGCGTTGACCGCGAAATCGGTATCGGCGACGTAGCTGACCGTTCCGTCCGGTTCCGTCGGCAGGTTGGTGAAACCGGCGCTGAATTTGACGTTGTAGGAACCGCTGGATAGGACCGGGAGGACCAGCGTGTTGTTCGAGGCTGCGCCGTTGGCCCCGCGGTCGCGAAGGCTGGTGCTGCCAGCAGGGAACTTGGCGTCGTTGGCCTCGATGGAGGCCTCCAGGTCGGCCAGCATGAGGGCGATGCTATCGCGGCGAATGGTGGTGTCGTTATCGGATGTGCCGTTTTCCGTAGTGGCAAAGGTGTAGGTAATGCCGTTGATGATGACGGTATCTCCATCGGCCGGAACCCCCTTGAAGCGGAATTGCGCGGTTTCGGCGTATTTGGAATTGACCTTCTTCACGGTGAAGGATGTGGACTGCTTGGCCGCCGGCGCGCCGGCGGAGGTCAACAGGCCCGACGGATCGACGGTGATGGTCTCGGTGCCGTCCTCCAGGAACAACAGGGTCGTCGAGTTGCCGGGGTCCAGCTTGACGCGGTTGTTGGTGGTGTCGAAATCGGTGTCGTTGGCCTTGATTGCCGTCAGCAGGGTGGACACGTCCTGCGCCACCGTGGTGTTGCTCCCCGTGTTGACCCGGATGATGCCGGTCGTGCCGGCATTGGCGGTTGATGTGCCGTTGTCGGTCAGGGTGGTGTCGCCGCCGGTGTCGGCCACTTCAGCGACCGCAAGGGTGAAGGACCTGCCGGGTATCCGCGATGTCACGGTGAGCACGCCTGCGGCATTGTCGGCATAGACCAGGCTGTTGAGCGAGGTGTTGGAGTTGATCGCCGCGGCCATCTTGCTCGCCATCTCTGTCACCGTATCGCCGATTGCGTAGGTTTGGGTGACGACGACGGCGCCGGCGCCGCCGGAGTTGATTGTCACCGTGTATTGTTCGTCGCCTACGTCGGCGGCGGCACCGGCAAATGTTATCGTGTCTACCTGCTTGACCGCGTCGGTGATCGAGGCGTCGTTGTCGATGGTATAGACGAGGCCGTTGATCGTCACGGAGGTGCCGTCGGCGGGCCGCGACTGGAACTCCAGTTGTCCCTGGCTGTCGTAGTTCAGGCCGGCGGAGTCTTCCAGCGTGATCACATTGGTGCCCGGCGGCGGGGGAATGGAGATGTCCCACTGGTTGTCGCGGATCGACTTGGTGTTGACCAGGCTCATGGTGGTGGCGTTGCCCAGCGTGTCGAAAAACTGGACGTCGGTTTTTCGCGTCGTGCCGCTGGTGTCGTTGGACGGCAGGTTGGCACCGATGGCGATGGTGCTGGTCGCCGACGCCGTACCACCGACACGGTTCAGGTTCACCGTAGACAGAAAGTCCGTCGAGATGACGTTCTGGTTCGGCACGGTCAGGTTCTTGTTGGCGGGAATCACCGTCCCGGCGGCGTCCGTCGGCCAGGCTTGAAGGTAGAAGCCGGCCGTGTTGCGCAGGAATCCTTCGTTGTCCTGGAAGAACGATCCCGCCCGGGTGAACAGGAATTCGTTGTTGATGGTGGGCGACGCCGCTTCGTTGACGACGAAGAAGCCGTTGCCGGAAATCGCGATGTCGGTCGACGACGCGGACGATGCCAACAGCCCCTGGACGCCGGTGTCCTGGCGCGGTTTGGACTGCACACCACCGGCGGAGAAGAAGGTCGCCGACGTTTGCTTGGTCACCAGGGTCTGGAAATCGACCTGGGTGTTCTTGTAGCCGACCGTGCTGACGTTGGTGATGTTATCGGAAATCGCGCCGATCGCGCTCGATTGTGCGGTCAGTCCGGAAACACCGGAGCTCAATGCGCCAAACAAAGTCATTTTATTTCTCCTTCGCTCATTTGGCCGCCATGGCGGCCTTTAATTCTCTAAATTCGGTCTGAAACGGCGTCGGGCCGTTCCGTTGAAAATCTTTACGGTGCTGGGGTCTCCCGCACCGACTGGATGTCTCCTTGTCCGTAGGCGATGTCCTTGCCCATCTTCAGCGACAGCGTCCCGTTGACCATGCCGACACCGATGACCCGTCCGAAGACCGTGTAGGTGATGTCCAAAAGGTTGCCGTCGGAATCCTGCGCGTTGACGGTGACTTTGTAATCGCCGTCCGGCTGTTGGTTGCCACCGGAGCTCTTGCCGTCCCAGTTGAAGGTGTGCTGGCCTTCCGTGGTGTCGGCTTCCACCGTATAGATGGTCTGGCCCTCGGCGTTGGTGATGTTGATGGTTCCCTTCCGCGTTCCGTTCGGCATGGTGTAGGTGAACTGGCCGCTGGCGTTTTCCAGCGGCATGTCGCGGCCTTCGGCTTCGACCGTGGTGCCGATCAGATCGACAAGGTTCGAAACCTGGTTGGTTTGCTGCAGGTTTAAAATCTGTTCCAGGTTGGAGTTGGCGTAGATCTGCTGCTCGACGCTGGCGAACTGGACGAGCTGCGAGGTGAACTCGGTGGCGTCCATCGGGTCGAGCGGATCCTGGTTCTGAAGTTGCGTCACCAGCAGATTCAGGAACTTGTTGAGATCCTCATTGTTCTTCGCCGCCGCCGCTGCTGACTGGGAGCCCGCGGGGATGGTTGAAGACGCTAGTGATTCACTAATAACCGCCATTTTAAGTATCTCCTGTAGGAGTCCGTTGCCAGGCCATTAGGCCCGGACGTCGATCCTGCCTTGTGAGAGAACGCGGCCGTCAGACGCGACGATCGCTTCCTCGATAATCATTTCTTCCAGCTCGGCGATGTCTTCTTCGCCGGTCATCGGTTGTCCGGAATTGCCTTTGCCGTCCTGACCCTGGTTTTCCTCACCCCGCAGGCTGAAGTTCAAGTCGCCGGAATCCGTGTTCAGGCCGGCATCCTGAAGGGCGCGCTGCAGGTCGCGGGAATCGTTCTTCAGGGTTTCAAGCGTCTCGCGGTTGTCGGCGACGACCAGAGCGGTGAGGCGATTGTCGTGGGTCATTTCCATTCTTACTTCGACCCGTCCCATGTGTGCCGGGCGCAATTGAATGTTGATCTTGTCGATGCCGGACTCCAGCGCCTTGGTCACTTTGACCGAAATCTGTTCGACCATGGTGCGGCCCGTGGCCGCCGGTTTCTGGGCATTTTGAGCTTTTTCGGCGGCCGTCTGGGCCTGCGCCTGCTGGGTTTGCTGGGTGGCGTTGGCGCTGCCTGTCTGGTTAACGCCTTCGCCGCCGCCGGCATGGGCGGAGCCGCCCGAAGTGGTGGTGGCGGCCTGCGCCTGCACCAATCCCTTGGCGTCGCCGCCGGCTTGGGCGGCCTGTTGAGAGGCTTGAGCGGCTTGTGTTTGAATGGCGGCGGCCTGCGCCTGGGTTTGATGGCCTTGGCCGGCCGTGTTCTGACCAGTTCCGTTCTGCGTTTGCCCCTGCGCCTGCTGCCCCGAACCGGACTGGCTGGAGCCTTCGCCGCTGAGGATAGCGTTGGTGGAGAGCGCCGCGTTCGGGCGCGAGGTCAGGTTTTGCGATTCATTGGTCACCGTGACCGAAACCTGGGCCCGGTTGCCTTCGCCGATGCTCTTGGCCAGGGCGGATGCCTGATTGGTGGTGGTGGTCGGTGCGGCATCGTCTGCCCCATCCGCCGCGACGGCGGACTGGCTGTTGGCGGAAGCCTGCGCCTGGGCGCTGGCGTGGGCGGAGCCCTGCTGTTGAGTGTTTTGGCCGGCGTTGGCGTTCGTAGAGCCATTCGCACCCGCCGCCTTGGAGACGGTTTCCTGGGCGCCAGCGTTGGCTGCAATGTTTTGGGTCGCCGTGGCGATGCCGTCGGCGCTGTTGGTCTTACCTTGTTCCGAGGCAACACCGGTTTCGCCAAGGGCCTGGCCGCCTGCCATCATTTCCGAAAGGACCGTGCTTACGGCCTCGCCGGAAGCGGCGGCCTGGGTGTTGGCTGAGCCATTGCCGGCGGACTGGCCTTCGCCGTCCTGAGAGCCGGACTGGCCTTCGGCGGTTTGGCTTTCTTCGCCGGAATTTTCTGAACTCTCGGCGTTATCACTGCTTTCACCGTCATTGGCGGCGGTTTCCTGATTGCCGTTTTCGTCGGCTGCGGAAGGATCATCGCCCGCGCCATGGGTGTCATCGTTTTCACTGGCGCGGTTGTTGGCATGGTCTTCGCCGGACTCGTTCCTTCCGGCGTCGCTGGCGGCGTCACGGTTATCTCCTCCGCGATCATTTCCGTAGGAATCGTCCTGTTCGTTGCCGGGGGCGTCGGCATGGTCGTCGGCGCGGTCATTGTGATCGGCGCGGCTTTCTGCGAAGTCGCGGGTGTCGCCGGAATTATCGCGGGTAAAATTGTCGGAGGGACGGGGCGCCTCGATGGAATCGGTCGCGCCCAAGATGCCGGAACGGCCCGTCAGAGCGGAAAAACCGTCTTCAATGCGGGCGCCCGCCTTATGGATCAGCTCCTGAAAGGAACCGGCCAGGCCGGCCAGAGCGGATTGCTTGTCCCGTCCATTGGGGGTCTGGGTGGTTTTGTCTGCGGCGGCGCCGGATTTTACGAACAAATCGGTCATAACGTGGTTTCTCCAAATGCACTTGGTCCCGCCCCATACCAGCAAAGGGCGGGCCAGTTTTCCGAAAATTAGTCAATGCTTTGAAAAATAAAGAAAAAATATTTATCCGGAGGGATTTGAAGCGGTCAAAAAGGAACAACCCGGCAATTTTTGACCAGTGGAATGAGGCATTTTTTGCTTCTTGTGGTCATCAGGCTGAGCTCAAGTCTGGGTTCGGGGCTGGTTCTCAAATGGGCCGGTTAAGAATGATTTAAGGCTTGCGCGTCTATGAAGGAGAATTGGAACCGGTGCCGGAGCTTCGCGCGCCGCGTCCCCCTTTGGAGAAATTGCTCATGATGGACATTGCCGTACGCAAGGGAACAAGCGTTGCCGAGGAAATGGCCTTTCAACTGGTCCAGGCGGCGGTGCAGATCGACGGCGCCAGGCATGATAAGAGCTTTGCCCCCGAAGCCCTGGTAATGGCCCTGAATCAGAATATGGAAACCTGGGTCGCCATGCGCAGCATTCTCAAGCGCCAGGATTGCGGGCTTGACGAAGACGTGCGGGAAAACCTGAACCGCCTCGGCCTGTTTGTCTCCGAGCGTACATTTTCAACGGGAGAAACCGGGGAGAATGGCCGAATGGCGGGCGAAATCGCCGACGGCACCATCGACACCCTGATCAACATCAATCTGCAGATTTCCGAAGGCCTTCTTGAAGGTGACCAGGAAAATCTCTAATTCCTTTATCATAAGCGAAATTGACTTCCCCATTGGACAGGGACCACAATCTCTTTTCATCCCGCCCGGACGGCTTTATTTAAGCGAAAGGCACCGACCATGACGTTGACTGAGGCGACCCGCGAGAATCTTCGCCGCAAATCCGGCTTCATCGACGAAGTTCATATGATGGGGGACATTCCCCTGTTCAGCTGGATCGACATCAGTATTACGGAATTATGTAACCGGGCGTGTTCCTTCTGCCCGCGGGTGGACCCGGACGACTATCCGAATCAAAATCTTCACGCCTCGAACGCCATGATCCGCCGGATCGCCGATGAATTGAAGCAAATCAACTACCAGGGCGGCGTCGTTTTCTGCGGTTACGGAGAGCCGCTGCTGCATCCCGAACTGATCAACCTGTGCCGGGCGTTCGATCCGAAAACGCGGCTTGAAATCGTCACCAACGGCGACCGCCTGACCAGTGAAATGGTCAAGGAATTGCAGGCAGCCAGCGTCAACTGTCTGGTTGTCAGCATGTACGACGGCCCGCACCAGATCGAACATTTCAAAAAGATTTTCGATGAGTCCGGGGTCGATGAGGATTTTTATATCCTGCGCGACCGCTGGCATTCCAAGGAGGACGAATTCGGCCTCAAACTGACCAACCGGGCCGGAACCGTTCATGTCGGCGATCAGCCGGACATCGACCCGAGCAAGCCGTGCTTTTACCTGCATTACGGTCTGGCCATCGACTGGAACGGCGATGTCCTGTTGTGCGTCCAGGACTGGAACAAGAAGGTCAAGTTCGGCAACGTCCACGACAGCAGCCTGCTGGAAATCTGGCGTTCGGCGGCGATGCAGAAATACCGCTTCCCGCTGGGCCGCGGCGAACGCAAACTGTTGCCGTGCAGCCAGTGCAACGCCGACGGCACCCTGCACGGCCACAACCATGTCGAGGCCTGGGAAAAGGGCGCCGATTATCAAGCGCCCGAAGACGACACCGGGACGGCTTAAGCGGCGAGGTTGCAAAAGCCATGAGCCTGACATTCGATCAAATCCACACGGAGAAAAAACAGCGCCTTCTGTTCGAGATGCTGGAGAAGACGGCGCGTGGCATCCGGGAAATTCCCAACGACAATTCGAAGCTGGACCGCTGCCCGATCTGCGAATCCGAAAACGTCTCGGAGTATGTCCAGGCCTTCGGGTTCGACATGTCGCTGTGTGGCGGATGCGGGCTTCTGTTCTGCAATCCCTATCCCAACGACGAGCAGCTTCGGGCTTATTACAGCTCGGAAATGAAGTCGTTCGAGAACGAGTTCTTTCTTGAGTCCTTCGACCACCGGGTCCGCCTGTTCACGCCCCGCGTCGATATCATTCATGCCCTGAAACCATCCGGCCGTCTGCTCGACATCGGCTCCGCCATCGGTATTTTCGTCGAAGCCCTGCTGCGGCGGGAAAGCCCGCTCGACATCACGTGCTGCGACCTCAGCCCCGAGGCCTGTGAATCTTTGCGGAAACGCTTTCCGGATGTGCGGGTCATCAACGAGGACGCCTGCGCCCTGACGGAAGAGGAGGGGTTTGAGGGCGGCTATGACGTGGTGACCATGTGGGACACCATCGAACATATCGTCGATCAAAACAAAATGCTGCAAGGGGTCAGGGATTTGCTGGCCGACGACGGTATTTTCGTTTTTTCCACGCCCAACACGCACAGCTTCGAATGGCTGACGGCGCAGGAAAAGCACACTCAGATCCTTCCCCCCGGCCATGTCAACCTGATGAACGAGGGAAACATTCGGCTGCTGCTGGAACGCAACGGCTTCGATCTGGCCGAGGCCCACACCCTCAATGCGTCGCTGGACATTACCTATGTCCAGAAATGGCTGGATCAGAAAAAAATTGATGCTTCGAAAGCGGGAGGCTTCCTGGCCGAAGTCATCAACGATCCGGGTTTCGTGGCGCTTCTGGAAAATTACCTGATCGATAACCGGATGGCCGGCAATATCCTGGTCGTCGCCCGCAAACACCAAAAGGCCGACGCGCCCCTCGATCTCAAAACCCCCGCCGACGTGGACGAAGCCCTGGTGGCCGGCAACCGGCGCACAGCCGGGGAAATTTCCCGCCGCCCCTTCAAGGGCCTGCTGAACGAAACCTATGCCCCCGGCGAGGCGGACGCGCTCTATATTTCCGAGGCGCAAGGCGCCTACATGACCGATACCGACGGCAACCGGCTTCTCGATCTCGGCATGGCGGCGGGTTCGGCCCTGCTGGGCCATGCCCACCCGGACGTCGTCCGGGCCATTACCGATCAGACCCGGCGCGGCGCTGCCTATATCCGGCCGACGTTTCAGGCCACCGATTATGGCGAGGCCCTGAACGGGTTCTTTCCGCATCATTCAGCCTTTGCGCTCTGCAACAGCGGTTCGGAAGCGACCATGCGAGCCATGCGCATCGCCCGCGCCCACACCGGCCGGCGCAGGATCGGCGTGTTCGGCGGCTTCTGGCACGGCGGACAGGACGGCGCCCTGGTCGGCGAGGATTACGATTCCCAGGCCAACGCGCCCGTCATGAAGGCCCTGTCCGGCGGCTTGATCTGGCCGATGGATGAAAACCTTTTGTTGCTGCCCTACAATTCGGAAAATGCTTTTGAGCTGATCACCAAGCACGGAGAAGAACTGGCCATGGTCTTCGTCGAACCGGCGCAGGGATCGATCCCGCTGGACAGCGTCGGGCCGTTCCTGCAGGGACTGCGCGACGTGACGGAACAGCACGGCATCCTTCTGGGTTTCGATGAAATCATTACCGGGCTGCGTTTGAACATTGGCGGCGGCGCCGGGCTGTACGGCATAACCCCGGATATTTCGACGTTCGGAAAGATCATCGGCGGAGGTCTGCCCGTCGGCGCCGTCGGCGTCCGGGATGATATCGCGCCGACCGTGCGTGATGGCCCGGACGGCAGTCCGCCGGTATTCATGGGCGGCACGTTCTCGGCCAATCCGATGACGGCGGCGGCGGGTCTGGCGGTTTTCCGGCATATCCAGGACGCCGGACCGGACCTCTATGATGACCTTGGCAGGAAGGGCCAGGCGCTCAGGGACGCCGTCGATGCCCACTGCCGTGAAAACGCCCTGCCGGCGCACATGATCGGCGTGCAGTCCATGAGCCGTCTGGTGTTTTCCGACAAACCTGTGAAAAGCCGCCGCGAGCGCGATGAGGCGGAAGCCTGGTTCAGTGGCCACGCGATCTTCCAGCGCTACTGCCGCGCCGCCGGGCTGCATCTGCCGAGCAACGGTATTTTGTTCCTGTCCACCGCCCACGGCGAGGACGAGGTCAAGGAGGCCGCGCGCATCCTGTGCGACGGCATCGACCATGCCCTGGCGGCGATAAGCGATTAGTCATGGCCGACGACGACAGCCCTTCCGACAATCTGGTATTTCGCAAGGACGCCGACGGCAATCTGGAATTCGCCGGGGAGTTTGAGAAACTCTATGAAACCGAGGCCGATCCCTGGGATCAGTTGGGCGGCGACAGCGACATGGCGGGCTATTACACGCACTCCCGCGGACGGCTGATGGCGACTTTGCGCGATCTCGGGGCGGAGAGCGTCGTCGAAGTCGGTTGCGGCTTCGGCATGGTGACCGAGGAAATCCGGGGGCTGTCCCCCGTTGAGCGCGCCGTCGGTATGGACATCAGCCCGACGGCGGTCAAAAAAGCGGCGGCGAAATACCCGGATTGTGAATTTCTGTCCGGCGATATCATGAATTTCGAGCGCCCCGGCGACTGGCAGGACTGCGACGTCGTCGTCATCAATCAGGCGTTCTGGTACATCCTGGAACTCTTCGATCAGGCGTTGGACAACAGCCGTTCCCTGCTCAGGGATGGCGGGCATTTGCTCATCATCCAGGCCTTTTTCCGCCACGGCACTCAACGCTACGCCAAAGACACCTTCAACGGCTTCGGCGGGCTGGTTGAGCGGGTGGCGCAACAGGGCGCGGACGGGTTTGAATTCGTTTCCGGGCAGTTGTGGCGCGACGAAGACGCCCACTACGACGACGGCCACGTCATGCTGAGGCGGATCTAGCGACCCGAATAGCCGGCGAGATCACGCGCCACGCGCTCCACGACGTCTTTCCAATCGCCACGCGCCGTCTGCCGGTAAAGCCTGGTGCAGGGACACCAGAGGCAGTCTTCGCGCTCCAGCCCCCACAGCCAGAACGGTGCGCTGTACAACAGAACCCAGGCTGGGACGCCGAGGGCACCGGCCAGATAAGCTGTTGAGTTATCAATGGAAATCACCAGGTCCATGGCCGCCACCTGGGCGGCGAAGGCATCCAGGCCGGTCATCTGGTCGACAGCCTCGTCGTGCAGGATTTTGACTCCGGTGTCCCGCGTCAACGCCGCCCTTTGTTCTGCGGTATCACCGTACTGTAGATCGACGAAGGTCACCCCCGGTGTTTCCAGGACAGGCCGGAGTTCCGTCAGGCTCAGCGAGCTTTGCCGTCCGATGGCCTTGCTGGTGCTGTTCCAGGCGAGGCCGATCAGGGGGGCGCTTTCCTTACCGCCATATTTGGTGCGAAGGTCCGCCCGCAGCTCCGTATCGGCAGTGAGGTAGGGCTCCTGTTCTGGGAAGGCGTCCAGCGAAGTCCGCAACACCTGTCCCAATCCGCCTGCGGGAATATGGTAATCGAAGGCTGGGGGCGCTTCCTCCTTGGCGATGCAGGCAACGCCTGGAAACGAGCGGGCGAACAAAGGTGTCAACCGGGTATCGCTTTCCAGGACAACATCGATGCCGCGTCCGCTTAGGTCCGGAATCATGCCGGCGTTGACGATTTCGTCGCCGATGCCCTGTTCCGACCAGACCAACAGTTGTTTACCGGCGATATCGCCGCCGTCCCACACCGGCTTGTCGTATTGGCGGTGTTCGGACGAGAATTCTTCGACCCGCCAGCGCCAGTTGGCCTCATTCCAGCCGTTGCGGAAATCTCCTTTAAGCAGTTGCAGATGCCCCAGGTTGCTGTGGGCTTCGGAATAATCAGGTTTGAGTTCAATAGCCGTTTGGTAGCAAGCGATGGCGTCCTCCTGGCGGCCCAGTTCCTGAAGGGTGATGCCCCGGTTGTTGTGCGCTTCGGCATAATCGGGGTTGAGGGAAAGGGCCTTGTCGTAGCTGGCCAGCGCGTCGTCGAGCCGGTCCAGTTCGTGCAGGGCTAGGCCTAAGTCCATGTGGGCTTCGGCGTCGTCGGGGGTAAGGGCTATCGCCTTTTCATGACATTCGGCGGCGTCCTGAAACCGTTCCATCGTCAGGAAGGTCCGCCCCAGGTTGCCGAGCGTCGGGGCCGAACCGGGGTTCAGGTCCAGGGATGTCCGGTAGCTGGCGACGGCCTCAATCAGCCGGCCTAAGTCTTTCAGCGCGTTGCCCAGGTTGTTGTGGTAGATGGCCTTGTCCGGGTCGGCCCGGATCGCCTTGGAGATCAGCTCGGCGGCGGCTTCGTTGTTTCCGTTCCGGCGCGCGATGAGCCCCAGCAAATGGTTGGCGTCGGCATGGTCCGGGTCGGTTTCCAGAATGGCCAAATACAAGGCTTCGGCGTCCTGCAATTGCCCGGCCTGATGCAGCGAAAGCGCCTGTTGCAAGGCCGCCTGGACGTCGGCAATGGTGCCCTCCGGTGGCTGCGTCATGAACGGTATCCCTTTGACCAAATTGCAGGAAAAAACCTAACATATGGCGTTCATGGGAAGGCGTTCTAATTTTACCCGGCCAATTTCACCCGGCCAATTTCACCCGGAAAGACTTTTTAAAGACCTTTCCGGTTAAGGTTTCCGAATAATTCAACTCCAGGAGATCTCCTCCGCAATGATTATTCTCGGACTCCATTTCGGCCATGACGCCGGAATCATGCTGTTGCGTGATGGCCGTGTGGAGCGTTCCCTGATTCGCGAACGCCACAACCGCGTCAAGCACGCCTTCTCCATCGATACCGCCCATATCGATCAGGTGCTGGATGAGGCGGGTTTAGGCGTCGATGACGTCGACATGATCGCCCTGACGTCGACGCAGTGTTACGAACTGGTCAGCGACAACCCGGACACCCTGACCGTTATCCCCGGGCCACACCCCGATTGCAATGCGCCGTCGACCCTGCAAAGCCTGTTCGAAAAGGAGGGGGTGAAGGTCGAAGATCAGCTGATCGGGGATATCCTGGGCACCGTCTATGGTGGGGAAAAACAATCCTATCACCACGACCTGTTTCCAGAATACAAAGATCGCGAGCAGTCCTCGTTGGGCGTCACCGGGTACTTGAGCGATTACATCCATGTCCCCCATTGGGGCGAGGCTCTGGGCCTTGAGGATCTTGCGAAGTTCGATCATTCCCCATACGCGGACTCCGAAGAGGTTCGCATGGGCTTTCATTATCCCTTTACGGTCCGCCTGCATGGCCGCGACATTCCCGCCTATATGATCCAGCACCATGCGTGCCATGCCGCGTCGAGCTACTATCCTTCGGGGTTCCGCTCGGCGGCGGTGATGACCCACGACGGGGCTTTTTACCGGACCGGACACAACAACGGCATGGTCTACCGGGGCGACGAACACCGGCTGTTCCCGCTGACGCCACACCATCTGCACATCGGCGACCTGTACGATCAGGTCGGCTCCCTGTTGGGCTTCGGGCTGTTCGGCGCCGCCGGCAAGCTGATGGGGCTGGCGCCTTACGGCAAGCCCAGGTTCTTCGACCGCCGTTTCGCCGGCAATACCTATGATCTGGCCAAGCAGGGATTCGACGACCCGGTTCGAAACTGGGTGCAGCATTGCCTCGCCGCCGCTACGGACATGGGCTATGACCTTGACCCCATCGGCGACACCAAGCGGATATTGGAACCGGTGTGTATCGATCTTGCGGCCAGCACCCAGAAACTGTTCGAGGAAACCATTCTTCATACGGCTGAATGTACGTCGCAACTGTTCAGGACCATGAAGCGGCCGGAGGAGAACCTGTGTTACGCCGGCGGCACGGCGCTCAGTTGCCCGACCAATTCCCGGCTGTTCCGCGAAGGCCCGTTCCTGAACCTCTACATTCCGCCCGATTGCGACGACAGCGGCCTGTCCATGGGCGCGGCGCTGTATCTCTATCACAATATTCTCGACAACCCCCTGCCGCCGGCAGACGAAGGCACCGCTTTTGCAGGGTCTTACCCGTATCTCGGCGGCGCGTTCGAAGGCGCGGCGGTGGAGGCGGCCCTTGAGGCGGTGGCGGACCGGATTGATGTGGAACGATCGGACGACTGGGCCGTTGCGGCGGCCGAGGATATCGCCGAAGACCGGATCGTCGCCTGGTATGAAGGGCGCAGCGAAATCGGCCCCCGGGCACTGGGCCACCGCTCCTTGCTGGCCAATCCCGGCAAGGAAGCGAACTGGGAGCGGGTCAACGATATCAAGACCCGCGAAAAATGGCGTCCCTTCGCGCCCGCGGTGCTGGAAGAAGACGCCACCCGCTGGTTTAGGGGCGCACCGGCCCATTCACCGCATATGCTGTTCACGGCCCAGGTCTCGACGACCGAATTGCCGGCCATCACCCACGTCGACGGATCGTCCAGGGTGCAGACGGTGTCTGCCGAGGTCGGCGACTTCTACCGGATGCTCAAGCACCTGAAGACCCTCACCGGGTTCGGCGTCGTCCTCAACACCTCGTTCAACGGTCCCGGCGAGCCGATCATGGAGCGCCCCGAAGAAGCGCTGGTTTTCCTGCTGGATACGGAACTGGACGCGCTTTACATGGACGACTGCCGGATTACCCGGCGGGAGTCTTCCTAGAGGGACTAAAGGGAAAATTTTTCCCGCGCGATCCGGCCGATATCCTCCATCACCTCTTTCCACGGTTCATCCAGGGCCTTGGTGACGTATTGGATGGCCGGTTGCCAGACGGCATTGCCGGTGCCGAGAAAATCGATGTGGTTGTCGTTGTAGCAAAAACACAAAACAGGTACGCCGAGCGCGCCAGCGAACTCGGCTCCGAAGGTGGGAAAGGAAATCACCAGGTCGAGGGCTTTCGTCAGCCCGGCGACGCCTTCGATATCATTGCGCAGGTCGAGATCGTCCCAGGTGTGAATGTCGGCGCCGTAGAAGCTCTTGGCCAGATCGATGTCTTCACGGCAATCATGGCTTTGCAGGTTGACGAAATCCAGGTCTTCGATGGACAGCACCGGGGCCAGATCCTCGATGCTGGCGAAATAGCGGTCGCGCAGCGGGTCGCTCATGGGGCTGCTCCACGACAGCCCGACTTTGGGGCGGCTGCTTTTTTCCGATAAGCGGTTTTTCCAGAATTCCACCCGTTCGGGGCCGGCCTTCAGGTAGCCATCCATGGACGTCGGGAAGGCGTCATGGCTGGCGCGGAAATACGGCCCCAGGCCGCCGAAGGGGCAGTGAAAATCAAAGGCGTCCATTGCTTCTTCGCCGACGACATGGGGGGTGATCATCACGTTCGCGTTCTCGAAGGAGCGGGTGAAGATGGCGGCCATGCGGTCCTCGCAGGCAATGGTGACGTTAGCCCCGGCCTCGGCCACATCGGGAATTATGGTGCCATAGCGGACAACGTCGCCGATGCCCTGTTCGGCCCAGAGCAGAATGCTTTTGCCTGCAAGCGGTGAGCCGTCCCAGCGCGGCATGGTAAAGGCGGGAAGGGCACGGGCGTGTTCGGGCATGCGCCAGCGCCATTCGTATTCGCTCCAGGCTTCCTGCAAAAGCCCTTGTCGGAACAGAAACAGGGACAGATTGACATGGGCCTGCGCATAGTCGGGTTTCAGGTCTATGGCGCGGCGGCAGGCGGCTTCGCCTTCGTCCAGCCGGTCCTGCTGTTCGAGAACGCTGCCCAAATTGCATAGCGCCTCGGCGTAGTCTGGGTCGAGGGCCAGGGCCTTGCGGCAGGCGCTCTCGGCTTCCTCCAGGCGGCCCTGTTCCTGGCGGACGGTGCTAAGATTGCTGAAGGCTTCGACCAGGTTCGGGTCCAGGGCAATCGCCCGCTCATGGCATTCCGCCGCTTCGTCCATCCGTTTCAGGCTTTTGAGCGCATTGCCTAGATTGGTGTGGCCGACGGCGTAATCGGGGTCGGCGGCAATGGCCTTGCGTTGGCCTTCGGCGGCGTCTTCCGCAAGGTCTTGCGCCAACAGCAGAGTGCCGAGGTTGCTATGGACTTCCGCCAGCTCAGGCTTGATCTCAATGGCCCGTCGGTAACTGGCGGCGGCGTCCTCGAGCCGTCCCAGTTGCTTCCAGGCATTGCCCAGGTTGGTTAAGGC
>JACKQG010003954.1_pt1 | contig 17609 bp, 17 predicted proteins | sample 8237621 | NCBI WGS metagenome assembly JACKQG01 (sample SAMN15677084, study PRJNA649215) | marine metagenome | biome: marine; feature: Black Sea; material: saline water; isolation source: suspended particulate matter (SPM) from the Black Sea western gyre | collected 2013-06-09/2013-06-10 | depth...
TGTATCATAACTATTTATGACCAGTATACATATTTATACCTTTCTGGACAGAGCCCTATTTAGAAAAATTTTTAAAATAAAGAGATAATGACAATCTTATGGTTTTAGAATCTTTAATAACACCTTTTAAGGCAGAGAATAGGCCTGGGAGATTGATTTTTTTAGGTTTCCTTTATTCTACTGTGGCAATCTTTTTGAGTTTGTGGATTTTCAAAACATATTCTAGTTTGATAATGGTTTTCTTAACAGTAATGGCTTGTATCCCTTTACTTTATAACACCATAAAAATGGAAGAGAAGAAAGACCTTCAAGATATGGGCGAGCGGTGGCTTTTAAAGGAGCACGGAAAAGCATTATATGCTTTCATGGCTTTATTTATTGGCATAGCTCTTTCCTGCACTTTGTGGTATGTTGTGTTACCATCAGATACTGTTTCTGTGCTCTTTGAAACCCAAACAGCCACTATACAAAACATAAATCCTCATCTCACAGCTAATGCAGTGGGGGGTTTGAATTCTTTTGTAAGAATATTCCTCAATAATATTAAGGTGTTGATTTTTTGCATTTTGTTTTCTTTTTTGTATGGTTCAGGAGCAATATTTATTCTCACATGGAATTCCTCAGTTATAGGGGCTGCAATGGGAAATTTCATCAGGTCAAATCTCGCATACTATTCAGACTTTGTTGGGTTTGAAAAAACCGCACAGTATTTCCAAGTTATATCAATTGGTCTTTTGAAGTACGTTATCCACGGAATACCTGAGATATTGGCTTATTTTGTTGCAGGATTAGCAGGCGGTATAATCTCTGTAGCTGTTATAAGACATGACTTTGGTACAAGAAAATTTGAACACATTTTGTTAGATTCTGCAGATTTATTGCTTTTAAGTATTTTCTTGCTTTTCATATCTGGTTTGTTAGAAGTTTATGTTACACCAGTTATTTTTTAGATAGTTTTCACAACTCCAGGTTTTATCTCGAAGATTTCTCCTTCTTCGATTAATCTATTGATAGTTCTATTTGCAGTAGTTGGTTCAAAAAATTTTATAACTTCATCAATCTTCACACCATACCCTTTGTCTAGTTCAGATATCTTTTTTAGTAATGAATCAGTAATGTCTACAGTTGTTTCTTCTTCAGAAACTATTTTTTCTTCTTTTGTTGGTTTTGATTCAGTATCTTTTAATTCTAGCATCCTGTGTTCTATCCACTTAAGATTTTCAATCTTTTTTATTATCTCAGGTACAACATATTTTTGTTCATTAAATACTCTTGGTCTGCCGATAACTATAACAACATCACCTATTTTTTTGTTTGAAAAGCTTTTTTTTTGGTCAAAGCTTCTTAGCGCTATTTTTCCTGTTCCATCATCGATTGTTAGGGTGTTATCTTCGACAGATATAATTGTCCCTAGAATATTCACTCTCGATATTCTGCCACGATTTGTTTCAAGATAGTTAGGCTCCCAGCCTTCTCTTTTTATGTATCTTCCATCCAGTAACTCTTTTATTTTGCACTTCTTAGCAGTCTGCCTCTTTATATTCACCATTTTTCAGAATTATATTCTGGAAATAAGGCCGTGTCTCGGACTAAATATATCTCCAGACCTTTTTAACTTTTCAATAACTTCCTCGACTTTCTTAGAGTCAATGCCTTTTATCTCTGCTTCTCTTATAACGTCTTCTACAGGTATTGTTTTTCCTATTGCTTTTTCAAGGTCGTTTATTATCTCTCTAATTATGGCTATATGTGATCTTTCAGTTGCAGTTATTCCAGTACTGATTCTATCTATATCTATCTTTCCTGTTTCAGGGTCCAGACCTATTTGTGTTAGACAGAAGTGAACTAGTTCTATAGCTCTTTGAGAATCTTTCTTTGTTACCTTATCAGATAATCTTGTCCTAGCAGATGCTTCTGCAAGCCTTACTAAACCTTCAAGCTGTCTAGGTGAGATGGGTATTGCTACAATACCTTCTTCTGATGAAACGGTGTTCCTCATCTTCACGTAGAAGTTCTTTATCTCATTTAATGCGTTAGTAGTTAGTCTTGGTTTTATATTTTGTCTTGCATATGAGATATATTTCTTCATTAACTCAACATCTATCTCACTTTTTTTTGATTCAGCTTCTCGATGTAAAGAGAGTATGAACGCAGCCATTTTTTCATCTCTAGTAGAGTCTGGCAGGTCTCTTATTGGAAATATTAAGTCAAACCTGTTGATTAGCGTTGATGGTAGGTTTATTTGTTTCGCTAAAAGTTCGTAAGGGTCGAATCTTCCGAATTTAGGATTTGCAGCAGCTAGAACAGTTGTTTCAGCTCTTAGTGTTGCTTGTATATTCGCTTTTGAGATTGTTACTGTTTGTTGCTCCAATGCTTCGTGCATAGCGCTTCTATCCTCAGTAGTCATCTTATCAAGCTCATCAATGCAACAAATACCTCTGTTAGTTAGCACGAGAGCTCCTGCTTCTAAAGCGTATCCTCTGAGAAATTCGTCTTTAACAACGCTTGCTGTTAATCCTGCCGCTGACGCACCTTTTCCGCTGACATAACGGCCTTTTGGTGCTATCTGACTTATCCTTTTTAAAAGTTGGCTTTTTCCAGACCCAGGATCACCAATAAGAAGAACATGCATATCCCCTCTTGTTATGATACCTTCTTCTTTTACTTTTCTCGAACCACCCATTAATTGCAAAAGAAGAGCTTCTTTAACTTTTTCATGACCAAATATTGTAGGTGCGATAGATACAACAAGTTTTTCATACACATTAGGGTCATGACTTAATTTTTTTATTTCTATCAACTCTTTTTTTGAAATCTCTACCTCTGAAAAATCTTCTTGTATTGGTTCTAAGTAGTTTGATTCTATCATCAAATCATATCTTGTTGATATACCGCCCGATGTTAAAATAATAGGAACCTCTTTTATCTCTCCGACAACCTTAAGTTTACTTCCCGGATTTGTTTTCTTCTCAGTTATTGGTGATACTAAGTCTTTTTTGAGAAAAATATTAAGTCTCTTTGGTTGTTCTCCGCCTGTCAAGTCTTCAGGTGCTTCCTCAAGCACTAGTTTTTGAGCATCAACAAGTTCCTTGCTGATAAGCCTAAACTTTCCTTTTCTACCACAGGAGCATCTGCTTGGCTCTTTAAATTTAGAGTCTATTTGTAAGATGTTTATGAGATTGCCGCAGCTCGGACATTCAAATTTAGCACTAGTGACTTGTGGTCTGACATCAGATTTCTGCCTTACTATCCCTTCTACTTGAACGAATTTTGTTAAGTGTTTACTTCTAATATTTCTTATTCTGATGTGGTGTTGTTCTGGGATGTTCTTTATTCTTACTGTGAAGTCTTTGAGTTCCTCATCACCAACTGCTTTTTTTGCAGATAGCTCAGCGACTTTCAATATTTCCTCTGGTGTTTCTAGAAGAGCCTCTGCTATTTCAGGGTTAAATTTTGATAACTCTGCAAAGTCAACTATTAGGAATTTTTTTCCTTTCTGTACATTGTCAAGTAGCTTATCGTAGTAGTTAGCTTCCAAGAATTCTTGGAACTTGTTTATCTGTTCAGTAATGTCCATTCTACTTTACTTTTTTGAGAATTTTAACTAATTTATCTAGAGCAGCATGCACTTCCTCCTCTGATTTGGTTCCGGTACATACAACCTTCCCGTTGCTGAACAATAGGAAAGTGGCCTTTGCTTCCATTAACTTGAATACGAGTCCTGGAAATTGTTCTGGTTCATATTCTGTGTTATCTAGCTTCATTGCAAGAACATTAAGATTCAAATCCATCCCTATGCTACCGCTAGCAACAATGTTCTGAATTTTTATAACAGGCTTTATCTTTATTTTTATGTTAATCTTTTCTAAGCTTTCAATGATTTTCTGTATTGACTCCTCGACTTTCTTCATACTTCTAGCTCCTGTGCATACAACTTTTCCAGAGCTGAATATTAGTGCAGATGTCTTTGGTTCCTTTATCCTTATAACTAGTCCTGGAAATTGTTCAGGATTATACTCTGTGTTGCTAAGAACAGCAGCCATCTTTTCTAGTGGTATGTCATGCTCCAAACTTGTTGAGACAACTATGTTTACAACCTGAATATTTTTCGCAATATTTTTTGCTTTTTCCATTTTTAAACCCCCAATTGTTTTTTTTGTCTAAAAAACGTTTTTCCTTTATAAATGAAAAGAAGTCTTATTTATAAAGGCTTTTGTTATCTAAAATAATCTTTAGAAGAAATATGCCCCCTTTGTTTCCTTTGGAGATTTAAGTTGGAAAAAAATAATTAAAATCAAAAAAAGTTCTGAATTCCCTAATCAATTCAGGAACTCTTATTTTTAGCCATTCAAAGACGTGGTTAGTATAGCAAAATGTGCATATAGATATATGGTTGTTGCACAAGATGCAGCGTGTTTCTCCATAGTCGAGGTTTATCTCCTCACTTTTTTTTCTTAGCTCTTCAACTAATTTAGGCCTTACTTCGTAAAGCCAAGCTGCTATCTCGTTCTCTACACAATCTGTGCAAACAGGGTTTGTTATGACTTCGTTGCACAATACACATTCACTCATTTCCAACACCTCCTGGTTTTTGTAGGTGTCTCGACCGGGTTCGTTACAGTTCTTTAGAAGAAGTTTGCCAAAGAATTGCTCAGAACCCGGGAAAGACACAAGCTCTTAACAAATCTTAGGCTTAATGACAGTATCATTAAACATAGATACGACTAGCCAGAACAAATATCTATAATTTGTATGGTTAGTCATAATCATTCTTTCTTTCTAAAATGATAGGATATATTTAAATCTTTTTATAATTTTTATTCTGATAGGAATTAAATTTATAAAAATACGAGTTTTTTGGTAGTTTATGAAGATATTTATTGAAAGAATACAGAAGACTATTGAGAGAGAGTTTTCTGGAAAGGTAAAGGATTTGTTGAAATCTGTAGATATTAATCCAAATAATGTTTTAGTGGTTAGAAATAATGAGTTAATAACTGAGGAAGATGATGTTAAGAATTCAGATTCTGTTAAGATATTAAGTGTTATTTCTGGGGGTTGAAATGCTATGTTCCAAATGTAAAGAAAAAGCCGTTTTTCTTAGTCCTAAGTTATGTAAGAATCACTTTGTTGATTACTTTGAGAAGAAGGTTTTTGATACCATAAAGAAATTTAATTTGTTGAAGAAAAATGATAAAGTGGTTGTTGCTTGTTCAGGAGGTAAAGATTCGACAACTGTTCTTTATTTGTTGAAAAAGTTTCATGGAAATGTTGTTGCTTTAGCAATTGATGAAGGCATTCGTGGGTATAGGGACAAGACACTTCTTGATCTTGAAAGGTTTTGTAAGAAGCACGATATTGAACTTAGAGTTCACTCTTTTAAAGATGAAGTTGGAAAAACTCTTGATAGAATGTTGAAGCAGAAGAATCATCCGTGCTCTATTTGTGGAACTTTTCGTAGATATTTATTGAATAAACATGCAAAAGGTTTTGATAAGATAGCCACAGGTCATAACATGGATGATGAAGCCCAAGCTGTTTTGATGAACTTGTTGAAAGGAAATACTGGATTGTTGTGGAATTCTAACCCTATAACTCGTAAAGTAAAAGGTTTTGTTCAAAAGATAAAGCCTTTATATTTTTGTTCTGAAAAAGAGGTCGCTGCTTATGTTTTGTTAAAAAGTTTTGAAGTTGGTTTTATAGAGTGTCCTTATATGGAAGAATCTTTTAGGAATAAAGTAAGAGATGTTTTGAATGATGACGAGTTAAAACACAAATGTTCTAAACTTAACATCTTGAATAAAAATTTAGAATTATTGAAGAAACTCGATTTAAAGAGAAAAGATTTCAGATACTGTTCTGACTGTAGAGAACCTTCACAAAGCAGAGTTTGTAAAACTTGTCAGCTCATAAAAAGCTTTAAATAAAGAGTTGTATTTGTTTCTTTTATGTTTATCGACGTAGCAATACCTTCAGGAAATGAAGAAGAGTTTATTGAAAGAGCAAAGAAATTAGGCACTAACGGAATAATTTTTTTGTATGAGAAAGATAAGAAGGAGAATGTTGAGAAAGTTAAAAAATTAAATTCTAAAGATTTTCAAGTTTATTCTGCAATCTTGGTTAAAGACAAAGTTAGCAAGAAAAAGTATGATTTTATTTTTTCAAAAGGTTCAAGAGCCCATTTTGAGAATAAAAACATTGATGTGATATTTGGTTTGGAAGAACAATTCAAAAAAGATAATTATCATTACAGGAACTCTGGCTTGAACCATGTTCTTTGTGTTTTAGCAAAAGAGAAGAAGATTATTATAGCTTTTAGTTTTAATTCTGTTTTAAATGCAAAAGATAAAGGTTTAATATTAGGTAGAATGATGCAGAATGTTAAGCTATGCAAAAAGTATAAAGTAAAGACGATGATAGCAAGTTTTGCAAGAAAGCCTTCAGAGTCAAGGTTCTGGAAAGACCTTATTTCATTCGGAGTAGTTCTAGGAATAAATCCAAAAGAAGCAAAGGAAGCAGTTCTGAATAGAAAAGTATAAATAATAATTCTTCTAAGTTATGTCTTATGAGCGGGAGAAGAGGTTTGTTGTTTATATTTTTGTTTGTTATTCTAAGCTTATTTGTGAGTGCTGAAACAAGAATATATTGTAATGCAAGTTCTAATCCGTTTTATCTTTCTCCAACAACAACTGAGCCAGATACATTGCAAGATTGTGTGGTTGAGACGGATCAAATATTAGAAGTTCCAGATGGAACAACTTACTATGTAGATATGTTAACCATAGAAGAGGGTTATATCCTTCAGTTTTATTCATCTACACAAACGTCTGGTCAAAGGTGTATATATGGCGGTAGTGGTGGTGTCAGATATGTCAGTGGAGGTGTGACCTGTCGAGATACTGGTAAAAATGGTGCTTCAGGCGGAGGTGGTGGTTGTCTTTTTAAAAAAGGATTTGCAGGGAGTGATCAGTCAGATAGTGAATGTAGTTCTGTTGATGGAGGTGCAGCCGGTAAAGTTGGTGGACGAATAACTCTTGATGTCGTAACTTTAGAAGTTAACGGTGTTTTATCAGTCAACGGAACTTCTGGAACTAAAGGAGATAATGGTGGTAAAAGAAAGATCACTGGTTGTGATGGTGCTTGTGGTGGAGCTGGAGGCGGTGCAGGTGGTTCTGGAGGAAAATTAACTATTATAGCTTATCTAGTAACAGGTTCTGGAATAATTAATGCTGAAGGTGGAAATGGCGGGGATGGTGGTAACGGATATCTTAAGACGTCCGGTACTCTTTGCTGTAAACAATATGGTGGGGGAGGTGGAGGAGGTGTTGGTGGTGCAGGCGGACAAATATTAATCTCCGCTCCTGAGGAAAATATGCTTTTATCAGATTTAAGAACCTCTGCTGGAGAACCTGGTTCTGGAGGGTCTGGACATCAGTCTGGTGGCACTCCTAACCCTTCTCCTGATGGTGAATATAATCCTGAAGACCTTGTTGAAGATTGTAATAATCAACAAGATGATAATAATGATAATCTCATAGATATGGAAGATCCTGATTGTAGAGATAGATGTATGAATGAAGGGGGTCAACCACAAGAAAATTTCATTTTTGAGATTTATGATGAAGTAGATAAATCTGCTCTTAACGGCTCTGATGGTTGTTGTGGTGATGATATACCTTTTTGCCAAGGAACACTTCCTGCTGATTGTAGTGGTTTTCAACCACCTTGTCCTGCTGATATTGAGTGTACTGTAGCCTATGGGGGGGGTGTTTGTGAAGGTCCTATAACAAATACTGATTGTTCACAATTTTCAGATCAATCATCTTGTCAAGAGCTTGCACCATATTGTTCATGGCAATATGTGGTTGATTTATATAGTGATCCAAAGGATTATGCTTTTTTTGATTCTGATAATCAGTATTTTTGTAGTAATGATTATGATGGTGGCGAGATTTCTCTTGATCCTGCTGATTGGCATTGGTGGGATGCAGAAATTAATTCTTTTATAATACACAATATAGATTCTGAAAGCAAAAGTTTTGATGTTATAAGTAACAGAGCTCAGTGGTTTGTTTGTGATGCATCTGGTAATGCACCCAGCCCTCTTGGAGGTCTTAGTTCAGATAATTATATTCCTCAATACAGTACATTTCCATCGAAATATGATGATGGAGAGGTTAACTGTACTGAAACCATGAATGATTGGTTTGGAGATAGTTTGCCGGATGGAATCGAATCTTTTGTAAAGTGTGATCATGTTTCTGGAGTATCAACCTATTGCTGTGATCCTCCAATTATGCTTCCATTAGCTGATATCGGAGAGAATTGTAACTGCTATTTAGATGATGATAGCACTCCAATTAATATCTGTGAAGATTATCCAGAATTTTGTCCGCAACCTGAGCCTACAGGAACTAGCGGAGATGATGTCCTAAAGAGTTTTTGTGGAGTAACTTTGGATTGTTTGGGTGCGAGTGAAGGATTCAATGGGGCTGATACTTGCTCTAATCAAGGAGGAGAACTTGTTAATCAAGCGGAAGGAGAGGTTTGTTCTAATGGGATATTAATATATTCAACAGAGCAGGGTCAAAGCGAAGCTCAAAGACAATGTTGTTATGGAGAGAACGCAGAGGTTATAACTTTTGATATTAATGATCCTAGAACCTGTGCTGATTGGGGGGGCGTTGTTTGCTTTGATGAAAATGATGTTTGTACAGGGTATCAACCACCAGATAGCAATTGTTGTTTTGGAGGTGTGTGTAGAACACTTGTTTCGTTTGATGATGTGATATTAAACGAATCTTTTATTTGTTCTCAAGAGCATGGAAGTGGTTATTTTGTAGAATGTTGCTATCCTGGAAAATGTAAGAACAAGTATTCAGGTTCTCTTAAAAGATTCTATGTTGGACGAGGAAATGCTTTACACCAAGTAGATGTTTACGATACTTATGTAAGTGGTTCTTGGAATGATTATGTTAGGATTATGAGAACAGACATAGATGATGATTTAGAATTTGGCGGTTTCAAAATAAAAGATTGGAGAGATTTTGATACTTTAGAATTTGATTTTGCCTATAATGTTGAGAATTTACCCACACACCTAAGTTTCTCTGATGGAAGCAATACTTTTCTAGTAGCAGAGCATATACGAGATTTGTCAATAAACAGTTTTGGACCAAAAAGATGGCATCATATAATTGTAGATTTAACTTCTATTTCGGATGACTTGAGTTCTATTGAGGAAATAATAATAGGTGTCAATGAATTTGTTTTAGGATGGTTAAGACAAGCAGGAGAAAGAGCAGAATATTCTGTTGATAATATTATTCTTAGAGACCTTGATGATACCTCCAGCAATAATTCTGAAATAAGATACTGTGCTGGTGGTTTTGGTAAGTGGATAGCTGACTTAGATCCGATTTCAGGAGTTGATATGAGTGATGTTAGTAGTTATGGGCCCTACAAATTTTCTTGTGAATCACAAGCTGCTTTTGACTGGACAGGTTCTAGATGTTGCGGGGATGATACAAGATTTAATTATGGAGAGTTTTTTAATGATAGTTATCACGGTTGCTTTAACGGAACAACTGTTTATACGGGTTGGACTCTTGCAAATTCTACTAATGACTATTCAAACAACAACAAGATGATGTTATTCTATGATGGAGCATTTCAAGTTTGTACAGATGGCGCTTACACTTATTTTAGCTCTTTCAATTTCTCTTATGATGGGGATACTCAAGAAGATTCTTTAATAACCCTAGATAACAAAGTTACTCTCTTCGAATCAAAAGGTTCTTGGTATTGTGACCCTGAAGGTTGGAAATATTTAAAGGATGCTAATAAAATGAGAATAATTGCCGCTACTTTGAAGCAGATTGGCTCTCAGGAAGGTGATTATTCATTGCATTGTGGCGATGCAAACACTATTATGAATGCAAATGTAACTGATCTTCAAGATGCAGTTAATATTAAGGATTTCTGTGTGCTTCAAACAGATGAATCTGTGCTTATAGGCGCTCCTGTAGATGCTGCAAATGTAAATACATTCTTAAGAGAAGATTTGCAATATTTTCACCCTTTCAGAGACGAAGGAGATTATACTTGTGACTTTGCTCCAGATGTTATTTTCAACAAAACACAATTTTACCAACAATGTGATAATGTAGGTGACTGGCTGAATGCATCATACAATAAACCATTTGGAATATTACTCTTCAACTTAAAAGATACTGGCTCTGGAGGTGTTTTTGGCTTCCTCAAGGATTGGTGGGAGGCAATAGTTGAGTTCTTCAAAACTTTGTTTAGAGGAGAACAATCTAGTGGAGATTACATCTCAATACCTGAAGACTATGAAAAAGCAGCTTTCGAAGAATTATATATCAAACAAGTTAGCGATAAGAAAATCTATAGTGTAAGAGAACAAGATACAATTGTGGTTGTTTATGAGAACTTTGATACAGACATGACTTTTTTAAAAGAATTAACAGAGTTATGGTTTGAAAAAAACAGCGATGAATTTGACATAACGTTCAATGTTAACGGAACTACTCAAACCTTAGCAATCAATGGAACAATTGTCAATGATTTCAACTGGAACTACTTAACCTCTAATCTTAAATTTGATTAAAGCAAAGTTTATATACTTCTTTTCTATGTATTAGAATATGAGACAAGCAAAGTTTGCAGGGTTATTCTATGAAAAATCAGAATCTTTGCTTTTAAAACAATTAGAAGAGTGTTTTCTTGACGAGAGAGGACCTGGTGCTCTACCTTCAAAAAAATCAAAAGAACCTCTACAAGCAGTTATAGTTCCTCATGCAGGATATATGTACTCCGGGCCGTGTGCAGCGTGGGCTTACAAAGTGGTTGCAGAAACAGAACTTCCAGACTTATTCATACTAATAGGTCCCAGTCATTATCATGGAGAATCTGGTTTTTCAATGGAAACATTTGAAACACCTTTGGGGATGGTTCGTGTAAAGCAAGACTTTGCAAGAAAACTAGCAGAGAAAGGAAACTTGAAACAAAATGAAGTAATTCATGACAACGAGCATTGCTTGGAAGTACAACTACCTTTTCTACAGTTTATTTTCAAGAAGCAAATAGAGAAGGTAAGAATTCTACCGATTTTAATCAGTCAAGATGCAAACTTAGCTAACATAGCTGTTGATATAAAAGAGACTTTGGTAGAAACAAGGCAGAAACCAAGGTTCATAATAAGCTCAGACTTCACTCACTACGGATCAAATTATCATTATGTTCCGTTCTCAACAGATATAAAAAAGAACATATATGATTTAGATAGAGGAGCTATTGAGTTAATCAAACAATTAGATTATGACAGATTCTTGAATTATATCAATGAAAAATTCGCAACTATATGTGGAGCACTACCAATTGCTCTGTTACTAAAAACAATTAGGTCAAACAAAGTGTATCTAGAACAATACTATACATCAGGAGATGTTGTTGGTGATTACAGAAATTCTGTGAGTTATGCAAGCTTTGTATTTAGATAATTACTCTTCAAGTTTTTTTCTTCTTTTTTCTTCAAATTTCTTTTCTTTGTCTAGATGCTTATTCATTGCTTCAATCATTTTCTCTTTTGACTTAAACCTTAATTTCCAAGCTAATTTTCTTTCTTTTAGTATGTTACTAACCCAGTCAGCTATTTCATTCTTCTTTTTCATATGAGCTTCAAACTCTTCATCACTCATTGCTTTAAGAACCTTTAAAATGTCTTTCTTATCTTTTATTATATGTTCCTCTATTTTTAGATAAGCATCTTCAGGAACATAAATGTATCCTCTTCTATGCATATGTGGACTTCTTTCTAGTAATTTTATTGTTGATATCTTATTAATTAGGAAAACAAGCAGAATCATTATTATCATGAATCCTGCTAAGAATAAAGTATCTTGGAAGGAATCAAGAATGGATACTTTGAATAGCAAGGTTTTTTTCAAAAGTTCTGATGAAACAACGTAAGGATTGAACTGTGTCAAATTCTTAATGAACTCAGACATTGTTTCTATAGGTAAAATAAGGTTTGACAATAATAAAAAAATACTTCCAAGAGCAATTGATAACATTGTAGCTGCCTCCTGTGTGGCTGCGACGTAACCTATGGCCATTCCAATCAGTATGAATATACTCATAGTGATTAAAATGATTAATGCTGTTAACAAGAAATTTGTGAATATCTCTGCTTTTAAGAAATAATAAGATAATAAAAGTATAACAATGACTTGTAAAAATAAAACTATGAAGCTTGTTACATAAGTTGTTATTACAAAAAACCAATCTTTTGTTGGGGTAATAAAGTTTCTAAAAGCAGCTTTAGAACTTTTTTCCATAATGATTAATGCACTGGAAAGCATTATTCCAATAAACATTATAACAAGCACCAATAGGAAGGGGAAGAAGAAAATCAGTTGATTCGATTCTGCCACAATAGGTTTTATTTCTGTTTTGATAGGACTCACAATACTCTCTGCAGAGGCTATATCTATATTCTCAAGGTTTGTATTTGTTGTCTCGAGTTTAGCTTTAACATCATTTGCGTTAGTTTTTAGATTATCTAATGAAGTTTTTACTTCGTCAAGTTTAGAAACAACCTCTTGATTTTTTGTCTTGCTTGCTTCTAGATTACTTTCTATGGCGGCTATTTTTGCTGTAGCATTATCTATTAGTCCTTTAAATTCATCATAAGTAGTTGGTGTTTTGTTGTAAATAGAGATTATTTCATCTTCAATCTCTTCCAATTCAGCTGTTGACGAATTCCCGGCAAGACTCTTTCCTTCTGTAACAGCATCTAGTCCTTGATTTTTCAAGTCTTTTGCATCATCATATAAATCTGCTCCAGAAGATTTGACATTACTTAGAGAGATTGTGTCTATGGACAAATTTAAACTTTCAGACTTGCTTTTTGTATCTTGAATATTAGATATTACTCCATCTATGCTTGATTTGATAGTTATTATTGACAAAATATCTTCATCAATATCTTTTCTTGTTTCAAGAATTTTTGTTAGCAATGTTTGTGTTAAGTCACGACTTAGTTCTGTTGTTCTAAGTTCGAATTCAGTGGAAACAGTATCAATTATCTGATAGACTATATTAGCTCTTGAATAGTCGACGTAGAATTCAACTTTGTTAGAGGCTTCATTTCCTATCTCAAAGTTCTTTGGAAATATTATGCATGTATGGGCTGTGCCTTGTTTTATCGTTTGTATACAACTCTCGTTCGAATCATGCTTTAAAACAGCGTAATTGTTGTTCTCTATTTCCTGTATGAATGAATCTGTCAAAGAGTTAGTTTTGTCAGGGCTATAGTATCCGATTGAAAGTGCATAAGTACTAGGTTTATTTAGGGCTAAACCAACCAAAAGAATTATTATAAGAGGACCAAATATAACAATGAAAGCTGAACTCTTAGCCCTCAACAACAGTTTAAGATTTTTACTTATTGTTTTTATGAATTTCATCTTTTTTATCTTTTGACAGAGCTATGAATATATCATCTAAAGAAGGTTTTCCGATCTTAATATCTATAGCATCCTCTTTTTTCTTTTCAAGAATAAGAAATAGTTCATGAAAAACCTTTTGAGGTTTATCTGTGAAAATAACGAGTTTAGAACCTCTAATCTCGTAATTCTTTATGTATTTCTTAGTTAATTTCGGCAAAATCTTATTATAATTTCCTGGATATGACTCGAGATGAATCTCTTGAATCTTTGAATACTTGTTTTTTATCGAATCAGGACTGGCGACATCAATCACTTTTTTGTCTTTTAGAATAGCGATTCTTGAACAAATATCTTCTAGCTCTGTTAAATGATGACTTGCAAGGATTATGGTTGTTCCTTTTTTGTTAATTTTCTTAACTAAAGTCCATATGTGGTTTCTTAAAACAGGATCAAGGTCTGCAGTTGGTTCGTCTAAAACTAATACAGCAGGATCATGAATTAATGCACATGCAATATCTAACCTTCGCTCCATTCCTCCAGATAAGTTTTTAGCAGCTAAGTCCTCATAATTTTTTAAATCCATCAAATTCAACAAAGTCTCTATGTTAGTCTTTAAAGCGTCAGCTGATAAATCATATAATGAACCAAAGTATTCAAGATTCTCCTTTAATGTTAAGTTTCTATAGAAAGATGGTACTTGAGAAGCAAATCCATAAATCTTCTTAACTGCTTCTTGTTTCTTGAATACAGAACGAAAGGTCATAGCTTTCTGGAAATCCAATAAGTGCTCAAATCTGAAAAGGACATCTCCTTGCTCAGGTCTCATGAAACCAACGATTATGTTCAGAAGAGTTGTTTTTCCTGCACCACTAGCGCCAATTATTCCAAAAATCTCGCCTTTCCTAATATCAAAACTCACATTGTCGAGAATAATGTGTTCGCCGAATCTTTTAAGAACGTCCTGTACTTTAAATATTGGCTCTGTCATGACTGACCTCTTTTTTAGTGTATTTGCTGTAATTACTGTTATATTCTAAATGATTGTAATATTTAAATTTAATGTTTTAGAAAGCTTTTAAAATACATTTTCTTTCTCTAAAATCATGGAATTCAGGGTTTCGTCAACTAAAAAGCAAGAGTTAATCGACATTACAGGTCAAATTAACAATATTATTAGAGATTCAGGGATAAAAACCGGAATATGCAATGTTTATGTCACTCATGCAACTGCAGGTATAATCATAAACGAGAATTATGACCCGAATATATGCATTGATTTTATAAACGCTATTAACAGAGTAATACCTGAGCACAATAGCTACTTACATGACAGAATTGATAACAACGCAGGAGCACACATAAAATCAGCTTTAATCGGCCCTAGCGAAACAATACCTATAAGAAACGAAAAATTAAAACTAGGAACTTGGCAATCAGTGATGTTAGCTGATTTTGATGGACCAAAGGAAAGAATAGTCATTATAACATTGATTAAAGATTAAATTTATAAATGGAAAACTCATTCTGTGGATTGTAGGACGGTACTTAGCTTTCGGTTAAGAACTGAGGAAAGTCCGCCCACTATAAGTGGTTACTCTTGAAAGAGAGGTCCTGAAAGGGACGGCAACGGCTCAGAAACGAAACCACCTATGAAATGGGATGATATGGTGAATCAGCAGGTGACTGCTGAAAGCTAACCCATTGACGTCTTCATAGGAAGGGTTGAAACGGCGAGTCCTGACTTGTGCAAGCCAAGAGGCGCTAAGTATAATGCTAAGATTGACTGTCTGCACGAGTAGAAAACCTTCAACGGTTTGAAGCTAGCAGAGTCTAACAGAAGGCGGCTTACAACCGTCCTACACATCATAATTTGTGATTAGAATGGGTAGGAAAGATAAAATAAACATGCCTGCTTCCACAGCAGGAATAACAAGGTACTTTGACGATTATAAGTCAAGAATAGAGTTTAAACCACAATATATCATTGTTTTGGTGATCATAGTTATTCTCATTGAGATATTCCTGCACTTAAATGCAGGATCATTTTTCTAAAAAGGTGAAAAAATGTTTCCTGGAATAAATCCTAGGCAAATGAAGCAAGTAATGAAAAAGATGGGTATGCAGCAGCAAGACATTGAAGTGAATGAGGTAATATTCAAGATGAACGATAAGGATATAGTCATCTCTAATCCAACAGTTTCTAAGATAAATATGATGGGTCAGGAAACATACCAAGTTGTTGGTGAGATTCACGAAAAACAAGTAGATACTACTCATGATATTTCAGAAGAAGATATACAAATAGTTATGAGTCAAACGAACTGTTCTAAAGAGGAAGCAATTAAAGCTATAAAGAAATCAAAAGGAGATTTAGCTGAAGCAATAATGAGTTTGAAGTCTTAATTTCTCACGATAAGTTTAAATAGTATGATTGACTATATACATCTATGGAAGAATTTCAGGTGGCGAGGGATAAAGCTAAGAAAAGTATAAAAGTCGCTGACCACATGCTGATTATGACATTTCCTCTGGTGAAGGATCCAAAACTGTTATTGGCTGTATTAGAAAATATTTTTTCTGCTCTTATAAATGCAATGTCCTCGTTGCTTTACCATGAGCGATTATTTAAGAGGATACCTCCTTTTCAGGAAAATTATGATGCGAAATTTACGATGTTCAGAGACAAACTAGTGCAGAGACACGATATTAACAAAGAATCTCTTAAATTAATGCAGGAAATAAGAGAAATTCTTTTAGAACATAAGAATAGCCCTGTAGAGTTTTCTAGAGGTGACAGATTTGTTATTTGTTCTCCTACTTATAGGATGAAAACCATAAGTGTTAATGATATAAAGAAATACATTGCTAAAACAAAATTATTTGTTGCTGACATGGAAAGGTTGGTGAGTAAGGATGCAGGAATCTTTAAATGATGCTAAAGAAGAGCTAAAGAGAGTTGACCATCTGATTTTCGTTACGTTGAAATACACTCGTACAGTTGATGTTCTTCTTAATATTATAAGCAGGATGATAGATGCTTATGATTTTATAATGGAGGCCTTGCTTAAGTATGCTTTTGAAAAGAACAAGATTGAAGAAATTCCACAATCACCTATAGAGAGAGGTGAACTAATAAAGAACATATTTGAAGATGAATTAATAAGAGATAACATAGATTTGTATTTTCTTTTAAGAAAACTTCACAAATCAAATCCTGCTAAGGAGAATGAGTACAGAAGACCTGTTGCTATGATAAGTTATATTGATAATAGGAAAGAGATAGTGAGTATTGATATAATATCTCAATACTATGAATTTCAAAAAAGCTTTATTGATTATGTCACTAGTTTAATATTTGGAGAAGATGGGCAGGATAATTAGTGTGGTTTCAGGAAAAGGAGGTGTTGGCAAAACAGTTACTGCAATAAATCTAGCGGCTGCTCTAAACGATCTTGGAAAAGATGTCTTGCTGGTTGATGGGAGTTTATCAGCACCAAATGTTCATGTATGTTTTGGAGCAAAAGATATTGAAACCTCTTTACAAGATGTATTGAAAGATAAAGTTCATTTCTCTGATGCTGTGCACGTTCATGCTTCAGGTTTGAAAATAATCCCCACATTAACTGATTTAAATGATTTGAAAACTTTAAAATCTGACAAATTGAAGAAAGCAATTTCTGATATGCAGAATTTTTCAGAATTCATAATTATTGATTCAGGAGGCGGGTTTTCTGATGAAGTGATAGCCTCCTTGGAAGCTTGTGATGAAATTGTTGTTGTGACCAATCCTGAAGAAACCGCGGTTGATGTTGCAAAGAAGACTATATCTGTAGCAGAAGAACTCGGAAAGGATGTTCTTGGTGTTGTTGTTAACAAAGTTAGGAATAAAAAATATGAGTTAAGTGAAGAGGAAATAGTTAATGTTTTAGGTTATCCTGTTATAGGTCAAATACCTTTTGATAAGGCTGTTAAGCACTCTCTAAGGTTGAATCACCCGACAGTTTACTCTCATCCGCGAAGTAAGGCTTCTAAGAGATTTAATAATCTAGCAAAATACTTGTTCTAAGCTACTTGTTCGAGAGGGTGTTGTCAACTTAAGTGGGAAATCTTAAATTCTCTTTTTCTTTAGAAAAAGTC
>JACKQG010003957.1_pt1 | contig 17602 bp, 14 predicted proteins | sample 8237621 | NCBI WGS metagenome assembly JACKQG01 (sample SAMN15677084, study PRJNA649215) | marine metagenome | biome: marine; feature: Black Sea; material: saline water; isolation source: suspended particulate matter (SPM) from the Black Sea western gyre | collected 2013-06-09/2013-06-10 | depth...
TAGGAAACCCAGATGGTTTTTCAATTATTCGTCAAGTTTGTGTGCAAAATTCAGGTATTTACTGCATCAAAACGATTTTTTAACGCCTGGCCACCTGCTTTACTTACTTTAAAGTAAGTATCAATAGGTCCTCGAACTTCCTAAAAATGATACATTTTTTCTAACATGGTAAACGTACCTGGATTTTTAGCTAAAGCAGGGATGATATCGCTGTTTGCGTGAAAATATTCCAGAACAGTTTCCCACCCAGGCATGTTTATTCCATGCGTCCCTGATACAAAACCTTCTCGCAGAATATCCCCTACTTGTTCTGGTAAAGAACCGAAAAGAAATTGAGCTTCCGGAGCGTCAATAAATTTCTGTTTTTCACTGGCAGGAAGGTTGTAATGGATTTGTAGTGTAAGGCAAATCGGGTTTCCTTGCACCATCAAATTTTCGACAGGTCCTGCCATTTACGCGCTCCGAGGGGGCTTTTTGGTTTTTAAGAACCTGTTCAGCAACACGAAGGGCTTAACCAGAAGTGCCACCATGCCTATCAAAATCAGACCAAGCCAAATAGAAAAAACACTCAAATAAAAAAGAGGGCTTTCTATTATTCTATAGCCTTTTCATATCGCACCTCATCAGAGTAATTGCAAAGGTGAATAAGATTTATTGTATTTAGTCCAAAAACTTTCACTGAGGTATTCCCCATTGTGAAAATCCAACTTCAATTTAATCAAGGCATTATTGTCTCTCTTGGGGAGTGGGGAAACATCATCGCCGATCTCCGGCCTGCTACGCATTCCGCCTGCTTGAATTTTTCCATCAGTAATACGAAGCTCGCGAAGAATCTTTGACCCTTCGACTTCTCCCCAACCGCTCTCTTTAAGCTTAGGGTCCTTTGCTCCGCCCCGTAGGGTACTCTGGTTCAGCAAGTCGTTAGGCGTCGATATCTTCTGAGGACGGTCATTGGCTCCGGGCTTTCAGATGTTCACTTAACCGAAGTGGATCTTTCGGTGAGGCTAACGGTCTATCAACCTTACTAAATAGGCATTTTTAATGATATCATATATGGCCTTTCAACCATATTGTCAAGAAAAAATGGTTTATGAACGTATAGCTCTTCCAGGCAATAAGGGCTATCTATTTGCTGACAAGGGGAGGAAACCAGTGGATAGAGCCCGAAAAACCGAACCGCTCCGGTGGTTCTGCCAAAACCTGAAGAGGGCCAGAAAGGCTAAAGGCTATAGCCAGGAAACATTATGTGAAATCGCGGGGATAGATCTTTCGCATTACGGAGCCGTTGAAAGAGGGGAGAGGGCGATTACGATACAGAAGCTGTTTCAGATAACCACCGCCTTGAATATCCCCATGCGTTATCTTTTTTCCGGTGAACCCGGAAGGCCGTCAAATGAAAATGAGGACAGCTTTGAGAGATTAGTTGAATTCCTGAGGGGGAGGGATGCAAAAGAACTGGAGCTATTCAATGAGATCTTGCCAAGATTGATAGAATGGAAGTCAGACAAGTAACGTTAGGGCATCGTCAATATCCCCTTGGCCCGGTGGGTTTGAAACGGCCTTCTGATGAGCCCCATATCTGCCGCAGAGAACATGGCCCGCCCTATTTCAGCAAGGGATTTTTCCTACTATTGAAAACAAATATCCGGGATGGTGATCTGGCAGCGCGCTGTTCTTGTCTGGACCAGAACTTTGGGTCGTCTGGTCTTGCGGTGAAATTCGGAATAGAGGGTCCCTGTTTTGTTCTATTATCACGCCAGAAACTCTTGACCCCAATGCCAAAATGGCATATTATATGCTATATCTATGGAGGGATGGCATGGGAACAATGAAAACTGCCTCAGCCAGAGCGCTGATCGATCCGGACATCAAACAAGAGGCCGAAGCCATTTTAAGAGAATTGGGTCTGTCCTTGTCAAAATCAGTTGAGATATATTATCGACAGATTATCGCCCACCGGGGTCTGCCCTTTGAGCTTCATGTCCCCAATGAGAAAACAATGAAGGCCATTGAGAATTCAAGGCAGGGAAAGGGTAAGACGTTCTCCTCAGCTAAAGCATTGTTTGATGACCTTGGTATCTGAGCAATGCGGTCCATCCGGCGTGACACCCAGTTCAAAAGAGATATTAAGCGACTCAAAAAGCAGCACAAGGATTTCAGGAAGCTCAAAGCAATTGTACAGTTATTGCTTGAGGGAGAGAAATTGCCGGCACCAACCAGGGATCACAGACTGAAAGGGACGCTGAAGGACTGCCGGGAGTGCCACATTGAACCTGACTGGTTACTGATATACCGAATCGAAGGCAGTGAGTTAAGCCTCGTACGAACCGGGAGTCATGCGGATCTGTTTGAGTAACCCTTCAACCGCTTGGGATTCTGCCTTCAGCAGACAGATGGAAATGGCGCGGGCGCCGTTAAACATTCCTGTTCGGACCGCACTCGGAAAATCCTAACTCAGCGGGACGACGGGTGCCACGGGGCGAACTTCAGAAGCAGAAGCATCCCGGGAATAGCCATCAGGGTGCAGGCGATAAAGAAACCTTCCCAGCCCAGGTCCTGAGCAATAAAACCGGTGGGGGCTGCGGCCAATACCCTGGGAATACCCATGAGGCTGCTGAGGAGGGCATACTGTGTGGCCGTAAATTTTTTGTTGGTAATGCTGGCCATAAACGCGATATAGGCGGCCGTCCCCATGCCGCTGCTCAGGTTTTCAAAACCGATGACCCCTGAAAGGAGGGGGACGCTGTGTCCGATTCTCGCAAGGAGAGCAAAACACGCCGTGGATATGGCCTGAAAAAAGCCAAACACCCAGAGGGATCGGTTGATTCCGAGCCGGATCATCATGACGCCCCCCATAAGGCTGCCCGCAACAATCGCCCAAAAACCGAACAGTTTGACGACTGCGCCGATTTCGGTCTTTGAAAATCCTATGTCAAGATAAAAAGGCATCGTCATGGCACCGGCCATGGTATCGCCTATCTTATAAAGAAGTATAAATGTTAGCATCCAGATGGCACCTTTTCTGCTGAAGTACTCTACCAGAGGGTCAATGACCGCCTCCCGGAGACTCTTGGGGGTCCCTGCGGGGAGCTCAGGTTCGGGTGCTAAAAGGGTGGTCAGGACCCCCGTCAGCATGCAGGCCGCCATGATCATGTAGACAAGAGAAAAGGAGATGTGATCCGCTAATATCAGGCCGCCCCCCGATGCCAACAGCATTCCCATCCTGTATCCGTTTACGTACAGGGAAGAGCCTAAGCCCAATTCCTCGTCAGGAAGGTCTTCCCTCCTGTAGGCATCCACCACAATATCCTGGGAGGCGCTGAAAAAGGTCACCAAAAACGCTACAGAGGCGACCATCCAGGGATTTTTTCCCGGGTCTGTAAGGCCCAATCCTGCAATCGAGGCAATCAGCGCCAACTGGGCGATCAGGAGCCACCCCCTTCTCCGGCCCAAGAAAGGGAGTGTGTAGCGGTCCAGAAGAGGGGCCCAGAGAAACTTGACCGTATAGGGAAGACCCACCAAGGCCATGGCCCCTATCACAGCGAGGTCCATCCCTTCTTCTGTCATCCATGCCTGCAATACCGTAATGGTCAACAGGAGGGGAAGTCCGCAGGCAAAACCCATGGCAAGGGCCACGAACATCCGGGCGCTGAATATTGTCTTTAGTAAGGATTTCCGCTCGTCAGAGGGCATGGATTAGATTGATGATTGTCGATTGTTGATTGTTGATTGAACGGCAGCAAAGAAGCAACAGATACGGGCTTGGTTTTAGGATAGCGTATTCAAACAGCTGGGTTATTGCACTGGCAAAAGCCCTCCATCGGCATTAAAGGTCTAAGCACAGGGGGCGCGGGGCTTGAAAGCGGTTTCTTCAAATCATCAATCGTCAATCGCCAATCATCAATCGGCAATCATCCCTTAAGGATCTCGATTGTCTCCGCGATCTCCTCAGGTGTCACGCCCTGCCTGAAGGATTCTATTCGCTGCATCACAGCCGCAAAACGGACCCCCTCTGCAGCGCTGATCCATTCCAGATGCAGCCGCTCCGGACGGATCCCTAATTTGGTCATCTTCTTGTGTATCTTTTTAATCCGCTTTTCTGTCCAGTGATTGGCGTCAATGTAGTGGCAATCGCCGATATGGCAGCCGCTGACCAGGATGACAGGGGCCCCGCTTAAAAACCCTTCCCATACGAATTTCTCATCCACCCTCCCCGAGCACATGGTTCGAATAAGACGCACATTCGGGGGATACTGGAGCCTGGACACGCCAGCATAGTCAGCCCCCGCATAAGAGCACCAGTTACACGCAAAGGCCAGGATCTTTTGCTCCGGATCTTCTTCAAGGAGCGCATGGACCTGACTCAAAATCTGCTGGTCTGTGAAATGATTCATGATAATGGCGCTGAACGGGCATTCGGCAGCGCAGGTCCCGCACCCGGCACAGGCGGCCGTATTGACCACAGCGGGTGTCTTTCTCTTGACATCCACGCTGATGGCGTTATAGGGGCAGACCTCTGCACATTTTCCGCATGATTTGCACTGTTCGGCGACCACCATCGATGTGATCGGTTCGGTGGTGATTTCTCCCTTGTGCATCAGACGGATTGCGCGTCCGGCCGCGGCCGATGCCTGGGTGACGCTTTCCTTGATATCCTTCGGTCCTTCGGCACACCCGGCGTAGAAGATCCCGCGGGTCGCGGCATCCACCGGCTGCATCTTGGGGTGAGCCTCTAAAAAGAACCCGTCCGGGGTAAGCTGGAGACCTAACATCTCCTGGAGCCGTTGCGTGCCTGAAGCGGGCTTGATCCCGAGGGCCAGCACAAGCATATCCAGATGGTGAGTTTCGAGCTTTCCGGTGGCGGTGTTCTCCACGAATACCTTAAGGCTCTTATCTGCGTTTTCCTCGACCGTGCCCGGGAGTCCTCTCAGATAATTCACCCCTGACCTCCGGCTTCGTGTGTAGAGGTCTTCGAACCCCTTTCCAAAGGCCCTGATGTCTATGTAAAAGACCTTGATGTCAATATCAGGATAGTGCTCCTTGAGCATGAGGGTACTCTTGACGGTGTTCATGCAGCAGACATTCGAGCAGTAGCTCCCCCCCCTCCTGGCAGAACGTGAACCAACGCACTGCACAAACCCGACGGATCGCGGGCGTCGCCGGTCTGTGGGTCGCAGGACCTCTCCCCTGGTAGGTCCGCCCGCATTGATGAGACGTTCGAATTCAAGGCTCGTAAGGACATTCTCGAATCTTGTATAGGCATACTCCTCCAGTTCAGTGGGATCATATACCTCCAGACCGGTGGCGACCACAATTGATCCCACCTTCTCAACAACCTCCTTGTCAGACATGTGAAAGTCAATGCAGTCTTTATCGCATGCCTCTATGCATTTGGCGCACACAACAGGGTTATGGCCGAGACATTCGTTTACATTGATGACGTAGGCCGAGGGGACGGCCTGCGGAAATGGCGTGAAAATAGCCCTTCGCGATGAAAGGCCTAAGTTGAACTCGTCAGACCGGACGACGGGGCAAACCTTGACGCACTCCCCGCAGGCGGTACATTCCTTTTCATCCACATAGCGTGCCTTTTTTAGAATGCTGACATCAAAATTGCCCACATAGCCTTTAACATCGACCACTTCGCTGAGGGTGTAGAGTGTGATCCGGGGATGTCGACCGACATCCGTCATCTTCGGTCCGAGTATTCAGATGGAGCAGTCCATGGTGGGAAAGGTCTTGTCTAACTGGGCCATGACACCACCAATCGTAGGCCGCTTTTCCACCAAAACCACGTCGTAACCGCTGTCCGCCAGGTCGAGAGCGGCCTGAATCCCTGCAACACCGCCCCCGATCACCAGGGTCCGTTTGGTGAGGGGAAGGATGTCTTCTTTCAATGGGTAGAGAAGACGGGTGCGCGACACGGCCATTTTTACAAGGTCTTCGGCCTTTTTGGTGGCAGCTTCAGGTTCGTTCATGTGGACCCAGCTACACTGTTCACGGAGGTTGGCCATCTCCAGGAGATACGGATTAAGACCTGCTGACTGGAGCATCTGCCTGAATGTAGGTTCATGCAGCCTCGGCGAGCAGGACGCAACGACGATCCGATCCAGATCATACTCAAGGATGTCGTCCTTGATCTGCTGCTGCCCGGGCTCTGAACAGGCATAGCTGATATCCTTTGAAATGATTACGTCGTCGAGGAAAGCGGCAGACTCGGCCACCCTCTGGCAGTCCACCGTCTGCGCGATGTTCAACCCGCAATGACAAACATAGACGCCGATGCGGGCCTTCTCCTCAGGGTTTTTTTCTGCCATCACAACTACATTTTGTTCCATTTTTTCCTCTTCCATATCCAATCTTCAATCTAAAATTTTGGACGGCTTTGAAAGCCGGAGACCGTGAGGGTCTCTTTCCCAAAGGACGTAACAAAAATTCTCCAGAGCGCATAGAACGCCCCCTTGACGTTCAATACAGGTTCAGGGCAGGCAAAGGCGATGTCCGTTTAAATCGATACCTTACTTCTGGGGCTGTCCAGTGACGAATTTCAAGGCCTTACTGCCGTTCCTATGAAATGATCCACGTATTTACGTCCTTTGGGAAAGAGACCCTCACGGTCCCGCAACCTACGAATGATTGTTTCAAAACTGATACGAAATCTTCAATCTTCAATCCTTAATCCCACTGGATGGTCTTGGCCAGAACGCTCGTGAGATCCATCATATCCATATCCAGTTCCTCTCCCAAAAAAGGGTCCTCCATTGCGCAGCGTAGATGGATCTGACACTTGGGGCAGGCGGTAATCAGCAGATCACTCTCGGCATCATGGGCCTGCCGAAGACGCTTTACCTGAAGGGCTTTACTGAATGAATCGCATCCGGTCCAGGCGCTGTTCCCACAGCAGATCCCGCTCGCTCCGTTATCCTGCATCTCGTTAAAGGAAACAGGCTGCAGCCGATTGATCAGTTTTCTCGGGAGATCAGGGCGATTTTCAAAACGGCTTAACCTGCAAGGGTCCTGAAAGGTCAATCTTTTGCCAATTTTTTTGAAACCTACCGCACCTTTGTCAATCTCCTTTTCCAACAGATCAAAGATGTGGGTAACTTTAAACCCAAGGTCGATTCCCTGTTCAGGATAGTCTTTTGAAAGTGTCCGGTAGCATTCGGGGCAGGCGGTTATAACCTCCTCAATCCCCATGTTATGCAGGGCATCCACATTTAGATTCGCCAGCCTCATGAAGTTCGCCTTGTCCCCGGACCAGAGAAGATCATGACCGCAGCACCGCTCATCTTTAAGGAGTGCGGGATGGATGTCGAAAAAGTTGAGGAGTCGAAGGCTGTCTACCAGGATGTCGCTCGTATGTACCCGCAAATGCGTTCTGAAAAAAATATCAAAATAGGGGGCGCATCCGCCAAAGAACAGGGCCTTGCTCTTGGGATCTGTATGAATATCCCCGGGAAGCCATTCCCAATGTTTCACCCTGAGGTTCTTTGATATCATGGTCCGCATCAGAGAGTGAAAAAACCCACCATGCGATGCATGTCTGTCTGAACTTCTCTTTGCCAGGAAATCACGCAAATCCCTGATAAACTCTGAAAAGTTTACGGCCGAAGGACACCGGTCATAACAGAGTCCGCAGGTGAGACAGGACCAGATATCCTTTTGCACCGAAGGGGAATCTATATGGCCGGCCATCAGGGAACTCGCGATTGCCCGTGGGGAGAAGGGTTTTCCTGAAAGGGTCAAAGGGCAGGCAGATGAACATTTTCCGCAGTCCTGACAGGCGTATACATCGTGGGAGGACACGATTCTGTTAATGGCGTCATCACTTTCAGCCACCGGAGCCGGTTCAGCAGCCGGAATGATCGGGCTCGGGCCCATTTCCCCGATTTCCCTTGAAAACCCCTGCAGAAACTCAAGGAGACGTTCCGATTCATCGGGCAAAAAAGTGGCCAATCGGAGGCGGTTTTTTCCAAGGCCTAACAGTTCCAGTATCCCCCGGGTATCCTCTACGTGGTCCTGTGCACTAATAGTTCCTGTTCCATAACGACATGAACCCGGTTCGCACCCGATAAGGGCTACACCGTTCGCCCCCATTTCAAAGGACTTGAAAAGGAGGGCCTTGCTGATCCTTCCCACGCACGGGATTCGGACCATCTTAATTTCGTTAGGGATTCGGGCTGCCGTATCCTGGAGCGTTTGGTAGGCGGCGTGCGGCCCCCAGTTACACATGAAAAGTATGATATTGAAATCTGTCATCGATCTTACGGGTCACTCCATCATAGTTTGTTCGTATCAGTTTTGCGTTTTGAAAACGATCATGATTAGATTTCCGGACCATGAGGGTCCCCAGCTTTCTTTCAAACCGCTAAAGTGTTACGTTTATTCTAACACTGTCTGCCGGGACCGGTCCCGGTATCCAAGAAGTTGCATCAATTCGCCGGGCTGTTCTTTACAAGGACAGCCCTGAGCATCTGTTCCAGGTACTCCTGGTTTCTATAGGGGCTATCCGCCGCATTTGACGGGCATACCGAGATGCAGTTGCCGCATCCCTTGCAGAGGGCCTCATCCACTTTAGCATACCAACCGCCCACTGAGTTCTTGTGGAGGGTAACCGCCTGATATGGGCAGATCCGGAAGCACCGGCCGCAACCCCGACACCGATTTTCATCCACCACCACGGTAAATCCTTTGCTCTGCCTCGGACCCCTGGGCATGATGGCCGCGGCAAGGGCTGCCGCCGCCGCCCCGGTCCTTCTTTTCGACACGGGAACCCCGGAGGGATAGGCCTTGAAAAGTCCTGCAATCGAGGTCGAACCGGGATAGGCAAAGGGTATTCCCGGAAGGCCTCTTTGTTGCATTGACGAAGTCAGGATACTGCCCGGGAGACCTTCCTGGGGGATGTAGGGTGTCAGCCTTCGTGCCTTTTCTCCCAGGATGATGGCCCCCACCTGCATCACCTGAGAAAAGCCCTCTGTTTCCACAAAGATCTGGAAATCACCCAGTGTGCCGCTCATGCCGGTGACTCTGGAGCCCTCAAAACAGTGTATGCTGGGATGGGGCAGTTTTACTGTCAACGGTTTTTCCCTGGTTCCAAACATGAAGACCTCAAGGCCTGCGGAAGCCAGGGTCTGAGCACTGTTTACTGCTGATTCAGACTCACCGATGACCGCAGTGGCGAAATTATAGATCCTTACCGGGGCCGGAAGGGGTCTTAGACTCTTGGCCCTGTTAATGGAGCGGCCGATCAACCCGGTAAAACGCTTCAGGGTGGTAGAGCGGTCATGCACAAGATAGCGGAGGGCTTCGCCTCTCAAATTGCAGGTTTCAACCATGGCCCGGCTGATTCCGGTCCCGTGAAAGAGTGCGTCTTTCAGGCGGCCGCGTTGATCCGTGCAGGCGCTGCATACAAAGTCGAGTGGGCAGCACACGCATGAGGCAAGGACCGCCCGGGTAAGGCCCTTTTCACGGATCGCCCTCAGAATTCCGGCTGAGCCTTCAGGTACGCAGGCGGACATCATAACTTCAGCATGGGCCACCTCTTCCCCGGCCATCAGGCCCTCCACATGCCGGTCCATCTCGTCAAGCCAGCCAAATGAATCATTACACCGGCACACAAAGACTCCTATACGAATTTCAGGCGACAGCTCCGGATCAGGAGGTAAAAAGGAAACCCCTCGCCCTCTCACCCTCTGGGAGGCCCCGCCCAAAAGGACCATGGCATCGGCGGCAGCGGCAAAGCCGCGTATGATCATTGCGTTCACATCCGGCTTGGCAGCCTTTGGACCGTAGGCCCTGATCACGTCTTCTCCCTTGACCGGGGGCGCCGTATCCGGGTCGGCGATAATCACTGCACCCGCATGCTCCACGCTCTCTTCAGGCTGCTCCTGGTGATGAATGGCCTTTAAATTGCTGCAGACCTCGGTGCAAAGGAGACATTCGGAGCATACCCCGCACTGGAGGCACCGTTCGGCCTCTAACATGACCTGGGACTCGCTCAGGCCCAGGGCCACTTCCGTGAAATTGTTTTTTCTCGCGGATGGCTGTCTTTCAGGCATGGTCGGCCGGGCAAGGGAAGGGATATCTGCCGGGATTTCCGGGAAGTCCTTATCTCCGGGTCGTGATGACGGTGTCACGGGCATCTCTTTACCGCTCAGTCTCATGTGAACCGAACGGGCCACAGCCCTCCCGGATGCCATGGCCTGTACCACGGTCGAGGGGCCTGTCACTGCATCGCCGGCCGCATAGACCCGGTCCATGTCCGTGCGCCCTGTTTCATCAGCCTCCAGAAACCCGTAACGGGTCGTCTTAAGTCCGGCAGATGGACGATTTCCGCCCGAAATATCTCCCACGGGAAAAGAACCTCTCTGGCCGATGGCCACGATGGCCCTGTCAAACTTGAGGTCAAAAGGCTCAGATCCCGGAATGATCACCGGCCATGGCATCCCGTTGGCGTCGGGTTTTCCAGGGCGTGTGGGTCGGCAGGTCAGGTGAGCCACCCTCCCGTTTCGCCCGGAAAAGGCAACTATCTGGGTCTGATCCACGATAGGGATCCCCTCCTCCCTGGCCTGACGGATCTCTTCCTTATCGGCCGGGATGAGGTCTTCGGGAAACCAGGACACAATCGTCACGTTAGCACCCAGACGCCTCATGGTGCGCGCCAGATCAAAAGCAGCATTCCCATCGCCGATCACCGCCAGTTCCCCTGCGGCATCTTTCCTGTGTCGCGCGACCTCTGCCTGTCTTGTTTCAACGTCATCCCGATAAAGTCTGTTTAGAACAGAAAGACATCCTTCAACACCCTCTAAGTCCTCTCCCGGCACGCCGAGCTTCCTGTCGGTCCAGGAGCCGACAGTCACTATCACCGCATCAAAGTCGTCTTTGAGCTTCCTGATAGAACCGGAAAGGTCAACGCCCTGAGAGGTTACAAATTGGACCCCCAGCCTCCGAATATAGTCAATCTCGTAATCGAGGATATCCCTCGGGAGGCGGTGAGAACCGATCCCATAGCGAAGCAGCCCTCCGGCCCTGGCCTCTTTTTCAAAGACGGTGACCTTATACCCAAAGCGGGCAAGATCGGCGGCCGCCGCCAATCCGGCCGGCCCTGATCCGATGACAGCGACCTTTTCATCTCTTCCCTTAATTTCCCCGGATGCCGGCCCATGCGGATTGGATATCTCATAATCTGCAATGAAACGTTTGATGTTTCTGATGTCGATCGGTTCATCTAACTCGCCTCGCCTGCAGGCCTCCTCGCAAGGATGGGTGCACACCCTTCCACATATTCCGGGGAGGACATTATCTTTTCTGACGACATCGAGGGCCTCTTGAAACCTGCCGGCCCTTGTGAGGGCAATGTAGGCCTGGGCATTGACGCCTAAGGGGCAGCTGGCCTGGCATAGGGGCTGCCGTCTCTTGTCGATGACCGGCCTGCCCGGAAGGGCCCTCCTCCCGACAAACCGAATCGGCTTCCCTCCGTCAGGGAGGGAAGCCGGACAGATTTCGGCGCAGCGGCCGCATAAGACGCACCGATCAGGATCAATAAATGTCTGGGACCTCTGTATCTTGGCCCGGAACCCCTGGGGGCTATGTTTGAGTGAAACGACCCGGGCCGGCAGAATAGAGCGGATGAGGGGGTTACGCAGGATCCTGATCAGTCCGGACCGGTATGCAAAATTCAGGGGCACGCCTGAGGCAAGTCTCCATTCTTCATTGGCCAATTTCTGGTCTAAATCCGGATCAGTGTCCACTAAGGTCACTGGAATGCCCAGTTCACCTAATTTACTGGTAGCCGCTATCCCGGCGGGTGTTGCGCCTATAACAATGACCCTGTACAGGCGGTCTTTTGGGCGTGTCATGTTCAGGCTCCTGCCTTCCCCTTGGCCTTCTTTTCTCGTCCCTTGAGCACGGCCAGACCATAATCGCAGCCTTTGTTGAAGGCTATGGTGTTCATTTTCTCAGTCCCTTTTGGTACAGACCCGGTCACCGCATCGCGGGTTGCGTCCACAGAAACCGCCCCCGTGATAGCGGTAAAAAAACCGAGCATGATGATATTTGCCATCATTTTTCTCCCTAACTCTTCGGCCATTCGAGTGGAGGGAATGGGAAAAAAGTCCCCTGCAAATCCCCGTGGCTGAACCAGGTCCTGGTCGATCAGCAAGGCCCCCCCCTCCTTCATCCGGTCTATGAACTTGTCAAAACCGCCCTGGGACATGCAAACCAGGACATCAGGTCTTCTTACGTAAGGGTAATGAATGGTCCGATCGTCGATGATCACCTGGGCGCTGCAGGCCCCGCCACGGGCCTCAGGTCCATAGGCCTGGACCAGGGTGCTCTCCCTGTGGTCGCCGATGACCGCTGCTGCACCGAGGATACGACCCGCCAATACGATCCCCTGGCCGCCAAACCCTGTAAAAATGATCTCTTGCCTCGCGCCTTCCTTATGTTTTCCCATCATTTCTTTGGACCCTTTTCTCCCTCTAAGATCTCCTTGGGTCGGCAGGTGCTGTCATATCTGTCGGTACAGGTGGGACGTTCCAACTCGATGAACTTGCCCAAGATAATTCCCCGCTCAAAATCGATATCCAGTTCCCAGGGCTGGGCATCATTCCTGATAATGCTCCGCTCCTGATAAATCTTCAGACTGTCCAGTCCGCTTTCCTTATTTCTCCGCCCGTAATTGACCGGACAGGGCGCAAGGACCTCAATGAAGGAAAATCCCCTGTTCTGAAGGGCCTCTCCGATCGATTCCGTAAGATCGCGGGTATGCAGGATGGTCCATCTGGCCACATAGGTGGCTCCCGATGCATAGGCCAGAAGGGGGAGGTTGAAAGGAGTATCCGGATTGCCGACAGGGGTGGTGGTTGTCTTGGCCATCAACGGTGTTGTGGCGGCCACCTGCCCGCCCGTCATCCCGTAATTGAAATTATTCACACACACCACGGTGAGGTCCACATTCCGGCGTGCCGCATGGATGAAATGATTCCCGCCGATGGCGAATAGATCTCCGTCACCACTGAATACCACGACGTTCAGCTCCGGGTTGGCCAGTTTCATCCCTGTGGCAAAAGGGATGGCCCTCCCATGGGTGGTATGGTAGGAATCTAACTTCACATATCCTGCCCCCCTTCCTGAACAGCCGATCCCTGAAACCATCACCGTTTTCTTAAGATCGATGCCGCTCGCCTTCAAGGCAATCAGGCATGAGGAAAATGCAGTACCGATGCCGCACCCCGGACACCAGATATGCGGAATCCGGTCTGTTCGGAGGAGATCATCTAATGGGTGTCTGACGTGTTTGCTGATCTGGTTCATCCTTTTCCCTGAAAAAACGCTAGCGCCTCAATGACCTGCTCGGGGGTAATGATGGTTCCTCCCGGGTGCCCCACCAGAAAGGATGGGGCTCTGCCAGCGGCGCATCTTTCCACCTCTAAATGGATTTGACCCAAGTTGATCTCAACCGTAATAAAGCCTTTGACCTTCTTCGCCAGATTACGGATCTGATCCTCCGGGAAAGGCCATACTGTAATCAACCGCAGCAGACCCGCTTTTATGCCCTGCTCCCGCGCCTCGTCCACGGCTGCCAGGCTGGTTCGTGCAGACACGCCGTAAGAGACAATAACGATGTCTGCATCCTCAAGCCTGTAGCTTTCTGTCCGTACAATATGCTTAAGATTTTGCCGGATTTTTCCAACCAGCTGGGCCATCATTTCCGTTTGTGCCTCGACCGTCATTACCGGATAGCCTCGTTTGTCATGGGTCAGGCCAGTTACATGGATATTGTACCCCTCCCCTGCATAGGCCATGGGCGCCACCCCATTGGGTCCGGGCTCGAACGGGTTGAACCGGTCCTTTCTCCCTTTTGGCCTTGGCCTTGAAACGGTTTTTATTCTTTCTGCCTCCGGTATGACGACCCGCTCGCTGATATGACCGATCATTTCATCTGTCATGATCAGCACGGGCACCCGATAGGTTTCACTCAGGTTGAAGGCATCAATGGTCTGGTAGAACATCTCCTGAGGCGAAGATGGCGCCAACGCGATGATCTCATAATGACCGTGGGAGCCCCATCGGGCCTGCATCATATCACCCTGCGCTCCCTGGGTGGGGAGGCCCGTGGATGGGCCGGCGCGCTGCACATTTACCACAACGCACGGGGTTTCGGTGCAGATCGCCAAGCCTATATTCTCCATCATCAGGCTGAAACCGGGGCCGGACGTCGATGTCATGCTCTTCACACCGGCACATGAGGCGCCGATGATGGCCGCCATGGCTGCAATTTCATCCTCCATCTGGATAAATGTTCCGCCAACCTCGGGAAGCCTGCCGGCAATATGTTCAGCGATTTCCGTTGCAGGGGTAATCGGATACCCCCCAAAAAAAAGACAGCCTGCCGCCAACGCGCCTTCGGCGCAGGCAACATCCCCTGTCATAAAGTGTTCACCTGTGAGGACTGCTGATCTCATTCTGTCTCCGTTCCAGCCGCTAAGCGTTGATCTGAGGGCGCTTCAACCGAATAAATGGCAAATTCAGGACATATGATTTCGCAATAGTGGCAGTTTACGCAATCGTCCGGTTTCCTGACAGCGGGGGGGTGGTAGCCCTTGATGTTAAACCTGGGGGAGAATTCAAGTACATCCCGTGGGCAGAATTCAATGCAATACCCACACCCCTTGCACCGATCTTCGAGTATATATACAATACCGGTGGTAATATGGATTTCTTCTGAATCAAACGGAACGCGCCAAAAAACCATGGACCTTCTTTCAAATTTAGGTTTAATCAGATGATGCTTTGCCCAAAAAGACGAGAAATTATACGGCCTGGAACTTATATGTCAAGGGAAAAGTGAGACTAACGTGGAATTTGGGAGATACCGTCGACTTTTTCCCGGGGGTGTCTAACAAATCGGGGGGGTTACCATAAGTGGATAACCATTTGAGTCCCTATACTGTCCATAACAGCCCTGTGGGGGAACACCGCTCGTACCTCGCCGCTTCTCATGCACCACGTTGATCGCTAACCTTCCAACGAAGTCGCTTCCATAAGCTGATTTTCCTACTCGACAACTCAACCACTCAACGACTCAACTTTTGAACCAGATTGCATCTGTCGATCACTTCGTTTCTGATAGGATGCCGCTCGCCGGCATAATTTAGCTTTTTACGCGTTTGTCAATATTAGTTGCAATCGAAGCATAAATAAGGATACTATGGTTCAGTTTATTACAGTGATGAAGATCCGGTATTTCACGGAAGGCTGGGACACCGCCACCGAAGATTTCAGATGTCAGGATTTGGTGGTTTACTGATTGGGTTGCGGCCGAATGCCTTCATTAGAAGAATGGGTGTAGCTATGGAAGCGTACAAAACCCGGCCGGGATTCAGATATCCACCCGGTGTCAAGCTTGATAACGAAGGTGCAAATTTCTCGGTTTTCAGCCGGCATGCCTCAGGTGTAGAACTCTGCCTGTATGAGACACCGGACAGTACCGCGCCCTTCCAGGTCATCCGGCTGGATCCCGAAACCAACCGGACGTTTTTCTTCTGGCACGTCTATGTTGAAGGGATCAGAGAGGGGACGTGCTATACGTGGCAGGTCGACGGCCCTAACAACACCAAGGAGGCGGGCTTCCGCTTTGACAAGGACAAAGAACTCTTAGATCCCTGGGCCAGGGCTGTATCTGTCAAATCGTGGGATCGAAGAAAAGCGAGCCGTCCCGGGGAAAACCGGCAGACCGCCATGCGAGCCATCGTGGTTGATGACCGTTATGACTGGGAAGGGGACCAGCCACTCAACCACCGTTTAGAAAACACCGTGATCTACGAACTTCACGTGGGCGGCTTCACCCGCAATCCGTCATCAGGCGTAACGAACCCCGGGACTTTTTCAGGGGTGATTGAAAAAATCCCCTACCTCGAAGAACTCGGGATTACGGATGTGGAACTTATGCCCATCATGGCCTTTGATGATCAGGATATCCATCAAGGCGCGGCCGCAAGGGGCCTGAGAAACTACTGGGGATACAGCACCCATAGCTTTTTCTGCCCCCATCCCGGCTACTGCGTCTTCCCTGAATCGGGGACACAGCGTCGAGAGTTCCGGGATATGGTAAAGGCCCTGCACAAGGCCGGGATTGGCGTCATCATGGACGTTGTGGTCAACCATACGGCCGAGGCAGGGGACCAGGGCCCTGTCATCAACTATAAAGGACTTTTTAACGAAATATTCTATCATCTCGACCCCCGTGACCACAGCGTATACAGGGACTACACAGGGTGCGGCAACACGGTGAACTGCAACCATCCCCTTGTGACCAATCTTCTGGTGGCCTGTATGGAGTACTGGGTCCGGGAGATGCACGTGGATGGATTCCGCTTCGACCTGGCGAGCGTCCTGGCGCGTGGTGAAGACGGCAGCCCCATGTATAATGCCCCTGTTCTCTGGAGCATCGAATTTTCACCCATCCTGGCGCGTACCAAGATTATTGCAGAGGCCTGGGATGCCGGTGGTCTGTACCAGGTGGGGGCCTTTCCCGGTTTCAGGTGGGCGGAATGGAATGGGCGATACAGGGACGTGGTCCGCCGTTTTGTTCGCGGCGAAAAGGGCCTGGTAGGTGAAATGGCGACCCGCTTAAGTGGAAGCAGTGACCTTTACGAGCATCAGGGAAGGCTCCCTATCAACAGCATCAATTTTATTACCTGCCACGACGGGTTTACCTTACATGATCTCGTCAGCTACAATCAGAAACATAATGCGGCCAACGGCCAGAACAACCGTGACGGTACCGACGACAATTTCAGTTGGAACTGCGGTGTGGAAGGAGAAACGGAAGATCCGGAAATACTCCTGGCGCGCAGGAGACAGGCCAAGAACTTCATGGCGATCCTGCTCCTGAGTCAAGGGGTTCCCATGATGCTCGCGGGTGACGAAGTGCTGAGATCGCAGAAAGGGAATAACAACGCCTATTGCCAGGACAATCCGTTGAGCTGGTTTCACTGGGATTTGATAGAGAAAAACCAGGACATGCTCCGGTTCGTGAGCCGGATGATCGCCTTTCGAAAGCGACACCCGAACCTCATGAGAAGGCATTTCCTGAGGCGTATTTGCCGGGAGGGTCAGAGATTGGCCGACGTGATGTGGCACGGGTTCAAGTTGAACGAACCCTTATGGGATGATCCCGAAGCACAGTTCCTGACCTATACCCTTGGGGCCGTAACGCCGGACGAGGAGGACCTGCACATCATCCTGAACATGGCACAGAAACCGGTCAAGATGACTCTCCCCCAAATCGCCGGTCGCGCCTGGTACCGGGCCATTGACACCTGGCAGCCGTCACCGGAAGATATTGTTGACAAGGACCACCAGACAAAAATTGAGATGCAGGCCTATATGGCCCAGCCCCGGAGCGTTGTGGTGCTGGAAAGCCGGCCTTCCGGGGATGTTGGATCAAGGTCGGACCCCGCACAAAAGACACATTTGATGGCCTCGTAAAGAGTCACATTTTGGACGGCTTTGTAAAAAGTTCCAGATACAAGGCGCGCGAATGTTTAGGAATGAGGCCTACTTATCAGTAGGTCGCAGTGACTAAAAATGAAGCGCA
>JACKQG010003958.1_pt1 | contig 17600 bp, 10 predicted proteins | sample 8237621 | NCBI WGS metagenome assembly JACKQG01 (sample SAMN15677084, study PRJNA649215) | marine metagenome | biome: marine; feature: Black Sea; material: saline water; isolation source: suspended particulate matter (SPM) from the Black Sea western gyre | collected 2013-06-09/2013-06-10 | depth...
ATTCCGTTTTTCCCTACAGCAAATCCCGATTTTTCAGAAAGCATGTCAACAGCCCACAGATTTTCTGAAGTTCCGGTATATTCAATTTTAAATTCATTTTCCTTATATCGAATAATTGTTCCGTTGTCTCCCACGAACCAGCCTAAGGTTGGAGAGAGAAAATCCATATCCCGCAGTAATTCTGCGCTTGGCGTCTGCAATGTTTGCCATTGTCCATTGAAATACAGAACAGTACCGCTCTCACCTGCTAAATATATTTGATTTTTGTTAAATATTTTCACTGCTCTAAAGTCAATTGTAGTTGGTAATGTAACAGAACTCCATTCGTTATTTTCATATTTATATGCACCGCCTTCACCGGCGGCAAATCCAAAATCTATGTTTAAAAAATCAATTGCCCGTATTCTTAACGGAAAAGTAATTGTTTCCGGGTTCCATTTTGAATTTTGGTAACGAAGCAGTGTATGCAAATGCAGTTCCATATTATTTATAGCCAGCCATCCATTATGTCCATCGAGCATGCATACGGTGTAGATATCACCCCAATTCTTTAATGTGCTGATTTTTTTTTCAACGCCCTGATATGTTTTTAAACCCATATATGTTAGAGAGTCTGAAATCACCCAGTTTCCATCCACATATTTCAAAATCAATCCATCGTATGAAACTGCCCAGCCTGAATTCCGGGATAACATATCAAGCCGTGCCAGATTCTGCCGAGTAGGTGATTTATCAAACTGCCACTCCTGGGGATATAGCAAAGTGCTAAGTAGCACGATGTGAAAAATGATTGTAATAACAGATATCATTAGACCATCACGAGTAAAAATACATTGAACCATGCTTTTTTATCAAATTTATTTCGATGCCAATATGCTGGTAAATAGTTAATGTCGCGGGCCATCATTATTCCCCCGCCTATTTGCGGTGGAAGCGGTTTACAGTGATTTTCCCATAAACCCCGCAGGGATTAAACGCACAGAGCTTTCAGATTTAATCATAACTATCGAGAATGCTCCAAATGTTTGGATTTGCGCCACGCCCCTCGTCGGCTTGAGCCTGCTGCTATCCGCAATTATATGATAATATATAATTTACGATTAGCTTATTACATTATTATTAATTTGCTTTCACAATATTTACTGGTATCGGTTGAGTTACTGATCCACTATAAAGTGAAAGATGCGGAAATGGAATTTCAATACCTTCTTCATCAAATCGCTTCTTAATTTCTTCCGCGATTTTATTTTTTAAACTTAGCCAATCAGATTTCACTGCCCAAACTAACAATTTTAAATCAAGCGAGGAATTTCCAAAACCTGAAAATATTACCAAAGGCTCTGGTTCATTTAAACAAAGCGGATTCTTTTTTGCTACATCCAATAATACTTCACGTACTCTGGCAATATCTTCTTTGTAAGCGACGCCAACATTTAAATCCACTCGGCGTATCGGAAAATGAGTGACATTCGTTACATCACTTTTAATAATGGTTTCATTTGGAATACGAATGTATTTATTATCGAAGGTTCGTAATTTAACAGAAAGAATATCAATAGAAAGCACAATTCCCGTGATATTTTGAACTGTAATAATGTCATCTACTTGAAATGGTTTTTCAGCAATTAAAAAAAGACCACTGATAATATTAGACATACTCGTTTGAGATGCAAAACCAACAGCAATACCGATGATACCTGCAGCACCGAGTAAATGAGTTAATTTAAATCCCAGTTCACTAAGGACTGAAAAGACAATGATAACAACTCCTGTGTAAAGAACAAATTTGCTAAAAATCATTCCTTGTTGGGGAGAAAATTTTTGGGAAGTATATTTGCGAATCCATTTACTTAGTAAAAACAATGCAGGAAAACCTAAAAACAATAAAACACCAAATCGTATCAACGAAACAAGTGTTTGCATCTTAAACAATTGGTCAATGTTAAAATTAAAAAGATCGAATGTTTCCATAATATACTCCTTAATGATTTGGGATGCCTAAGCCTGGTAAATCCTTTAAAGAAGCAAAGGTCTTTGCCGCAATACTCTTTTTTACTAACTTTCTTGGAGAAGTTAATAATACTGCTGAAGGGGATTCTTGCGGCGGTGCTCCTGTAGCTTTAATTTGACTAATATCATTGCTTCCCTTATATAAAATTTTAATTTCGTCCGACCATAATTGCATATTGTCAAAAAAGAGTGATAGATTATGTACTCTTAAACAAATTTTTTCTACAAGCAAATCTTCTTCAGATTTATTAATAAGCTGGATCGGACAAACTGCTGAATAGGAACGTGTTGAATCAGGTTCTACTTGTTGGCGAACACCAGATGAAATCCAGTAGCACAACTCACCTTCAAAAAAAGTTCCAAACCAGGTGTTGGAAATGATGACCGTGGGAAGATCGATTAAATGAACAGGTTTGTTGTCGATTAAATCAATCTTTAACCATATCGGGATACGGACATAGATTCGTGCTTGAGCATTTATTTTAATCCTGAAAGAAGACTCTGGTTTTACAACAACTGAACGATCTGGAAATATTGGACTGAGCTGAACTTGCGGATGTTTATTTTTTATTGCCCAACGTGACCAAGTTATGTCTTCTGGCGCTTCACTTTGGTTTTCTGGTTCATCACTGGCAAAGTGTTTATATGCAATCTGTATTTCATTTGTTGTGCAGTTGCACCACAGTTTTAGATCACCTATTTTCCAAGAATTAAGCTCATCATTTTGAACTTTGTAAGACTTCCAAATAGTTTGCATAGATTGATCCTTCATACTATTTATTCACAGTTAGTTAATTAGAACCACTTTTTATTACGGAAATAAAAAATCATACCACTAAATATGAGTATCATGAATATCCATACAGATAAATATCCCCATTTCCATTCAAGCTCTGGCATAAATTTAAAATTCATCCCGTAAATACCTGCAATAAATGTTAACGGAATAAAAATTGTGGCAATAATTGTCAGCACTTTCATGATATCATTCATTTTATTACTGACATTAGTAAGATAGGTATCAAGCATACCAGAGACCATATCCCGAAAACTATCAATTGTATCGATTATCTGAAATACATGACCATATACGTCTTTAAAAAATATTGAAGTTGATTCATGGATAAGAGAAAATTCTTCTTTTTCAATGCTGCTAATAATCTCTCTCAAAGGCCAAATTGATCTTCTTAATGATATTATTTTTCTTTTCAGATTATGAATAGATCTAAGTGTTTCAGAGGATGGATGATTAAATAATTCATCATCCAATAATTCAATTTTTTCTGCAAGCTTTTCTAAAATAATGAAATAATTATCTACTACTGTATCAATTAAGGCATAGGTAAGATAATCAGCTTTACTTTTTCGGATACGAATTTTCTCGCTTCGAATTCTTTCTCTTATAGGATTAAAAACATCTCCCGCTTTTTCCTGAAATGAAATAACAAAATTTGAACCCAAAATTATGCTCAATTGTTCTTCTTGAATTTCATTCGACTTGTTATCAAAATGGAGCATCTTACATACAATGTAAATATAATGTCCAAAATCTTCAATTTTCGGACGCTGTCCAGTGTGGACAATATCTTCTAATATGAGTGGATGAATATCAAAGTGCTGACCAATTTTTTCAATAATTTTAACATCATGCAGCCCATCAATATTTATCCAGGTAACAGTAGGTTGATCCTTAAATGGAAAACATTCTTCAACTGTTTGAATTTCCTTTTCATTTAATTGGGCTTCATCATAGTCGATTATTCTGATTCTTGTCTTTTCTATTTTCTTTTCACCAATATGAACAAGCGTACCTGGCGGTAAACCAACTTTTTTAGAAGATTTTTTTATGAATTTTGTCATGTGATTAAAATTATTTTTTTGATGTTGTAATTTCATTCTTTGTGCACCCTTCGGGCATTAAAACCTTCGTGTCTTTGTGGCAATTGCATTATTTGGGTTAATTTAATGTTATGATTATATTTCAAAACTACACATTTTTAAGAAATTTTTTATAATTAACATTCCTTCAGAACCAGAGACTTCAGGATGAGTCTGAAAGCCATAAATTGGTTTTTCTCTATGTTTTATTATTTCGTTGGGTGTAATAGCTGATTCAGCAAGACTTTCAAAGTTAGATGGTAATTCCGAAATGTGAAAATGGTGTCGCCTTTTAAGGTATAATTCATTAGATTTTAAACCATCAAATATTGGATCATCTGTTTTTGTAATAGTAATTTTTTCTTTTTTTACGAAATATTCTGGAAGTTTTTTAATTCTCCCCCTATTCGCAACAGCAATAATTTCATGTCCCAAACAGAATCCTAAAGTCGGAACTGCAAAATTCATTAAAGCAATAAAATTTGAAGTTAAATTTAAAGGTTCAAACGGATTACCCCTGCCCCCCGAAATTATGATACCAGAAATTGTTGTTTTAGCAGAGAGAACTATTGGTTGATTATGATCAAAAAAGATATAATCAAAGTCCTGTTCTGATAAAAAGCTTCTTTTAAATTTTTTTATATAACTACTTTGATTGTCAATTATGAGTAACATATAAATTAATCCTTATGTAGTTTTAGAACTGAACATTGAAATGTAAAGAATTTAGAAATTATTTAAATCATTATATGCTTTTGAATAGGTTTTCTAATGTCATAGCTAATAACGTGGTTCTTTCCAGTAAACTGTGCCTGAGAATATATTCTGATTTATTAGATGGTTTTGAGCCAATTGGACCCATTCCATCTATTATATATTTACCCTGATCAACAAAACAAATATCTGCTGAACTCCAACGATGTTCTTCTCTCAAATTAATATCCAATTTATTTGCGATGTCCCTTATTATTTTCCAAAGAAATTCAACTTTTTCTGATCGAATCATGGATGGACGACGCTCACCACCTTCTATCTGGATATGAATAAGATTTTTATATTTCTTTGGTATAAATTTTCTAATTTTTGTGTCTATTAGTTTCATTTGATCAGAATCATTAAATCGAACGCTTAGACGAACTGATCCGTGAGCATAAGGTTCTGTAATGTTCGATTCTAATGTAAGATTTTGAGGTGAAATAACTAAACCATTTTCAGCGTCTGAAATTTCCGACCAGTTACTGATTAATTTAGAAAACAAACTACAGGCTGTAGCTACATAGCCAGCGTTATCTGTTTTCATTAAATTCATTTGGCAATGATAAACTGCAGCGCCAGAGCGTGAGGTAGCCAGACCACCATTTAAAAAAGCGCCATGTAATCCTAAAACATATTTAGCGTTACTTGATATTCGTTTAACAACACTCTTTGCAAATTTTCCTTGAAGACAATCATCGCTTGTAAGCAAAATACCAATTTTAATCTTTTTAATGAGTTTAACAAAACGAAGGGATTGTAAAGCAGCTATCATTACTGTTAAACCACCTTTGTTTTCCCAAATTCCTGTTCCATAAAGTTTTTGTTCAGATTCAGTAAAATATTCATGCGCGGATAATTTAGTGGCATTATCAAGGTTGCCCAATAAAAGTATATCATATTCTTCATTTTCGGCATTTGTAAAAAAATGAATATTCCCAACTTCCACCTGAGAAAATACTTGATAATGAAATCCCAGAATACTCAGATGCTTTCTTACCAACCCTGCTAAACTATTAACTCCATCTACATTTCTGACATAGGTATTAGTATTGATCATCTGCTTTAATATACTTTCAATATTACTTTGACGATTTCTCACAAACCCACGAATTCGCACATGAAGAGGTACTTTTTTATAATTTTGGACTTCATCCACTGGAAATTCTATTGATGTAAAATATCTTAAAGCAGCAACGTCGAGTATTTTATTTACTAATGATTTAAAATCGTAACCAGCCTTTGATGCCGCATAAGGGTAAGAACTTGTTTCACCTAAGCTTGCCATTGAATTAATTTCTAATATAAAAACATCGCCCTTTTCATCCATTCGAAAGTCAACACGAGCAAAATCACGAAGCTGTAACGCTTTAAATGCTTCAATACTTAAGTGAATCATTTCTTTTGATTTTTCATCTGTTAAATCAGCAGGACATATTTTTTGCAATGGATTGGATGACTTGATTTCTAACGTTTGGATTGCATCTGGATTATTTTCCAAATCAAATTCTAAAACTGGAAATGGTTCGATTGGATTATTTCCTAATAAGCCGATGGCGAACTCCCGACCACGAATAAATTGTTCTACTAATGCTGGTTGATTAAATTCCTTAATGATATTATCTATCGCTTTTTTTAATTGATCAATGTTGTGTACAACACTTAATCCATACGAAACTGCTTCCATTTTCGGCTTAACAATCGCAGGAAATTGTACTACTTCCAAATTATCAAATGTATCAGAAAACACCCAAAAATTCGGTGTGGGGATATCCTGTTTTTGTAATAAAATTTTTGTTATTACTTTGTCCAGGGCTAATGCATGTCCCGATGGGCTTGAGCCGACGTAGGGTATTCCCAGCATTTCAAGCATCGAGGGAATATGCGTGTATCGACTTTCTCCCTGGATGCCATAAGCCATATTAAAAACGATACCCATCCGTTCCCCTTCAACTACCCTTGGCATAAAATTTTGAATCCGTTCTATAACGTGCATATCTCCATCAATGATTTCTACATTATGACCACCTTCTTCAAGTGCCTTTGAAACTTTTTTAATAGTCTCAGGATTATAAGTTTCTTTATTCTGCATACCAAATTTGTTGATAACATTAGACATGTTTTTATTATAAATAATGGCGACTTTCATTTTTCTTTTCTACTTTCAAAATTAAATATTTATTCTTAAATTGTCATTTAGGTAGCCTAACTTGGTTTATACTGCTTTAAAAATAAACTTGACTTAATTTAATATTTTGTTAATATAAATGTTACTAAAAACAAAGGGGCAAAAAAAATGCGTTTAAAAGCTGATATTAGAATATGAATCGAAATGTCCAAGGTATTTTATCTCACTCCCTGAAACTCACAAATTATTTTACCAAAAATTCAACCAACAGATTGTCTTTCTTAACCCCAAAATAATTACTTGTTCAGATTAATCCGCAGCGCTCTCTTCCATTTTTGGTGTAAACTTATTGTACAACAACAAACCAACGATCGTAGCGATACCAATGCCGCTAAAAATCAGCCACAACGTACGCGGTTGGTTCAATTTATCCACAAAATGGACATACATGTTTGCTCCCAAAATAGCGCCGATGCTGCTGCCAATAACGCCGTAAAGAAAAATATAACCCATGTAAGTAGCAACGCGATCCTTTGGCGCGATCAACCCGACATAGCTGTAAAATTTTGGATGGGCTGTCATCTCCCCTATTGAAAAAATAAAGATGCCTGCCATAAAAATCCAAATACTGGTGGAAATTGCCAAAATTGCCATACCAACCGTTCCCATGGCAATGCCCACAACCATCGTTGGCAGCGCTTTAGTATTTTTAACAATATTTGAAATGACTAACTGAAGGAGAATTATCGTACCAGCATTGATCACGGTTACATGTTCCACATCAAAAAACCAGTTGATGTTTAAGCCAAATGTCCCTAAAAACCCATTGACAAAATTATTCAGAGAAGTGGCATCAACATAAGCTTTTACGTACCAGAGCACTGAATCAAACATCTGGAAGTAGAGAATCCAGAAACCTGAATAGATGAAGATCATCAATAAAAATCTGAAATTGTCCTTAAATTTGGCATTATCATCAGTTTCAATCGTAAACAGCGACAGCACTGTAAAATAAATGACTGTGCTAATAATCCTGGAAAATGTGTCCAATCCCGGAGCAAGCCAAATTACAGCGACAATAAATACTGAAGCGATCAAATTAATTAAAGTCTGCGTTGTCTTTTTCGCTTCCACATACATTTTCTGTATTGCCAGAATAACCAGGCTGCTAATAAAAATCAAAACAAGAAAAAACGGAAAGAATGAACGCTGTTGTGCGTTATCCACCAATTCATCCAACTCTGTTTGAGTTAAAGTTAGATAATTTGAATATCCCCTGATATCATTTAATAAATCGAATTTGTAAGTTTCAACATTTTCTGTTTGATAAATTGATACAACAAGATTGTTTGAAGCTATTTCTTCAATTGCATAAGGTTTTGAGTTATCCCCGGACTTTTCAACCTGAACTGTTAATTCAGATTTTTCCTGAATTTTCCCAAATAAATCCTGAATTGTTTCTGGTGTAATATTGATTAAAGATGGATTCATTTGAAGCTGACTCATTAAATCGGCTTTGAATTCAGAAAATTTATCAGGATTTGAAAAACTAACAGAAATACGATTTACTTTGTTGTTCGTAAATCCTTTCAATGTTGAATCCAGCAAAACCTTTGGTAAATCGAGTTTGCCCTCAAGCTGCGATTGAATGTCAGAATGGAGCGATTCAGCTTCCGGTTTTAAAATGGTAACTAACAGGTCTTTTCCATCCTGCTGAATTCTCTTAACTGATTTGGTTGCTTCCGGATCCTGTTTTACCTGGAAAATTAAATTGTATCCACTAATTGACTCCGAATTTAACTTATTAATTTTAAAAGAATTCTTTTTCATGACGTTGCGTTCAATAGTAAAAGTGAGCGCCGCTCCATTTTCTATTTGCGTAACTTTATTCAGTTTTTCAACAACAGGATTTAACTTGCTGTATTGCCACAACGAAAGCACCAGGATTAGACCGACAATAATATAGACCAGCACGGCTCTATTTTTTGAAGAACGTAAGTAATGATAAATTAACACAAATGGACTGTAAATGATCTCAAACGCATTAGCAACTGTTTTGATGATGTTTAATTCTTTGCCGTTAGTTTTGTTTTTCTCTTTTGGTGGTTCTTTCATGAAGAAAATAGTAGGAATTAACATGGCGCCGGTTCCCAGCGCTGATGCTAAAATAACCCATTTCCAGCCGAACATGGGGCTATTTTTCAAAAAAGGAACCAGAATAAGCGGGAATAAAAATGCACCTAAATTTATTGACCAGTAATAAATTCCAAATCCGAGTGTGCTATTACTCTTATCAGTAGTTCTCGCAATTGAACCTGTAATAATTGGTTTGAAAGTACCGGCTCCCAAAGCCATCACACAAAGCGCCAGAAAAATAGCGGTGTAAGATGTCATTTGCGCCGTTAAAAAATATCCGCCACCGAGAAATGCAAATGCGACCATTAGTGTGCGACGATATCCAAACCGGTCTGCCAGTGCGCCGCTGATAATTGGGAGAAAGTACAAAATCGGTTGAATGGTACCTTTAATAAGACCAACACTGGTTTTGGCAAATCCGAGCTGTTCAGTGAGATAAATGGAAAGAACGCTCATCATTCCATAATAAGAGCCGCGTTCCATAAATTCAAAAAACACAACAAGCCAGTAAGTAGCGGAGAAAGAGCGGAGGACATTTTTCTTTTTTGTCATAAATTTTCCTTTTGTTTGAAGTAGTTAGTTATAAATATTGTAATTTTAATTAAAATAATAGCAAAATAATTTATAGCAAAATAATAAAAAATTATTCATTTATAATTGTTTTGAATGTTACATTATGATTATTGAAATTGATCCACTGAATTGCCATCAAGGATGTATGCTTAAAAAACTTACCAAGATGTTTTTCATACTCTGTGATGTGTTTTTTTGCTGCTGATATTTTAAATGCAGTTTTATGGTTTAATAAATGTATCTTTTGCTCACCGAGGATTCGCGAATCATTCTTTATCTCTATTTTCTTTATAACATTCTCCTTGCCACCACGGTAATATATAATAGCTTCATAAAACAAGTTCGTATCTAAAAAAACTCCCCAATCAGATATTAGTTGTATAATCATTTTTTTTATCCAAATACTATCATAATCGATATTTATCCATCCCTGATCGTAAATAATGTAATGATAACGCTTTTTCTTATTAAGATTCGTTGACACATATTCAGATTGTACAGACGAAGTGCGCATATTAACAAGTTTGCCAGAGTTCATGTTTGCGAGCAATAAATAGTTGATCGCTTGTTTTCTATGTTCACTAATTATTGCCCTGGTTGCTTTCATTTCATACATCACAGAGTTATCAATCAATAAATCCATAAAATAGGTCTTTGTAAAATCCATGTAAGAAACATAAATAGGCTCTTCTATTTGTACAACACCTAATTTTTGTTTTAAACAGCGATCTGCTATTTCTGTTTTGTATATTTTCTCACTGCAAAGAGGACCAAATTCATTATGCACATCAAATACAATCCCCATTATTTTGTAATCAAGGGACTTAAACTCTTTATCAGAAATCTCTTTGACCTGAAAACGAGTACCTATGGGCATGATATAATTTATCTATTATTATTCTTTAATAAATTATTCTGCAACAAATTATTTTGCTATAAATTATTTTGCTATTCTACAAAATGATCTAAAGTAACAATTTTCAATCAATCAAAATAACCTGAATCACCCTTTCAACATTCTTCTGAGTTATTAGATCCGTTATTATAACACGAAGATCCGTCTCACCATTCTCCATATTTTTCAAATCGAGCGCGATATATTCAAAGGGATTCCGGGTGTCGCCTACTCTTTTTGTTGAAGTTGCGATGGTATTTTTTTTGCCACCAGTAAAGATACTTCCCAAAGTTTTCCAGAAACTCCGCTTTGGTTTGGTTGTTTCAACGCTGTAGGCAACTTCAAAATTTGTCAGTCCCTGATCATCAAGGCTTAAATTATAAATCTCAAAATAGAGATAAATGGGATTTCTTCGCATTACCCTGGTGAAGGTGTAAGGCACCACCTTCAAATCATTTTTAACAAATGCTTCGTTCGGTTTTCCTGATGCAGGTTTAATGTTTGAAGATATTTGCAAATCACTCATTAAAAGTTTATCACCCGAATAATCCCTGACAATCAAATCTTTTCTGATCACTCCTTTGCTGGCAACATCCACATCAGAAATCACAAATGCAACATTGTAATTGCCCGGCGACAGTGAATATGTATTTTGAAAAACATATTGTGCATTCTGCAATTTCTCATGGGAAGTAATGTTATAGGCAAATCTTTTTTTATCTGAAATGACAGCGTTAAAATTTGTATCGTCGACTTCAATGAAAAAGTCAACATATTTTGTAACCGGCATATTTGAAGTAGATAGCTTTAATGCAGAACCCGGGAATGATGTATAAAATTCCAACCTGGTTTTTTCATTCTTTTCTTTGAATTGTCCCCATTTGGAAATAAAAGGAAAAGTATATTTATTTTCTTTTGGCGCATAAATATCTCCCGGGTATTTATTTAGCGCCTCAGCTTGATCTGCCTGGAAGTCATTCAAACGATCCATTGAAAAACTAACCATGAGCATGGAGTACGAATCACTAATGTGACTCCTGTCCATGTAAAGCCCGGCAGCCAATGCCAGCCTTTGGTCGAAACTATAGCCTGGCGGCGCGGCTTCGGTTAAATCCTGGGCTAATTTATAATATCCCCCATCAGCAACAAAATCAAAAACCAGTCCTTTTGTGATTGTTTCGTAAGACCATGACTCATTATCCTTTGCTAACGTATTACCCAAAGGTGAATTATATCGTTCATCAGGCTCACCATACTTAATGTAAATTTTGCCCCGGTCATCATAATAAGGCGGTGCAGTAAAATGAAAATTAAACCTAGCAAAGTTCACTCGCCGAAAGTGTTCCGTCAATCGTTCATTCTCAACTGTGCTGGGATCAGGATCCCGGCTTTTCCAAAACCGCTGAAACACATATCGTTTTTGGTCATAAGAAACAGCTTCAAATTCAGCTTTTTCTTCTTTCGTCAATAAAATCTTTTGTTCATCAAATTGATAATCCAACATCTCTTTATCAGTCAGGGTTTCCATTGCCTGGTAATAACAAACAGTGGATTGTTCAAATTTTTCTGTTTCGTAGTAAATTTCGGACATCCTGATTCTTGTTCTGGCATAATCTCCCATTTCTTCTGTAATGCTGTTGAGGAATGAAAGGGCTTTATCGTACACCTTCATTTTTTGATAAGAATATCCTATTTGATAGGTAATATCGCGGTAACCCTGATCTTGTCCCAAAATCTTTTTGAATTCATTCAACGCATTTTCCAGGCTTTTTTTTTCGGTTTTCCGCATGTAAGACCTGGCTAAAAAGTAGCGGGCAGGTAAATGGGAGGAATCAATTGCCAGCGCTTGCTTAAATTTTTTAATTGCTTTGGAACGATAATCAATTTTAAGCAGTTCTTTTACCCGTTCAAGCGGGATAATTCTACTGGGCGTGCGCTTGAAATATACTTCACCGTAACCGGTTAACGCCTTCACCGCCAATGAATCATCTTCTGTTAATGATTTATAAATTTTTTCAGCTTCATCCAACTTCTCATTTTTTAAATAAATATTGGCAAGTCTTAATTGTAAATTTAGATTTTTTCTTTGCTGCTGAATTTTTTCTTTTAAAAGTGCTGTTGAATCAATAGCTGTAGTAGTTGTTTGGCTTTCCTGTGCGTAACAAAATTCCGAAACAAATAAGAAAAGAATAGAAACAACAAAAGTCAATTTTATTTTATTCATTTTTCTCCTTCCGGAAAATAAATTATACCTGTTGAATCTGCTTTCTTTTTTAGACTTTGTGGAAAACGTGGATTTTTTAACAACGAATCAAAGTTCGCTAAATTGAGATTTATTTTTTGCTTTCTTTCATCCTGCTTTGATCCTCTCAAGTGTATGGGATCGTTTTTTATTTGTTTCATCTTTGAATAGGTAACCAAGTGTGTTTCTTTCATTAATTTCAGAACGCGGGATTGTTTTCTCCGGGCGCCTTTAAAATTTTTTAATGGATTATAATAAATTGGGTTGGGTAGAATTGCCGCCAATAGTGAACTCTCCGAAAGATTCAACTTTGCAGCCGGTTTGTTAAAATAATAAAAAGCCGCAGCCTCGGCGCCGTAAATGTTTGGTCCCCATTCCACTACATTTAAATAATATTCCAAAATTGTTCGTTTATCCAATAACTTTTCAATTCGTTTAGTGATAATAATTTCTTTCAATTTCCGTGTGATGGTTTTCTTTTTGAACAAAAAAGCATTGCGGGCTAATTGCATGGTAATGGTACTGGCGCCCCTGGCAAACCGTTTTTTCTCCAAATTTTCCCGGAATGCTTTTTTCAACTCAGTCATATTGATACCAGAATGCTCGAAAAAAAGATCATCTTCACTGATGACCACTGCTTTTCTTAACTCTTCGGAAATCCTTTTTAGCGGAACATATTTTCTAACCGGTGCAACGATCTCCTTCTCCCATTCAAAATTTGATAAGCTATTAACAGTGGTTTCAGGAAAATAATTTAAGATTGTTTCATCATTAGGCAAATCTGAATAAAGCAGCCAGAATGCTGAAATAATCACAACAATAATTAAAATGAAAAATAAATAAATTTTACGTTTCACTGCATTCAATGATCTTTTATTTTTATTTCTGAAAAATTATTAAACAAAACATTTGAAAATATAAGCAATAGAAAATCAATTATCAAGCAAATAATTTTTTGGGAAGAAAAACTTTACTAAACCTTTGAGGTTTGGTAAAGTTAAATTTTCCCATTTGTAACGGTTCACCTTGGCGGAAAAAGGATGGATGGAATCGCAAAGTTGAAATCATAGAATCATGCCCAACTGATGAGCAGCCAACGGATTTTAGCTACCGGTTATGAAACAAGAAGTTGTCATAAATTTGCATTAAAAATAGCAGAATTATTGATAGCAGCCTGTCCGCCGCCTGCCCGCTGTTTTTTTAGCGTGGTCTTTTTGGCGGAAATAATGTGAAATAGAGAGCATACAAATTGTAAGCGATCACAGGGTATAAATTAAAAGTATAAATTAGCCCATCCGCCAGTTGGCGGAAACACGCCACAGAAAAAAAATTTTTTTGTTTTTTTTCTGTGGGATTTCATTTCTGTGGGAGAAGATTTTGCATATTTTTTTGCTCTGTGATCGGTTACTAATAATTCGCTATAAATCATTCTGCGAAAAAATCATTTCCGCTATTATAACAAATAATTTTCTTTCCATCGATAAATTGTGAGAATACAATTTTTAATTAACACCAATAACAAGCGGCAAGAATTATTGATTGATGATAAATTTCACTTGACTTAATACAATAATTGTTTTATAATTATAAGATGAATATACCTGTACACTTTCTCTTTTCTTTCGACAAATACTTTTCATAATCCATGATTCTTAATTTTTCTTTCAAACCGGAATCGACTTATTTTTTTTCGATTCAAAATATTGTATTCTGATAAAGGCAACTAAAAATCACACTATAACTTTCACAACGAGAAACACCATGAAAGCTAAAAACATTTCCATTAATTTTTTTGTAACTCTCTTAATTATTTCTTTCCACATCATATTTTCAAATCCCCTATATGCACAAAATGACTACAAAGTAAGACCGGTAGGACATTTTGGTGGTTACCCGACGTGCTCTGCTGTAATTGGTGACCACCTCTTTCTTGTTCAGGGAACTGTTTTGAGCGTATTGAAAATGAACGGCAGTGAGTTTCAAAAAATAACATCTCTCATTCTGCCGAATGAACCGAGAGAATGTTGCGCAACGGAAAATTACCTTTATTTATTTGAGTTCAATTGGATGTTAGATGCAACTTTGCTCCGGATTATTGATATTTCAGATCCACACAATCCTTATCTCACCAGCACACTTCAATTAAAGGAAAATCCTGGTTGGTTTCAGGGCAAATTTTTTGTTCACAATAGCCATGTTTTTTGTGCATTAGACAATGAATTTAAAATCGTTGATGTTTCCAACCCGCAATCGCCTGAAATAGTAAGTACTGTTTCAACTTCTGCAAAAGGTATTTTTGTTAAAGACAATTACGCTTATGTTGGTGGTGAGAACAATTTTAAAATTTATGATGTTACAGACAAACAAAATCCTGATGAGATTGGAGCATGCAGTATTGCAAGTGCAAAAGATGTTTATATCCAGGGCAATTATGCATACGTTGCCGTTGCGGATTACCCTGATTTTGGCGTCCAAATCATCGATATTCAAAATCCCCAAAATCCGGAAAATTCAGGATTCTTTGAAACAAAAAAAGTGGATGGCTCGCACACAAGATATCATAATCCAAATTATGTGATCGCTGAGGGTGATCATATTTATGTAGGTTGTTATGGCAGCGCATTACTTATCATTGCCAACATTTCTGATCCTTCCAATCCACAGCAAACAGGGAGACTTTATTTTGACGAAGGTGCATCCCCGAACTTCCAATCATTTCAACTTGAATATCCCTATCTCTATGCTGCTACAGGCGCCACTTCTATTCAATTCATCGGAATTAATATTTCAGATGCGGAAAATCCGGAAATTGAAATGAGATTCGAGGAACCATGGGATGCCCAGGCAATAACTACCAGGAACGATACACTTTTTGTTTCATCTTTTGAGCGATTATGGATTTATGACTATTCGGATACTACCAATCTCACACTTCTTGGATCGGATACAACATGGAATAAATTGACACAAACTCTGGTTAGAGGAAACTATCTGTATGGTTTGAAGGAAAATAAATTTTATATTTTGGATGTAGCTGATGCGAACAATATTTTTGAAGTTGGCAGGTATCAATCGAATTTTGAAACAATTCGTGAAGTTTACATCGATGAAAATTTTGCCTACTTACTTTGTGCCGGCGAAAATCAATCCGCACTTGAAGTGATAAATATTTCCGATCCCAACCAGTCGATGAATGAAACAGGAGAACATATAATACCCGGACAGGGCAGAGATTTGAGTTTTCTCCCGGACAGTTTATTTGCCTTTGTCGCTTATTTTGTTGATAGCACAGATCAGGGTTTTCAAATAATTGATGTTGCTGATCCTTCAAACCCGGTTGTTTTAGGATCAGCCCAAACAACTGGGAATCCAATTTCCATTTCGGTTATTGATACATTTTCTATTCTGGGCAGCAATACTAATGAAACATGGTATATGGAGACCTTCAATATTTTTGATCCACCTAATCCTGTAAAAATGGGAAGCATCAGTGGAGAAGATATTCCTGCGAATTCTGCATTTTTTTCACCTTCACCAACTCGGGGAGGAGATAGGATTAAAAGCAGCCCGGGTTCTCCGCCAGCATACAATTCTACAAACATGACTCGCACCTCGGAAGTAAATCAGATTTCTGATGCTTTAATGCTCAGCGTTGGCAGTCATTTTAATAAAAACCTTCAGCGAAATCCCGGTACATCTTACCTGGCTGTTGTCAGTATTCCAAACGGTTCTCTCCATTATTATTTGATGAGCCCCACTGGAGGAATAATTGAATGGCTTTCCTTAGCAATTTGTCACTCACCCGCTTCCACTGTTATTGCTGCGATGATGCATTATTTAAATGTAACATTCTTTTCAATCGATGGCTGGATGGATTTTGAATATAAAAAAGTGAGCGGCAGTTGGGGCATATTTATCCAGCGTCTCTATTTGCCCGGATTGCCTGTGCCGATTGAGATCCGAATTTTCCCCCCGGATACAACAATAAGCGAAGGTGACAGTTTAAATTACACTGCACAGGGCTACGATGATGATGGAAACACTGTTGACGTCAATGTTACCTGGACGGCGACCAGGGGTAACATTGATGAAAATTCAGGTAAATATACCGCAACTGAACCGGGAGATCACACTGTTAGCGGAAGTGATTCAGCAAATGGACTTTCAGGTTCTGCAACTGTACTTGTCACGCCAACGCGTGTGGAAACTCAGCAGGCTATTCCAAATATATTCAGTCTTTCCCAAAACTACCCCAATCCGTTTAATCCTGCTACCTCGATAGATTTTAGTGTAAAAGAAAAAAGTTTGGTGAAGTTACAGGTTTTTGATATTAAAGGTCGGTTAATAGAAACGCTGATAAACGAAGAATTTTTACCCGGGCATTATTCAGCCAATTACAATGGAAATAATATTTCATCCGGAATATATTTTTATAAAATTCAAATGAAAAATTTCTTTGAGATAAAAAAAATGGTGTTGCTGCAATAGCATCAATTAATTTAACAGGAAATAAATGAGTGCACTCTAAAAACGGCCAATTACGCGATTTGCGCGTATTATAAATCATCTAACTTCAATAAAATTAATCTTCCTTCGGCAGCTTTTTATTATTGATTGATTCGCCAAAGGAGAATTCGCGTGAATTAGCGAAATTCGCGGTTGGAATCTTTTTAGAATGTACGCATAAATTAAAAACCACAAACCCAAAACCAGGAGAAAAACCATGAAGCTAAAAAATGTTGTGCTAAGTCTTTGTTTAATTGCTTCAATTATCGCTGCATCCATTTTTATTTTGCCAAACAAATTATTTGCTCAAAAAGAATTTTCTGTTCGCAATGTAGATCATTTTGGTGGATATGCTTTTTGTGCTGCAAAGAAAGATAACTATGCTTTCTTTATCCAGGGACCTGTTTTAACCGTGCTTGAAATTACCGAAAGTGGTTTTGAAAGAAAAACATTTTTAACGCTTCCGGCAACATTTGATG
>JACKQG010003959.1_pt1 | contig 17599 bp, 22 predicted proteins | sample 8237621 | NCBI WGS metagenome assembly JACKQG01 (sample SAMN15677084, study PRJNA649215) | marine metagenome | biome: marine; feature: Black Sea; material: saline water; isolation source: suspended particulate matter (SPM) from the Black Sea western gyre | collected 2013-06-09/2013-06-10 | depth...
ACCATCCGCAGTGATGTCGAAGGATGTGGCGAAGCAGTCGAAGCGACACGAATACAGGCCGCAATCCAGGCGGAATACGATGGCGAAAAAATCGGTGGACCACCACAGGGCGCCCAGATAGCAAACCGCTCTCGATAACTGTTTGCTGCCGAAAGGAACACCATGAATACGAACCTTTGCAGTCTGCTGCGAACGACGATTCTGCTGATGGGCTCCGCTGTGCTCTTCACGGTGGCAGCTTACGCTGAGCAGGCTGATGACGTCGGACAAAACTTGGGCTGCGGCGAATTCACCACCAGAGAGCCCGCCCAGGGCGAAATACGCATCGACAAGGCGCCTTTCGTTATCACTCAGCCGGGCGAGTACATCGTCACGAAAGATCTCGCTGCCGAGGCCAGCGCCATCGCCATCCAGGCCGACAACGTCACGCTTGATCTGAACGGGCACACCGTCAAGTACGGCTGCGGGGTCAAGACCGCAGAGAGCATCATGACCTACACCAGCCGGAGGTCAGGCAATATCGGCCACGCGGGTGTCCTCCTGCCAGGACGCCCCGACGCCACAGCCGACTTCGAAGGCTTCCGATGGAACTCGCGAAGGCCTGGCATCGTGGTCAAAAACGGTACGATCGCCGACGGAGCCGGCAGGGGCCTGTCGTATTCAGCCGGCATCCAGCTCGCCGGAGCTGCAGGGGCGACGGTAGAAAACGTTCGAATCGAGATCGCCGCACCGGATACGTTTGGCCTGGTCGTCGGCAAAGACGCCAAGGTCCGTCACGTCACCATCAACAACAAAAGCACGCATGTGAGCAATCGCCATGCGCAGATGGCCAGCATCCAGACGTCGTCCGACTGCGAGGTGTCAAAGTGTCTCGTGGAGGGCGGGCCGCAAATCGGCGTCAAGGCCGGCAGCGGAACCAGCGTCCATCACAACATTATCCGTCAGCGGGCAACGGTCACCAATTGTTATGGCGTAGCGGGCTATCGCAAGGAAAACGTTCGAGTATTCAACAACAAGATCATGTCCTACAACGGGCGGGGAATCCACTTGTCCGAGAAGAGCAGTGGATGGCTCGTCCACGACAACTACGTAGAGGTCCGCGAGACGCGCAACAAAGAGTACCGCCGCATGCAGACCCACGGGATCAAGCTCGAGGGGACGAGCAACTCGAAGATCTACAACAACGTGGTGCTGTCGATCTCGTCGGACGGCGGCGAGCCGACCGCTCTGAACATGGCCGTGAAGGCGAACGCGAGCAATGAGATATACAACAATACCTTCATTGCGCTGACGATCAACGAGGAAGGCGCCTATTCGGCCTACCTGATCGATAATGACGCATCGGGCAGCATCATTCGCGACAACACATTCTACACCAACAACATCTGCTACATGGTCTCGCCTGACGGAAGCAGGAACGTAACCTTCCGCCGATGCACCTTCGCCAAAATCAGCCCCGACGACGAAGTGCTGTTCTACGCCAACAGAGCATACAAGAAGGAGGGCGGCAACGGCGACCGCCTCATAGATTGTGTCTTTACCGGCGGCATCGATCCGAGACAACACTACTTCCCCGGCCAAGGCGCAAGTTGGCGGTCGTCCGGTGACTACACGGTTGGCTGGTCGCTCACGCTGCACGTTACCGACGGCGACACTGCGGCAGGCGGTGCAGAGGCCATCGTCACCGACGAAAAGGGTGCCAAGGTGACGACTGCAAAAGCTGACGAGGAGGGCCGACTCACGGTGGATCTGCCCGAGTTCAAGGTCGGCTACGACGTCAAGTCCGCCAAGTCGAGCATCATCGAGTTTGGGCCGTACACCGTGAAGGTCACATTCGGCGAACAGTCCCGCACCCTGGCACTGACGCCCAAAGCGCCGATGTCAGGCCGACTTGACCTTTCAGGTACGGGCGGATTGATTCTCACCCCGGCAACTCCCACCGCGGGGAGAGTATCGCAGGAGTATCGACTGGCGCTGACCGGCTCGGGGCTCGGCGCCGACTGGCGGATCGAAAAAGGCAAATTGCCGGACGGGCTGACCATTTCAGACGGCGTCATCAGCGGCACGCCGACGACGGCGGGTGGGTTCGCCTTCACGCTCGCCAACGGCGATGCAAGCAAGAAGATCGTCATAGAGATCGCGCCAAAGGGCGAGCCATCGCTGTGGCGCAAGCGAGCGGAATTGGCTCTTCAGAACAAAATTCCCGGCCGCGTGGGCATGCGATTTGACCAGAAGACTGATCGCTGACTCCACGGCGTCACGTTCCACTTGCGGTTTTGGGGACAACCATAACCGCCTCCGTAGGCAACGCCACCAAGACGACCGATAATGCGTCTGAGGCAAAAGTGACCACCGGGGTGGATGAGAGTCCCGCCGAACAACCAGGCGATGTCGCGACCCATCACCACGGCCGGTGGTTGACATTGCCGCGTTAGACAAGGAACAAGCAATGACGAAACCAATCTCTATGTGTTTTCTTCTTATGGTAGTCGCGGCATTGGCTCAGGCCGAGCAGAAGCCCAACATTCTGTGGCTGGTTCAGGAGGACACATCACCGTGGATCGGCTGTTATGGGTACGAGGCGAACCAGGGAAAAACGCCGACGATCGACAAGTTGGCCGCTGACGGTGTGCTCTTTAAGCGGGCCTATGTTCCGGCTCCTGTCTGTTCATCCTGCCGGTCGGCGGTGATCGTCGGTGCGTATCAATTTCGTTTTGGCGGGCACGAGCATCGTTCGCGTCGCGGTGCGGCTGGGGTGCCTTTGCCGGAGGGAATGAAAACGATCCCCGAACTGATGCAAGGGGCTGGGTACTTCACCTTTAACATGGGCAAGACCGACTACAATTTTACTTCAGATGCAGACCTTTACACCGCCTTGCCAAAGGGCAAGAAGGGACGCGATATCTGGTCCTCGCTGCCGAAAGGGAAACCGTTCTTCGGGCAGATTCAATTGAAAGGCGGTAAGTCCGGTACTGGCAGTCTGGCTGCCGACGAGAGGACGGATCCCACCCAGGTCGTCGTTCCTGCCGACTATCCCCAAAATGAAATGTACCGGCAAATCGTTGCACAACACTGCGATACGATTCGTTGCGACGATGCTCGCATCGGCGGTATTCTGGCTACGCTCAAAGAGAAAGGCTTGGCAGACTCCACCATCGTTGTTTACTTCTCGGACCACGGGGCGAATAATCTGGTCCGTCACAAACAGATGCCGACCGAGGCGGGCCTGCACGTGCCGCTGGTAATCAACGGGCCAGAAAAGTGGGTGCCGTCCGGAAAGGTGCGCGATGACCTCGTCTCGATCCTCGATGTGTCAGCAACCACGCTGACCTGGGCCGGTATCCCGCATCCGAAATGGATCGAAGGGCAAAACCTTTTCGGCGAAGATGCCGCGTCGAGGGAGTTTGTTGGGTCGGGCCGCGATCGTTGCGACCATACTATTGAACGTGTCCGCACGATCCGCACCGATCGGTATCGGTATACCCGCAACTATCTGCTCGATCGCGTGTTGTTGCAGCCGCAGTACCGTGACGGAAGGGACTACTTGAGATTTCTCCGCCAAGCGTATGCCGACGGGACGTTGCCGCCGAAACTTGCGGAGATCTATTTTGGCGAACGGCCGGCCGAAGAACTCTATGACATCGCAGCCGACCCCGCACAAGTGAACAATCTGGCAAATCCGCGGCGCATCAAGAAGTGCTCGAGGCGCATCGAAAGATGCTCAATGATTGGGTGGCCAAGGGCGATCTTGGAGCGGGAGAAGAGCCTGATATCGAATTGGAGATGAATGGTAACGGCCGCTTCAAGGGGGTCAATCCTGAGTATGAGCGGGTCCGCACCGATTCGGACGGCGACGGCCTTTCCGATCGTTGGGAAGATTACAATGGTCGCGACCCCGACGACGGTCGCCTGCAATTCGAGTTCGATTGCGGCGGCTGGCAGACCGAGGGTTGGATGTCGGAAGGCGATCTGACCAATATCGCCGGTCGGCAGGGCTTTCTCGATTTCGACCTGTTTGCCGCCCAGGCGTCGATTACCCGTGGTGGATTGAAACTCGACGCTGCGAAGAATCAGGGCAAGCTTGCCATCCGCGTGCGCAGCACCACCGCGACGAAGTTGAGCGTTTCAGCCAATGGCAAGTCGCTCGGCACCGCCAGCATTGGCGGAGACAATCAGTTTTCGACGGTCGAAATACCGCTTGGCAGAGCGTGGACTGGTACGATCAAGTCGTTGCAGCTCACATGGTCTGCCCCCAAAGGCACCACGGTCGAGATTGATTGGATCCGTGTGCAGTGACCACGAGAAAAAGGGACCTGTTGGATCAACGTAAGAAGTCTCATCTAATTGTCCCATTCATCACTTACCGACGTTGGTTCGTACTTGCTTAGCGAGTTGAAGAAGTGGAAAGACTGAGGTGCAACATGGAAACCTCGTTCATCCGACCAGGGTGATTGGCTGAAGTTCACCACGACGATCCATCCGGAAGAGAAACGTGTTTCTTGCACCATTCGATCGGACGTCAGGATCCGGTGATCGACCATTTCGTCGAAGCCGATCTTTTCGTGCCAGCCGCAGACGATGCGGTAGGTCTGCAGGTACCGATCCGCGGACGTTTCCCATGATGGAGATCCGATTACATTGCCTGCCTCGGGATGCGTGAAGATCAAAGTCGCCGTCCCATACAGAATATTCATCAGGTCATGCCTGTCCCACAACGAAGTATCTCGGCCCGGATCTTGATTCCAGCGACGCGTGCAATAGACGCTATCGTGGTAGACCAGCTGAAATAGAGGGAGCCGGCGCGCGGGATTGAAGTCATACCCCAGGCACAACTCTTGGAATCCCGGCTTGTTCGTCAAGTACGGTCCGACCCAGTGACTAGAATCCCCGGATCCATAGTACCGCCCGCCATACTCGATCAGCGTCTCAATGCCTTCAAAAACATGCGTCGATTTTGTTGCCCACCACTTTCCGCGTTCCGAGCCAACAACCATGTCCAGCGCCGCCACCTTCGACAATGCCTGATTCAACGCCTCCGCGCCTTCCGCACGCGAAAGCGGATGCTTGGGATGATAACACTCCTCGATCGCTCCACCTGTCGTTGTGCAATCCGTGAAGAAGTAGTTGACTCCGAGGCCTCGTTCGGCGTGAGCGTGCTCGCGAAAGATGCTCAGGTGCGCTGCCGGACAACGATCCAATCGGCCTCGTAGATCCCAAGGATTCTGCGTGTACGTTACTTGGCCATCCGATCCCACGACGCCTGCGTCTTCCAACGCCGGGTCATCGTCAACCCAACGTCCTTGAATCCAACTGTGGTTGTGGTAGACGCCGACCAAATAACCGGCATCCACCGCATCCCGAACGGCTTGTGGCTCGAATCCCTGGCCTGGTTTCGCGTCGCCGGCGCGCGGCTTGCCCAATATGCACTTGCGGATGCCAGCTCGCCGAATCGCCTGGACCAAATCCGAGGTCAGCGTATCTTGACTCCAGACATCCAACGCTCCTTTCAGTCTGGCAACCGACGGATTGGCTGCCACCTTGTCTTTCCAGGAACGAAAGGCGCCTCGCTGCTGTTCATACTCGCGAAAGGCCTTCGCCATGGCGACATGACCACCGCGATCGAAGAACCGAAAGGTGACCTGTCGCGAATATGCCCAGCGCTCCTTGGATGCGAGCCATGTCACCTGTGGCAAGGTGCGCAGGCCTTTCGGTGAATCGACCCACTGAATGGAAAACATGCAATCCCAGGGAGTCTCGACGTGGGTCATCACGCCGCGGTGGCCATCGGTAATGCCCCACCAAGGCATACTCAACTTGCTGTGTAGGGCGGTCAAGTTCCAGCGACGAGGATCCTTCAAGGGGTCGATATCTCGAGGCGAATAGACGACGCCTTCGTCGATGGGTACCACCGTGTCCACCATCGCCTCGTTGAAGAGACCGTAGGGATAGGTCATGAGAATGATGCCGGCCCAGTTGGATTCCCACGGCAATTCGTCGTCAGGTCTTGGAGTGCTGACCGTTACCTTCAGAGCGGCTTGATCGGGCGGAAGTTGGATGCTAATGACGAAGGGATAATCTCGCCATTTTGCCTGTGCATGCAGAGTCCGATCTCGGGCCATAACATCGTGGACCTGAATGTGATGGGCGGGCGAAATTTGCTCCGTCCGGACTTCGCCCCATTTCGGACCACGCGCTGACTGAACGGGAAGGTACTGATGCCAGACCAGACCGCAACGAAGATCCTCGACGGTCAACCGACCGGATGGAACTGCCAGCGACACGATCAGCGAGTCATTAGAGATCTCTGCCAGTTGTTCCGCGTTGACTTCGACGAACGCAATTGCGAATACGGTTGCACAGATCGAGACTACAAGCTTCTTGCTATCTGTCATCTTGTTCGAAGCCTCTTTATGACCGTCAGTCAATCGCTTCGTATGCACCGATACATGTTGGTTCTCAAGAAACAATTGATGGCGATTGACGCCATTATTGACCATTTGCACTGCGGCGGCGAGACTGTGGACGGTCAGGTTGAATTGGTCCTGCGCAAACGTGATGGCCGAGTCCAGCAGCCAGCGAAGTAATAGCGGCACGTGGGGCGATCGAGAAAGAATGACACGGCCCACGACATTTGGAAGGAACTTGAAAAGTGCGGAAAGAAGTAGTCTTACAGAATGTGCGATCCGCCGGTTGGACGACGAGTCTTGTCTGCCTATCAATTTGTGGCTTGCTGCCGAACACAGTACTTGCTCCTCGTCTGAAGCCTTCTGGTTTGATTCACATTCCCCCAGCCACCTGCTACAAATTGGGTAGGAGGCCGTCTTCATGCTCCGATTGGCGAACCGACTGTTCTCGGTGAGTGCCCCGTGAAGACGAAAACCGTATATTGGACGGACCACAGAACGTCGTTCGTAGTCACTGGAGTTGCTTGAACTGCACGAAAGCGAAACGTCATGCCCATCTCGTTTACCTGCCCGCACTGTGGCAAACAGACTTCGGTGGCCGACCAGTATGCTGGCCAATCCGGACCATGCAGATTCTGTGGCGAGATCATTACGATTCCAGCGACGGAGGTGCCCCCAACGCTTTCTGCTGCTCCACAACCACCCGTGAAGGGTTCCGGCACCGGCGCGACAATCGGCGTCGTCGCCGTGGTATGCGTCGTGGTGTTGCTTGTGTGCGGTGGTGTTTTGGTCGCCCTGCTGCTGCCTGCGGTACAATCGGCCGGTGAAGGGGCGCGAAGGGCACATTGCACCAACAACCTGAAACAGATCGGGTTGGCTCTCCAAAACTATCACGACACGCACAAGACGTTTCCACCAGCTTATATTCCCGATAAGGACGGTAAGCCGATGCACAGTTGGCGTGTACTGATCCTGCCATACCTGGAGCAACAGTCGCTGTACGAACGGTACAACTTCGACGAGCCGTGGGATAGTCCCGGAAACCTCGCCGTCACCAACACGGTGATCCCCGTATACTTTTGTCCATCGTGCCCGCCGTCGGGGGATTCTATGGGCTCGACCGAAACGAACTACATGGTGATCACGGGGCCGGGAACGGTCTTTGACGGAGCCAAAGCTGCACGCCTCGCCGACATCAAAGACGGGACATCCAATACTATCCTGGTGGTCGAGGTAGTCGGCACGGGCGTCAATTGGGCCGAGCCCGTTGACTTGGATGTTGGTAATATGCAGTTCCCAAACGTCACCGGCGGGTCGACTGGTCCGGACAGCCATCACCCTGGTGGGCTGAACGCCGTTCTGTGCGACGGATCTGTGCGTTTTCTGAGTGAAGCGATGGATCGTCAAGTGCTCGACGCCCTGATCACGAAGGGCGGCGGCGAACCAATCGGAGACTATTGACTCGTCCCGGTGTCGTCAGCACGGACCTGCTATTGTCCTTTGCACATCTCAGGTAATCCTTCAAGTGCTTCAACTGGGCTGCAAACAGGGGATTGTTTGGCGAACCGCTCGATAGCAGTCCCCCGAGGTTAACATCGTCCTCACCAATTCGATTGGCCCCATCGAAATCTGCCTTTGGACGCTCCTCCTAGCCACCATCGGCGGCTTGTTCGCAAGTTGGCTTGGGCGGCGACGGGATGCGGCCAAGCCGTAGACGGGCGAGTAGCGTTCGCTGGATCGTCTTGACGCCGATTTCCGGTGTCGATATCCCGTGGCACTGGATCATTGTAGATCGGCCGACTTTCCACGGTAAACATTGACAGCGGGCACCTTCCTGCTCTAGAGTGGCAGCCATGTCAGCCGTCTGACGATAGCCGACAGTCCGGCAGAGACCATGGAGGGCAGAACAATGGCTGCAGATTGGTACTACAGGATCGCTGGTGGTGAACTGGTGCCGCTTCCATGGGAACAGCTCTTTGATCTCTATGCCACCGGCGGCACGGCCACATTGCCGCTAATGACTGGTTTCTTCTCCTGCGCGATGCCGTGGATGGCTCTGCTGTCCAGTATCGCCCTGATCGGCGCGGGTGGCGCGTACCTTGTTTCGCTCCCAGTGCGACGCCGCGTTAACGACTTACTCCGGCCCAATCCCGAAAAAGCGACTCGCAACAATATCATAGTCGGCGGCATGGCCGCATGTGGCGTCCTACTGCTGGCGTTCTCAGTGGTTGCCATCCGTCATACGAGCTACGCAGAGGAAGATCGGGAGAAAGTCGAGCTGGCAAATGAGCAGGTTGCGCCGTACATCGCGACTGCGCAAGACTATCTGGAGCAAGGCGATTTGAGTAACGCTGAAAAAGACGCCCGTAAAGCAACTGCAGTTGCCGATGCCACTGAAACAGGGATCATCGCCACGATGCGTGCCACGATCCAAGACAAAAGGCGCGAGGAAGCCGCCGACGCGGCAAATCAGAAGGTAGGGGCCGAGTTGCACCAAGCCAAGATTCCCTGCGACGCGAGACAGATGGGACGGGCCATACGCCATCTGGATAAGGCAGTTCCCTCGCCGGTGGCAACGGAGGTAAGGGAAGCTCGCGACTTACTGGCCAGGGCAAGAGAGACTCGGGCACGAGAACTCCGGCCGCAAGCAAGCGACCAGGTGGGCCAGCTCGATTCGGCGATCGAAGAATCAATAAAGGCAGGTCAACTTGAGAAGGTGGAACCGCGATTCAAAGAAACCCTGACGACGGAGTACGCACCCGAAGTTGACGATGCAAGGAAGTCCAGACGACCATCACGGCGGCGTAAGCTGATTCCCCGTTCAACGACGCGCAGGATGCGATTAGGGATCATCGTCACGCGAGCTCCGAGCAGTGGAAAGAGATCCTGTTGCCGATCACCAAGGACTTGAAAGCCGAGGGCAAGACGTGGAGTGAACTTGCCGAGTGACTTGGCGTTCCCGAGTCAACTGCGCGCAGGCGGTTTCCCAAGGAGAACAAAGGAACTGAGCGGGAGTCCCCGGATACTTCCGCACCTACCGGGAGAGCGATGAGGAATCCGCATCGGCCACACTTGTCTCCGACTGCCATATCAAGATTCCGGCAACGGCCACTGCCGAAATTGCTCGAATCCGCAATCTTGCTGCGGGGGACGCTGCTGAGCAACCCGCGCAGTTCGAGCCGCAGATTTGCAACAGTTTTCAGACGTTTCTTAGCTAGAACGGAATTGGTCGTGCTGGCCCAGCGATGTCCGCAAGCCGCTTCGCCAGATTGCGCTTGCGACAAACGCTTTTGCCCTCGATCTTCTCTGCCAGCCAAACGATGTCAGGCGGCTTGAAGAAAAGGACTTGTTTGTGCGTTGGAGAGACTCCAATTGCCTTGCCGCGAATCTCTTGGTATTCGGCACTGCCCTGCCAACGCTTCTTGGTCTCCGCTGCAACAGACTCGTCATGTCCTACCAGGATTAGGGCCGCATCCACAAGACAGACGCCCCCCTCGACATTGGCAAGCTCCACCTCTATCGCGTCCGCGAACGCCAGTGTTGTCTCACGCAACCACTCTCGTTGCCGCTCAAATGGCCGATGCTCATAGATACCTGGCGGAGCTGCAAATGAGTGTTCGATATCCGGTATGTCTCCCTGCTGATGACGAGCGAACCATCGGCCAACATGATCGAACCAATCCGCGTAGCGTTGAAATCCGTTGCGTCTGCGAAATACTGGCTCCCATTCGTGCGCCAAGTCTTCACGGATTTCAGCGTAGTCCAGACTGGAAAACAAACCGCCCCTGAGAGATTCCGCCACGAGAAAACCCGTTTTGTGTAGCAGTTGAAGGTCTTCAAAATGAACTTCATCGTATTCCCGTCGCATGCGGGCGCACCATTCGTGTTCAAATTCGCCATCACGCAGATTCGGCTCCTTCCACTCTGTCCACTGCGATGCAAGTTCACGAAGCTGCTGGGGCGCGTCTTCAATGGAAATCGCCTGTTGGACGCTGGGAGAGCCCATACTTTCCATCCTTGATAAATCGGACCGGCTCTGACTCGCCCGTGGTCAAAGGTTGGAGAATCCAGCCGTTGTCAGAACCACTTGGTGGGGGCGTGGTCGGTTCGCGTGCGGACGACCGGTTCTATTATTGTCGCCCTGGTGGATCATGGAAGAGCCGGCACTCCCAAAATGGCGAGTGTCGGCCGTTGCGAGACACTATCCAAGAGCGGTCGCGGCAAGAAGGGCGGGTTGAGCCAGTATGCGGAACGGTTGGGCCGAACGAGCCAGTACATCCGACAGCTCTGGAACGCGGCCAAGGTGCTGGACACTGCTAAACCTAAAAGTCAGCTTTCGGGTTTCACAAAAGATGAAACACCTACCTGAGCCGGCCAAGGTTCAGGTCCGCAATCTTCCGTTCAATGAAGTGCACGTGCCTGAGTTCTTCGTCTTTCAATTGCGTTACCACATCTCTCAGGATCTCAGTTCCCGAGTCATTCAGCAGTTCGCCATATAGACGATGCGTTTCTCTCTTCTGCTCCAGCGCGAACTCCAGGATTCCCCCTGGCGTTTTCAAGTTGGATAGATTCTTGTCCACACGGACACCCAACCATCTACGGGAGCGACAGAACTGTCGCTTGTGCAACACAACGGTAGACGCGACGGAAAAGACTGTCTGTTGTCTACCCAAGACGAGTAAGTGAAATTCTAGCCGAACCTGGTCGCCGGTCAACGCCCCATCCTGCGAATAGCGACGCCACACAAATAACCGTAGCGAGGTGAGAGGTGATAACATGGCTAAGGCGAACGAGCGCCACGCAAGGCGGACCACCGGGTGTCTACGCTCCAGCGCGTTGGACGGCGATCATGTGGCTGCAGTGCTACTCGGAGCAGGAGATTGCTGCCTAGCAGGCTCCTGCGAGGTGGCTCATTGCATCTTCGGCCGTATTGTGGATTCTGAAAATCTTGTTCAGATGGGTAATCTCGAATACTTCCATAACACTTGGAGAGAGATTACACATCGCAACCTCAGTCCCGTTGACGCTGCATTTCTTGTTCAGAAGAATGATCTTCCCGATCATGGAGGACGACATGAAATTCACGCCTTGGAAGTCCAACAGAACGTTGCCAGCCGCCTGCCCTGCCAGATCCTGTAGCTCGCGTCCAATTTGCGCAATTTGCGTCTCTGCGAGAATCCTCGGCGAACGGAACTGGGCAATCAATACATCATCTTCGACTCGTGACATCAATTCCTGCATCGTTGGACCTCCAGAGAATTCAGCCGCAGCAGCGAGCCTGGCGCGGGGCCCGCTCAAAACTGTATTCTACGTCATGGATTCGGTGCCGCGGCCCTTCGGCGGTTGAGGTGGAACCGCTGTAGCCGTGGGAGTGGCGTGGTTCTTCGGAAAAGTGGAGTTCTACCATGCATTCCACAGTCGCGGTTCGTGTCCGCCCCCCGCCAGTTTCATCCACACGCCCGACGTGCTCCCGCCCTGTCCATCTGTTACGCTGGCTGGTGTGCCCAGTATCCGCGAGATCGCTCCGACTCAGGACAGGACCGGAAACGATGGGGCTCCAAGAAGACGATCGAGCAGCCACAAAGCGGCGTGTTGGGTGTGTTCGGCGACGCTTTCCGGATCTTCGTGAATGCGAAGCCAACCGTGGCGAGCCTCTCGTCGTAGTTGCCCAAGTTCGAAGACGAACCGCACGACTTCTCGAAGATCTGGCAAATCAGACATCGATTACAGCCTTTCCGTTAGCTCTGGCCCAATTCATTGAGGAAGAGTAGCAGTCGACCGACGCGTATTGTCGCCTTTACGACAGTGCGAAATCAAGCACCGGCGGCCAATCGCCGTGAGAGGGGATCAAGATTACTGATTCCCGGATATGGTGTGGGGCTTGGGCACGAAATAGAATGTTGCTTGGCACCCATCCAGCTTGACCCAACATAGGAGAAAACTCCATGGCGAAGAAGAAATCCAAGGTCAGTAAGACGCAGGTCATCAAAGACTATCTGGCTGCGCACCCTGACGCCGGTCCCAAGGAAGTTGCCGCTGCTGTGAACAAGCAAGGGCTTGGCATTACGACGAACTACGTCAGCAACGTCAAGAGCAAGATGAAGGGCAAAGGGAAAGGCAAGAAGAAGGTTGCTGCGAAGAAGACAGTCGCAGCCAAGCAGCAGGCGGCCAGCGATCAGATCTCGCTATCGGCGTTACTCCAAGCCAAGAAGTTGGTGGCAAAGCTGGGCGGAGTCGATCAGGCCAAGGAGGCTATCAGCGCCCTTGCCCAGTTGACCGATTAACGTCGATCAAGCGGCACCGCGAGCGGGGTGATCGTTGCCACAGGGGCGACCCAGTGACGCTCGCTACGGCCGGAGCAGCCGCCGCCCATCAAGGCAGCGCCGTGGCCAACTGCCGACCACCGCCCCTGCGGCCGATCGCGGTGGGGGAGTGAACGGATGAGACGCTTGGTAGAATGCTTGCGTGGAAACTCGCGAGTCAGAAAGGTAACGCCGATGATAGACAGAATGGTGTTCGTGCGGTTCAAGGAAGAATACAGGACCGACACAAAGCGTGCCGAGATTGCCTCCCATAGTGAGAACACCTTACGGGCAGTTCCACAAGTGCGCGCGATTAGGGTGGCGACGGCGTTGGACGACAAGACGCGACAAGATTGGGATATGCTGCTCGCGATCCGCCTGGATAGCATCGAGGATTTGGAGCCGTTTCGGTTGAATCCCATTCACCGGGAATACGTGGACAATTACCTGAAGCCGAAGATGGCCCAGATCAAGGGCTGGAATTTCTCCTGACCACCCCGTCCGATAATAAGGGTTTCATCATGAAGTCTCGAACCGCATTCCTATTGCTCGTTGTATTCAGTCTATGCTTTCCGAGCTTCTCATTCGCACAGCATCCGCCCGCGGCCGACGACGATCTGACAAAGCAAGGCTTCGCCTGCCTGTTCAACGGCAAGGATCTGACTGGCTGGGAAGGACGCTCCGGTGCGTGGGAAGTCAAGGACGGTGCGATTTGGTGTACCGGTAAAGAACTCTCGCGCAACTGGTTGATCTGGCGCGGCGGCGAGCTGCGCGACTTCGAACTCCGACTGAAGTTCAAGTACGTCAAGGGCAACTCGGGAGTTCAGGTGCGCAGTAAGGAAATCGAACCGTTCATGGTCCGCGGCTATCAGGTCGAGGTAGCTGCCAAAGACAAGATGGGGCTCTGGCACCACTCCATCTCTCCCGCCAAGCACCGTAGCCACCTAGCCACGGCCGGGCAACGAGTTCGCCTCGCCGCTGACGGCAGCAGGACCGTCGAACAGGTGGCCGAGCCTGCAATGGTTCAGGTGAGGTACCGCCAAGACGGCTGGAATGAACTGATCATGGTGGGAAAAGGAACGCGGCTCACCCAGAAGATCAACGGCGTGGTCTTCGCTGATCTGACCGATGAAGATGCCGAGTACGCCACGTCAAGGGGATTGCTCGCGTTTCAAGACCACGGCCACGGTACGGTCGTGGGATTCAAAGACATCTGGCTGAAACGCCAGGCCGATGGCCATCCGAGCCCTAACTAAGCCGCGGAAGACGTTGAGACCGTAGTCGTCCTGCGCAGGCGAATGATCGGCTCCGTCAGCCGCTGTCGACCCATCCGGATGGATTTTCGCCGGGCGCGGATGGCTTGGCTTGGCACCGGTCACTTTCTTCTCATCGCCCGTCCTGTGGTTACTGGTCACTGAGAAGTTGACGAGAGGCGACAACCCCGTTGGAGGCCCCAGCGGAGTTGTCCTTCGCCGTCGGCAATAGACTGACTGGGGCCGCCCGAGGTCCGGCCAGATCGTCGCTCACGACGACCACAGTCGCCGCTGCCGATTACTCTTCGGCCTTCTTCTTCCGTTCCTGCTTCACCTTGCGGAAGACCCGCCTTGACGCCTCGCCTTCTTCGCTCTCGGACTCCATGACAACCTCGGATGGCCCCTTCTTGATGAGGACGGCCTCTGACCTGACCTCCTTCCCATTCTCAACCCTGAACACTTCACCATGCCACTCCGTTGGCGACTTGACCGTCCAAAGCAGCCTGCCGCAGCCACCGTTAGCGTCGAACCCCCGATCCTCGATGCACTTCTTCGCGGCATTCCATCCGATGAGGGTCACCCCGCTCCTTACTTCGTCTCCCGTTTTGTATGAGAATCGTCCTATAAGACAGACCTTCTTCTTGTCATCAGTTCGTGCCCATCGGCACGTGAATCCTCCAGTCTGTTTCTTGCCTCCTACCGTTCCTTCCGATTAGCCCGACAGAAACTGGCAACCGTTCACCTTCGCGGTGAGCCGAAAACGAGCAGAGCGGCCGCGGGATGACTTGACGAGCCCCTCAAAGTAGTTCAGCTGACGCGTGAACTTGCCAAATGCCGGAATGGCAGGGCTCGAGGGTGACGGCCTTCAGCGAGCAACGGTCTGCGGGAATGGCTGAGTCGGAGGATCACCGGGGTCTCCCTGATGCCCGGCTCGCGATGGCTGTATTCCGAAGAACCGTGGGCCGAAGCAAACGGCTGAAGACAGCGGATGATCTGTTTCGTGTTTCGTCCCCGATGACGTTTGCCGATGCCGGAACCTCCACCCTTGTACCACCTGCCGGATTCGAGGACCTTAGCGTTGCCATCGCCGAACAACTTACCGTGGTGCTCATGTACGAAGGCGGCACGACTGGCCTTGTAGAACGCAGGATTACACCCCGCGGTCTCCTGCAATCCCGAGGCAGGTCGTACCTGACCGCTCTTTGTCATTATTCCGACACGGAAAAGACGTACCGACTGGATCGGATTCAGGAATTCTGGATTGAGGAGTGAGATTCGGCTGAGGAGGATGCCACGGGCCACCGTGGTGAGAACGAGTAGACCATGGCATGACTGCCACACCGAAGGGAGCAACATCATGTCTGACGGCAATGGTAGTTCGAAAGTCAACATTGACCGCGTCAAGATGGGAGAGGGCTGGTTTTACTTCGAGGCGGGGAAATCGAAACCGAACCTTGAGAATCTGCCACTCCTCTTGAATCGAGCGATGTTCGAGTGGCTTCAAGAAGACCCAGCAATCGTCGTACGAAACACGCTCGGCATTGTCGCTGACGGCGTACCGTTGGGGATTCACGTTTGGTATGATGTTGTCGAAGAGTAGTTCACTTATGGAGGGTCAAACCATGAACAACTGGGACGACTCAGGTTCAAGGGCGAAACCAGTCGAGCCGACGCCCATGTGTGTGAACATGACGTACGATCCAGGCCGGATGACTCAGCACGAGCAGACTGGGACTGGCGAATCCACGGAGTCGGTGGATAGGCTGGATCGGGATGTGCTACGACTGGCAGACGAATCACCAGATCCGCCCACATAACCGATCAGCCCCGAGGAGCTTCTTGCGTCGCCGCTGAAGGACTTCGGGGGCAATCGCTGGGTTTGGTAGCCAACTTGTTCGTACGGGCCCACAGACGGCATCTGAGGGCCTCTAGGGCGTGCAACAGGCCACGGGCTCGCCGGCGGTCGGTCAACCAGCGGGGCAGGAACAGCGACCTGACACACCGGGCAAAGGAGCGATCAATGGCACGGACGAAGCTAACCAGCGATGACGTTAGAACCCAGGTGCTCGCCAGGCAAGCAGCCATCCTGGCCGACCACGTTGCCAAAGCACTGGCTGTAATCCAGCAAGCTCGGATCGAGACCGAGCCTTTGTTGCCGTTTCCCCTGGACAAGAGTGAACGGGGAATGTTGGCCGGACTGACAGCACTTCCGGCGAAGCTCAGGACGAAGCTCAGCGGCAGGGCTGGCAAGTTCACGGTGGCCGAGGTCATCAGCCTGGTCCAGGTTGTTGCAGATTCGTTTCCGGCAGTTGAGCCCGAGCGGCAGATGATGATGTTGAACGCGGCAAACAAGCTGTGGTACTACGTCCACAGCGACGTCCTCGTGCCGGTATGGGAAGCCGAAGCCAGGAAGAGGAAACCCACCCGCCTTCTGTACCAATTGAAAATCACGCTGGTCGACGCCAAGCCCGCGATTTGGCGGCGGATTCAGGTCAAGGATTGCACACTCGACAAGTTGCACGAGCACATCCAGACAGCGATGGGCTGGACCAACTCGCACCTGCACCGCTTTGAAGTCGACGGCCAACCTTACGCCGACCCGGAACTCATGGAGGAGAGCTTCGCCGAGATGAACTGCCGGGACTCTACCATCACCCTGTTCAGCTACATCGTACCTCAGGGCAACAAGCCGTTTCGGTTTCAGTACGAATACGACTTTGGCGATTCGTGGGAGCACGAGGTCCTATTCGAGGGCTGTCCCAAGCCAGAGAAGGGCCAGAAGTACCCGGTGTGTCTGGAGGGCGAGCGTGCCTGCCCGCCGGAAGACGTGGGCGGCGTTGGGGGCTACGCCGAGTTCTTGGAAACGATCAAGGACCGGGACCACGAAGAACGCGTGGAGACGCTGGAGTCGGCCGAAGGATGGTTCGACCCCGATGAGTTTGACGCGACCACGGCCACGAAGAGCATGTGGAAGGGGTTACCGGATTGGCGAAGCATGGAGTGAGGGTGTAGCAACTTGAGCCGTTCCAGGCCTGCCAGACCGACGAAACAGGTAGTGGTGAATTAGATGACCGACTCCGACCAACAGAAATCCGAAGAGCGGAAAAATCTGGAAGCACAACTGTTCCCTGACGGCTTCACGCTTAGGGACGAGGCGAATGCGATCGTGGCGTTGGCGTTCCGTAACGGCCCCATCGAAGATCTACACGCCGGGCAGCGGTCGGAGCTCTTGTCGAACCCCGAACTGAGCAGGATCACCGACGACGAGATGAAGATGCTCATGATCAATGCGTGCGAACACGTGGCAAAGCTGTTGGAGCTGAAGGAAACCGATCCGGAGGAATACTACAAGAAGATGATGTCCTACAATCACATGTACTGCCGACAGTGGAAACGATAGGTTGTTGGGCCCGAAACGCCGACCGTCAAAGCATCTTCAGCACTCAAAAGGTCATGACCAACCACTATCATCTCGCGGACGAGCAATCCACCCCACCGACCTCTTCGAGCTACTGGGTCGTACAAGGCTCGCTGCTCGGCGGGGCCTATCCCGGTGCCCCAGTCGTAACGGGAATGAAAAAGGATACCACGATGCGCACGAGAATGGGGGCCAGCCGGAAATTTGAAAGAGCATTCAAAC
>JACKQG010003960.1_pt1 | contig 17599 bp, 17 predicted proteins | sample 8237621 | NCBI WGS metagenome assembly JACKQG01 (sample SAMN15677084, study PRJNA649215) | marine metagenome | biome: marine; feature: Black Sea; material: saline water; isolation source: suspended particulate matter (SPM) from the Black Sea western gyre | collected 2013-06-09/2013-06-10 | depth...
ATGCTGGCGATACGCTTATCTTCCCAAACAGCCATGAGCTTTGCCTGATGGTCTGTAAATCCCCTTTGCATAAAGCGGCCCGCCATTTTAATCTCAGTCTCACCCTGACTCTTGACCGGACCGCCACCCTGGGTTTTCATAGCCGTTAATCCGATACCGGCCTTGTAACAGGCATCAATTGCCGCTTTCATGCGGGGCTCGTGCATCAGACGGTAGTTGTAGGTGAACATGATACCGTCTATCCACGGAAGCTTGGCCGCGCCCTCAAGGCACTCTTCCATGTTGGCATGTGTGCTGAAACCGAACAGCCTTATTTTGCCGGCCTTTTTCATGGCTTGAGACCAAGATTCCAGATCGCCTCTCATTTCATCTATGCCGCGGATTCCATGTACGAAAAGCAAGTCCACATAATCGGTGTGCAGCCTTTGCAGGCACTCTTCCAGCCGAGGCGTAAAATCGGGACCCCTTCTAAACGAAAGTTTGGTTACCAGGAAAACTTGCTTGCGGGTATCGGGATTCCCGGCGAACCAGCGGCCGATGCCCTTCTCGCTGCGGCCTGCGCCGTACCCTTCCGCTGTATCCCAGTAGTTGATCCCCCACTCTAGGGTTTTAGCGAGCATCAAACGATTGTTCATAATGTCGAACATTCCCCCAAGTGAAAGGATGGAGACCTTTATGCCCGACCGGCCGAAAGGCCTGCGAGCGATGGGATCCTTGGGAGCGACCATCCGGGCCGAGGCTTCCGGGGATTGCCGGAAAACGGACCCGCACACCGTGGCCCCCAATCCTAAGGCTGCGGTTTTTTTTAAGAAACCGCGGCGGCTGGTTTCTGCCTCTTTATTCTTATAGGATGACATGAATGCTACCTCCTTGGATATGCGCTATTTGATCTTGGCATCCGGACCCAAACTACGGCCCGTGCTAAGGTCGAAAACCGGCTGGAATTTGTGTCGGCTCATGATCACATTCTCGGGAGCCTGCAGGCCGGTCTCTCCGTTTACTATCAAAAAGCGAAGCTCAGCTTTAATATGAAGGCCTTGACGCATGGCGTGTTCAAGTTTTTTCTGAGTTTTTCCGTAATACCCCTCAGCCTTCCTCCCATGAAATGCACGCCTCGCGTTGAACCACGCCTGTGCGCTTTCATGAGGAAGAGCCACAAAAACCCAGTATTCCGTTCCCCCGGGTGAATCAACCTCAAGAAAAAACGAATATTCGGGGTTCTGTCCGTCTGCAGACGCCTGCTCCAGACGTATTAATTCCATGTCCTCGATCAGCCAGGTGGTTGTGCCTCCGAGAGTGCTGACGAAATCCTGAACCGGCCCGAAAACGTAACCTGGATTTTTTTCGTGGGCAATGAAGTACCCCCCTAAAAACCAAGCCGGCGGGGTGTAGGCCACCAGTCCGTTCTGCTGCCTGAACGTCCGGGCAGACGTTTCTGCAACAACCTGGGGAATCGTAATCAGGCCGACCAGCAAGAGCATGGATGCAACTAACGGCCATCGTCTCAGCATAATCAAATCCCTTTCGTCAATGAATGTTAATTATTAAACCTGGTTCTGAAAATGATCCGGTCAGGGCTTCGCCTCAAAACTTTAGCTGCCGTGCTCACTTTTCGATAAGAAAAGCTTGGCTCCATCCGTGCCCCGACGGCGTTTTTCAAAAGTTAAATTGTATGACCGTTATAGCCCTTATGGCCCCCAGGCTTGTTTTACTTTAACGATTCATTTCGATGCAGAACCCGGGAAAGCAGGGATGTTTGATTTTAAAAGATTTGATGTCCCTCGTGAAATAATATTTCCTTCAATGTCGAGCAAATCACATTGTGCATTAACAATTCGTTTTCCGCTACGAAAAATTTTTGATTTTGCAACTATTTTTTGGCCTACTTTTGCTTTTCCAAGATAGTCTACGTATAAATTTAGTGACAAGAAAAATGTTTCGTGACTAACAGTTGCCACAGACATGCCGATCACATCATCGATAATTGCATTTTGAACTCCGCCGTGCAAGAGTCCGACCGGGTTTGCCATTTCCGGTCGGACGATAAAGCCAATTTCTAACGCTCCTTCTTCAACTTTTCGCAGAACACCCCCAAGCCATTTTGTAAACGGAGGAAATTCCGGACCTAATTCTTTGTCTATATATGCTTTAAAATACTCTACGATAGGATTCATAACAACTCCTTTATTACCTTTCACAAAATAATAATAACCGAAACCGGCAAAGGTTAAATTGATGAAAAAAAGCAGAACCTATAAATGCCCTTTAATTATACACCTGGGGTCATGAAGTCAGCATCTCTTCGATACACCGGTCCTTTTCATTCCATAAGTTATTCAGCCACAGCTGCAGATTCTTCCGAAACAGCCCGTCATTCAAGTAATCACCCAGAAGTTCAGAGCTAACCGGCAGTGACCGCACTCTAACCTTGACCTCTCGGATGTTTCCGCACAAAAAGGCCCAGAAGCTTCGCGCGCCGCCATGATATACGATGGTTACATCCAGTAGCCGGTGAATATGATCTCCCATTTCTCCAAGCACGTAAGCGATTCCCCCGGCCTTTGGTTTTAGCAAATGAGCATAGGGCGACTTTTGCCTACTATGCTTTTCAGTGGTGAAGCGGGTACCCTCAACGAAGTTCATAACACTGACCGGGTTTGTTTTAAATTTCGCACAGGCTTTCCTGATGCTCTCCAGATCTTTACCTTTTAAGTGGGGGTTTTTTTGTAAATGTCTTCTCGTGTATCTGTTGATAAACGGAAAATCTAGAGCCCACCAAGCCTGACCCAGAAGCGGAAGCCAAAACAACTCTTTTTTTAGAAAAAACTTTAATAGCGGAATTTTACGATAGAATACTCTCTGCATTACAAGGATATCTACCCAGGACTGGTGGTTGGCCAAAACTAAATGCCATTGGGATCGCTCCAGGTTTTCAATCCCCTCAACGACCCAACGGGTGTTGCTGGTCAGTCTCTGGTTTAGGTTATTAACCCAAATCCAGTTTTCGGCAATGACATTAAGGATTCGACTGCATTTCCGCCGCCAGGATTCCAGAGGAACCATTGCCTTTGCCGCCGCCACAATGAACAATAGTAAACACCAGAAGACTGTGTTCAAGAAATACAATGTCAGTGATAGACAACCACGTATTGGACCCGTTATCATGCTAAACATCCTTCCACACAAACCTGATTTAACATATCAGATCTGTCGGGTTTGAATGGAATCGATTATTCCGGCAGCCTTACTATGGTTCTTCCTTTGTGCTTTCTTTGAAGAATGAGATCGATTCTTTCGTTCAGTCCATCCAGAGAAACCTCAGTGGTCAACAGCTCTAAACGCTCCAGTTTCCAGTCATTTGCAATTTTATTCCATACCTTCAGGCGCATGGGCATCGGACACTTTTGCGAATCAATCCCCATCAGTGTCACTCCACGCAAAATAAAAGGATAGACATTCAGAGGCAGATCATGAGACCCCACATTCCCACAGCACGTGACCCCACCGTCAGACTGTATTGACTTGATCATTGTTGCCAGTATTTCTCCGCCGATCGTATCAATGCCACCTGCCCAAAGTTCTTTTAAAAGCGGCTTGCCGCTGGAGTCGGTCGCTTCTTCAATACTGATGACCTCCTGCGCGCCAATTTCTATTAGAAAATCCTTTTCATCCACGATTCCGTTTACCGCTACGACCTCATAGCCCGCTTTGGCAAGTATGGAGACTGCTATACTTCCAACCCCTCCCGTTGCACCGGAAACCAGTATTCGCCCCATATTCGGGGTAATTCCGTAGTCAACCAGCCTGTAAACCGAAAGGGCTGCCGTGAAGCCGGCTGTCCCGAATATCATGCTCTCTCGAGGGGAAAGATGCTCCGGCAGCTTGACAACCCATTGGGAAGGAACCCGTATATATTGACCGAAACCACCGGATGTGTTCATTCCGAGATCATAGCTTGTCACGATCACTTCATCTCCGGCTTTAAAATCCTTGCTTTGGCTTTCAGCGACGATCCCTGCAGCATCAATTCCAGGAGTATGCGGATATTTTTTTGTAACGCCTCTGTTTCCTATGGCGGAAAGAACGTCCTTGTAATTTAATGAAGAGTACTTGACTTTGACGAGCACATCTCCTTGTGGAAGGTCATCTATATTTCTGTCCTGTATTTCTCTGACAAACTGATCGTTTTCTTTTTCTGTGACGACCATTGCCTTAAATGTCTTTTGATTCATGGATTTGTCTCCTTTTAAGATGGTATCTGCACATCCTTGTGAATGCATGTTTCGATAGGTTCACGAACTCACTCTATGTCAAGAAAAGGGCAGGCACAAAGGCCCGCTCAATCAAACATCGGTGAAACGTCCAGCTTGCATTTGCCAATTCGTAATTGTAACCTGACCCCTATGACTTCTGTATCTTTTCCAAAAAAAAAGTTAAATTGTATGACCGTCCCGGAAGTATTTTCCGTTGCGAAAGGGGCTTTATCAGGCTGGTTATATTCACGCGAGCAACACACACCCTTTGAAAAGGGGTCAATGTGTCATCTCAATTAAGATGTTTTTTACTTCTTAATTTGTTTCAATTCCTTCAAAATGTTTTGAATCAACTCCTCTTGAATTTGGCTTTTGATTTTGAATTTCACACCGATTCCTTCAGTAATTAATCGAACGATTTCACCTGTAATTCTAAAGGGTTTAGAATGGTGGCCAAATGAAAGAGTCAGGGAAACCTCCTCTCCTTCAGCAAAGGATTCACTGGTTTCAATAAAAACTCCGCTCAAACTAATATTCTTTACAAACTGATTAGATGCCCGACTTTGATAAACGCAATCTACTGTAATTAAGCATGGATAACGGTCATGCCCCCTTTTTATCTTTCCATGTAATTGCTCCGCGGATTCTAGTAACAATTCCAACTGATCCTCAGTCATTTTTTCAATCAGTTCGAACAAGCGAGCATTCATACGTTCAATTTTCTTCTTCTGCTCGGTATCTTCTGTCTCTTTTCTGGAAAGTTTTTCTTTGACATACGCAATGTCGGTTCCACAATGTGAGCACTCCACTTCCCCAGCTTGAGCTTTGTTACCACAGTTCGGGCATTCCGTCATACCCCCCCCTTTCACGCTGACAAAACCTGACTATATAGAAAAATTTCCATGATGGCAAGAGCAGGGACAAAGAACAGTCAAAGGGCACCCCGGAACTCCAACCACTAAAGAGGTTTCAGAAAGTTATTTGCTTATTTATGGATGTCCCTCATCCCTATATTTTCTGCCTGTTGGGCGAATACCCGGAAACGGCGTGCTTCCTCTTCATTTCCCATCGAGGCATATATGCGGCTGATCTTTTGAAAATATAACGGAGCATTTTCCGGATCATCCTGAACCAGGGAAAGATACATTTCCATAATCGCTGAAGTATGCCGGCCTAAATCAAAGCTGATATCTGCGAATCTTCGTTTGATCAGAGGATCGATGCGGGTATGACAGCTGCGGCACTGATCCATGATTTCGACATACAGATCCTTTGCGCTTTCAAGGTCTCCCAATATCTCCAATGTGCCGGCAAGCGCAATCGCTAATGGTTCGCTCCATCCGTATGCCTCCATGAAATCCTGATAGAGAGAGGCGGCTTCCGGATGGCTCCCGGCCTGAGACAGGGTTTCACCACGGAGCAGGACATAGGCCAAAGAGTTTTTAAGATCATCCGGGCAATCGGCAAGAAGGGCTTCAGCCTGATCAAAGGCCCCCATTTCCCAGTAAACCTCGCAAAGCACTTGATAACCCGGCAGGGCATCCGGATGATGTTGGAGAAAGGTCTCCAGAAGACGGCGGGCTTCATCCAATTTCTCCAGGTTCAGGTAGGCCGTGGCCAGCTCAAGGGGGATAATTGAATCCGGGGAAGGGTTCTCTTCCAAGGCATGGGACAGGTCATCGGCTGCGAGATCAAAGTCTCCCCGGTTCAGCGCGAGATAACCGGTTTTAAAGGACTCTCCATAGGAAAGGTAGGCCTCATGCACCTCTTCGGGCAGTGCACTGCAGAGTGCCATAAAAGTCTCATCGTCCTGATCAGCGGTGTATGTCTCGTCATCGGCGAGGGGAGTCAGGTAAGATTGGGGCACTTCCATTTGCATATCTCCGGCTGTGAGGCGTGCAATCTTTTGCATAAGCTTTTCAACAGCGGATATCAATGCAGGGTCCCGGGTCAAGTCGAGGGCCAATTTAAGAAATTCCTTTGCCTCATCGTAAGATTCGGCCTCCATCAAATCTGCACCGGTCTGCTTATGTTCGTGTGCCAGAGCCCCTTTGGCCTGAACCAGTTTATCCCGAAGCCTTGTTTCTGAAGCATCATCAGACGATGTTTTTTCCAATGCGTTCAGGGCTTTTTCAAATTCAAGCTTCGCCCGGCCCCAATCGGAGGCCTTTAAAAAGGCATCACCCCTCTGCTCAGTCTTTTCAGGATCTTGATTGAAAAATGTTTTAAAAAGCCCCATAGGCTCAGAATCCTTTTATAGGGTTTTTCCATTAGAATTCACAAGACAAGAAGTTTCGATATCAAAACAATTTATCATTTAAGTAATCAATTAAATTCGTGTAGTTCAATGCGGTCTTATGCGCTGCCTGTATATTTTGCAGGGAAGTTAAAATTTGATCCCAACAAATTACATGAATATTTTCGCACAAAGCAGCATAGTCTTTGATATCTTTTCTGTAGCTTCCAATTTCTTCGATTATATTTGATGGATTCGACTTGTAATAGTTTAATTTATCGATGGAATACGTGTTTGTTTTAAGTGTCAGCAGGATAAAATAGAATTCTTTTGACCTTTTTTTTGCAGCCCAGCTACCCACATCAATGTTTCTTATAATCTGATCTCGGTTGGGGTCATGCTTCGTTTTTTTGCTTATATCCGCTTTATATTTTGCTTCCACAAAGATCAGCTTATTTGAGGTTTCGATGGTAAGGTCTGCGTGGGTTTCTCCTTCTGGGGCGGATCTTAACAGCGGAGGAAAATATTTGTCCCAAAATTTTAGCATTGGGTCTATGAATTGTTCATCTTTATCCAGTATGATTTGGGGAAATATTTCCGAAAACCAGCGTTCAGGATTTGATTTTTCTAATGTCTTGAAGACATTCCACGTCATGGCATCTTCAGAATTTTCGCTACCCAGACAAGAAAGTCCTTTGACAAGCCCCTTGCTGTAACGCCAATTTCTAGCCTGGCTGGCTATTAGGGGATCATCCGGATCAACGATCAGGTTGTCTTTAAAATCAACAAAAACTTTTACGCCGGTATCTGAGTATATGAATTTCTGTCCCGTTTCATCTTTTTCTATGCTCTCTACCATTATTGATACCCTTTCTTATGTTTCATAAAAACCTGTTGAAATTTGATGTCCAAGCGCCGTCAACAAAGAAAACGCTCTGTTTATATTTTGCCTTTTAAAAAATACCATCCAACCCTTGGGCGCTAAGGATTTTGATTTCAATCAGGGTGCGAAACTTGAGTTATAAACTTATGTGCGCCGGCCAGATCCCACTACTCGATGATCTGTTTGGTTCTTAGCTCGCTCCGAAGAAGCTCGACACGCCGGCGATTTGCACCAAAATCTGAATAGCCGATGCGAGACGCCGAACGAATCGAGATGATCCCATTCGATGAATTGAAGTATAGTTCAAGATCATCAATAAATCGGAAGATCCGACTCTTGCATTCCACATGGATGTAGTTGGCGGTTGCCGTGACAATGACCCACCCGGGCATTGAAGCTATTTCATCCCGGATAAGGGGCCAACTTGCGGTAGGATCCCCTTTTAGGCGAAACGGCTCAATTGCATGCTGTTCTTCTTTTGCTTCTGACGATACACAATTTGGGCTCTTGGGGCAGCCCCTAAGGCCGGAGGTATCAATGCCGATCTCGTCGGGTCGTTTTCCGGAGCACCCATTGACGATAAATAGAATCAGTGCCAATGTTAAACTTAGTTGAGCAAACCTGTACATTTACACAAACTCCTTTTCCCTGAGGATGCCCCGGACAGTATCCGTATAGGAGTCCGGAAATCCTAAAAATAGTTAAATTGTATCACCGTCCCTCAAAGCCTGGGAATATTAACGGCATGGCCTCATCGTGGATCTGCTGCCAGCGCTCTTCTCCGCCAAAGCTTTCGATATAAAGCTTCATCTTGGGTTCTGTTCCTGACGGACGGATGGCAAACCAGGAACCGTCAGCGGTCACGACCTTGACCCCGCCGATGGCGGCTTTGTTTCCCGGAGCGGTTGTCATCACCGCCGTAATGGGCAAACCTGCCAGTGTGGTGGTTTTGATGGCGTCGGGTGTCAGGTCTTTTAAAACCTTTTTTTGTTCATCCGTAATCGGGCCGTCCACTCTTCTGTAGTAAGGTTCTCCATATACGGGAATCAGTGTGTCCCGATAAATTTCATGCGGTGTTTTGCCTGTCTTGGCCAATATCTCGGCCGCCAAAAGCGTCATGCAAAAACCGTCTTTGTCCGTGGTCCATACTTTGCCGTCTTTTCGCAAAAATGATGCGCCGGCGCTTTCTTCACCGCCAAAGGCAACGGTTCCGCTGAGCATGCCGTCAACAAACCACTTGAACCCGACCGGAACTTCGTAAAGTTCTCTTGCTAACCCGGCGACGACCTTGTCGATCATACTGCTGCTGACCAGTGTTTTGCCGATTGCCAGATCTTTTGGCCATGCGGGTCTGTTCTGCAAAAGGTACCAGATGGCCACAGACAGATAATGATTCGGGTTCATGAGGCCGTTGGGGCAGACAATACCATGTCTGTCAAAATCGGAGTCATTTCCCCAGGCAATATCGAATTTGTCCGCCATGGCAATCAGGTTGGCCATGGCATAGGGAGAGGAGCAGTCCATCCTGATTTCACCATCCGCGTCAAGGGTCATAAATCCGAAGGTCGGATCGACATCCGTGTTAACAATCTGGATATTCAGGTTGTACGTTTCGGCAATGGGTCCCCAGAAATGCACGCCGGAACCACCCATGGGGTCCACGCCGATCCGGATGCCCTGCTTTTGAATGATTTCCAGATCGACAACCTGCGCAAGGGCGTCAACGAAGGGCGTAATGAAATCCTGGGCGCGGGTCGTACCGGCCTGACGTGCTTTTTCATAGGGCATCCTTTTGATATGCGAACCGCCGGAATTCATCAGCTGATTGGCCCGGTCCTGGACCCAGCCGGTCACCTCCACGTCGGCAGGACCGCCCTGGGGGGGGTTGTATTTGAAGCCGCCGTCCCGTGGTGGATTGTGAGAGGGCGTGATCACCACGCCGTCTGCAAATCCTTTGGTTTTGCCCTGATTGTATTCTAAAATTAAAAAGGAGATGACCGGCGTCGGGGTGTATTCGTCTTTGGCATGGATCACCACGTTAACTTGGTTGGCGGCAAAAACTTCCAGAGCTGTCCTGAATGCGGCTTCGGAAAGCGCATGGGTGTCGAAACCCAGGTACAGCGGGCCGGTTATTCCCTTTGATGCCCGATATTCGCAAATGGCCTGCGCGGTTGCAGCGATATGCATCTCATTAAACGTGCCCTCGGTGGAGCAGCCTCTGTGCCCTGAGGTTCCGAAGGATACCGGGCCGGATGGTTTTAGGGTATAGTAAGAAGCAACCAGCCTGGGAATGTTGTCCAGCATAGACTTTAAGGCGGGCTTTCCGGCCAGTTGATGCAGTTTCATCGGCTTTTTTCCTTTGTATGTAAGGGGCGTTCTTAACTTATAAAGTTCTTATTCGATTAACATAAAAAGAAAAAAAGAAGCAACTTAATATGTTAAGAACGTCCTCCATTTACTTATTGATGGATGTCCCGCAATTCTCTATTCAAGCTTTGACAATCTGTTCCTTTTCTATTGAAGAGACAGGCTTCAAGCGGACCATGGAACAAAAGACTCCGGCCACGCAAAGGAAGCAGAAGATCATCATGCAAAGATGCATACTGGCAAGAAAAGAGGACTGTGTTTCCGCACTCACCGGGTGGTCCCCCATGATATGTTTGAACACCAGGGTGATGATGGTCATGCAGCACAGCATCCCTATGGTCCGCATGGTGGCCAGAAAACTGGATGCGATACCATAGCTTTTGGCAGGAACACTGCCCATCACCACGGTGGTGTTGGGTGATGAAAAAAGAGCGAATCCTACGCCCATCAAGGCCAGCATCCCCATAATCACGGGCATGGGTGTTCCGGCATGAACCTGGGAAGCCAGACCCAGGCTCAGGGTACACAAGGCCATGCCTGCAGTGGCCAGGCCCGCAGGCGAAACCCGGTCTGCCAGACCTCCAAAATACGGAGAAAGAGCAGCCTGAAACACGGGCTGGATAATCAGAATCCATCCTGCCGATTGGGGAGAATACCCCCTGACCACTTGCAAATACAAACTGAAGAAAAAACCGATGCCAAAAGACGCGGCGTAATTGATCAGGGTGGCCAGGTTACTGAAGGCAAAGACCCGGTTGTGGATGATCAGATCCACATCCAGAATCGGAGATGAACACCGGTATTCAAAGGCGAGAAAGATCAGAAATCCTAAGGCTCCTGATGCCATCAATACCAGATAAATACCACCCTCTTTCTGGTTGAGGGTGCCGTAAATCAGACAGAATAAAGAGGTAATGTAAAGAAGGGTTCCCACAAAATCAAACCGCTCACCCCTTGCGTCAGCCCATTCGCCCTTAAGTTTCAAAACAGTGAGAGCAAGACAGAAAAGCTCGATCAGAACCCCCAGATAAAAGATCCAGCGCCATCCCAGATGGGTGACCATAAATCCGGAAAGAACCGGACCCATAGACAGCCCCAAATAGATGCAACCCACGATGATCCCCATGGCCCGTCCCCGTTTGTCCGGTGGAAAGACCGAAGAGAGGATGGCAAAACTGGTTCCTGTGATCATGGCCCCGCCACACCCTTGAAAAAACCGGAACACAATAAAACTTTCGATGCTAAAGGCGAGTGATACCAAAACAGTTCCCGCAGTGAACACGAGAATGCCGATCGTAAAGATTCTTTTCCTTCCGTAAATATCACCCAGCCGTCCCGCCGGAAGCAAAAAAAGGGCAAAGGCGAAGATATAGACGGTTTCCACAAGTCCAAGCTGAACCGCACTGGCTGAAAACTCCCTGCCAATGGCAGGAAGGGCCACTCCCACAGCAGACAGCATAAAGGGGGTCAGGAACTGAACGGCGCTGACCACAAACAGGGTCACAGCACCGGAGACGGCATATTCGGACTGGTTTTTTGAAGCAATGTTATGTGGGTTTGAGTCTGATTTTTCGTTTATCTCTATCACGTCGTTACTAATCCTATCGACTCTTCATCAGTTAGTGCCCATCCATGAATCCGAAATACGCACGATAGGTGTCCAATTCAAGGCCACAACAGTAGCTGATTGTCTGTTCTGATTTTGAACACCCGTACCGTTTTTAATGGGATTAAAAAATCAGGCAAAGAAAAAATAATCTTTCCGGCCCCTGTGTGCTCAAGAGAACCAAAGAGAACAAAATGTGGTTAAATACTATCAATTTGTCAAGAATAAATATTTGTGGGGTTTAATTCGAAGATTATTTAACTGTTATCTGATCCTCTCGTTTTCGTAAAGGATCGCTAAGCGATTGTATTAATGTTCAAATATTATTCACTATTCACGCTTTGACCCCGTCCATTTTCATGTGCGAGAAAGACCATTTATTAAAAAAATAAACAAATAGCTTGCTTTCGCCACAAATAGTATTACTATACATTCATTCAACAAGGCCCCGTCCTTAATTGGCGGGGCGGTTTTTTTCTGAAGGAACAGTTCATTTTTTTAATGTGACATCCTCTAGTTTAAGATTTTGAAAATAATTTGAAAGGAGGATGTTATCATGACTAACGGAACTGTTAAGTGGTTTAACGACCACAAAGGGTTCGGATTCATTGAGCAGGAAGACGGAGCGGATGTGTTTGTTCATCATTCAGCAATCAATGCAGACGGTTTTAAATCCCTCAATGAAGGCGACCGAGTTTCCTTTGATATAGAGCAAGGACAAAAAGGTCCTGCCGCTGCAAATGTCACTGTGATCTAATTTATCTTCTGAGCAAAAAGGGCATTCCTTCTAATATTGAGGGGATGCCCTTTTATTTGGTTTCAATATCAGGGTAACGTTAACCGCAAGAGAAAAGAAAATGATCGAAAACCAAGAAATATTGACAAATTCATCCGCAACTTTTCCGGGTCAAACTAAGTTAAGCGGGTTCAATGATTATCAGGAATTTTTGAATTTTAGCGAATCTTTATTCCAGCTAAAACCAAAAGAATACAACGGGTTGTTCAACGTTTTGCTAAAATTGCAAAGTATAGGTCAAGATGCTGTTCAAACTATGCTGTCATTGAAAAGCAATACCGACAAGCATGATCGTTATGAATTGATCAGATTTATGATACAGTTTGATAGTATGGATATGGAAGATATTCTAACCTAAGTTGAGTGATTATATATCAGGATTATTAAATGCTTCATTGGATCAAAAAACGAACAACGCTTAAGTCATACGCAAGGCAACTGCCTTTATTTTTGAAAAAGAGGTACGGAAAACACAAACGATATTCAGCAGAGGAGATAAAGACGTCAATTCAAAAAGCAGGTTTTGACAATTCATTTATCGAATATGCTTATGCAATATTTATGTCACGTACTGAATTTGGGGGCTTAAAACAAAAGAATCAAGATATTGAGGATTACGACACGTTAAGAAAGAAAATTGCAAAGTCTTTTTTCAGTGGAAATACGTCCTTTACAATTCATGATGTGTTAGAATCTGCATTCATTCCGAAAAAATGAATGCAAAGATTTTTTAAAAAAAATTCAGTCCCATATTCCCTTAACGCATCTAAACTTTCGGTATATTAGATGTATTATATCGTGTTCTGATCAGTTCAGATATAACGGTTCAAGGTTTTTCTCCAATCTGCGGATGTTCTCGGCGACGACCTTCACAATCCCCCTCATGGAGACATCCGTGGAACCAGCAATATGAGGCGTGGCCATAACGCTGTAATTGAAAATCGGATCATTCGGATCCGGTGGTTCCTCCCAGAAAACATCTAGGCCCGCACCAGCAATTTTTCCGGATGCCAGGGCATCTTCTAATGCATCACGGTCCACTAACCCGCCTCTGGAAAGGTTGATTAAAAAAGCTTCGTTTTTCATGACTGAAAAAGCATTGTGGTCAATAAGGTTCCTGCTCTCGGGAGTCACCGGCAGACACAAAATCACAAAATCAGATCTTGACAGCAATTCCTTTAGATCTTCAATCCCCCCGACCCAATCCATTCCATATTTTTCCATGGCGTCTTCAGGGTTATTGCGTTTGATACCGATTAGGTGAACACCAAAGGGTTTTAATCTTTTAACCAGAGCGCGTCCTATTCCACCGAGGCCGATGAGTCCGACAGTTCTTCCGTTCAAAGCCCTTCCCTGAGGTTGGCCCATACTCCGTTCCGCCAAGCTTTTTGACATTCCCCGAACATCTCTTGAAAGACCTATTATCATATAGATGCCCAATTCAGCCACTGAGTCGGCGTTTCCGGAGATATCTGTAGGCACATTGGCTACCTGTATATTGGACCTTTTTGCCGCACTCAGGTCAACCATCTCAAGCCCTGAGCCGCACTGCTGGATCAGTCGCAATTGGTTGCCGGTTTCAAGCAACTCCTGTGATACCGAACTCATAGTGGGAATCAATACATCGAAGCCTTGTAATGTATCGACCGCAAAACGACCGGTGGCCTCGAAATGGTGCTCAGGCAGTTCAGCCCGGATCAAACCCAAAAATCCGCCCCAGGCATTCTCCGGTGCAGCAAAAAGAATTTTCATTGTTCACCTCTAATATTGTTTGCGACGCCATTTTTTTTCTAAGAAGTTAACATAACGTGTCTATCACTTTCCATTCACTTCCGAAAGTTATAAGCGCATGGACGTTCCTAAGATTTACAAAGCTTGCTAAACTTAATATGTTAAAACGTCCCTGAAGTCCCCCCCCAACAATACTCAAAATCTTTCGAAAACTCTGACGCAGGATTTTAGATTGGCCAAAAATGGAGTTTATTTGCTCGGCCGATAACCCATCTAAAGTCATCACGCCGGCACCAATTTGATCCTTTGCATCTTTTCGAACAAGATCTGTTTTTTCGAGAAGCTCAGCTCGGATGGCTTCCGGTTCGCGCAACAGTAAAATTGCCGCCAGAATTTGATGGATTACCTGGGATGTCTGACATCGGGGATTTTCTACAACAATGGGTGTAAATTTTCGTGCTGCTTTTCGCACAATTTTCTCAAATGGAATGGTTCCCAGTATTCCGACATCCAGAAGACATTTTTCCTTTAAAAGCCGTTTCATCGATTCGGCGATGCGAACATCCTTGCGACTCTCCGCCATATTTACAACAATGGATAATCTGAAGTGCTCAAAGGTTTCCATCAGATTAAAATAGGCGAAAGCGTCTTTTTTCCGAACCTCCTGAAAGATAGATTTAATGGTACTGGCATCTGCTTTGGTCAAGATGCCATTGCGAACATCCTGACTCAACTGTTTGAGGGATTTATATTGTGCAAAAAACCGTTCCAGGAAACGGTGGAAAGCAACTTTTATAAAACTGTAACTATCTAATATTGAAGCCGGCTCTGAACCGCTCACCACAATTTTGAGATCGGCAAGGAGAAAAAAATCAAGCACGTTAAAGGATGTGTCTCCACCAAGGTCTATGATAATGTAATCACACTCCAAGTCCTTAAGATTTCGTATAATCTTCTGTTTTTGGGCAAACGGCAGATTGGCACTACCCAGCTTCGAAGAGTCACCGCCAACCAATTTCAATCCCTCAAAGGCTGTGGGGGTGAGGATGTCTTTAATTGAACTCACCTTTTTTTCCAGAAAGTCATTCCAGGTCTTTGTCAGCGATTTCACGCCGACATAAAGATGCACATCAGCGCCACCCAAATCCAGATCCGCTAATATGACCTTCTGGCCGAGCAACGCTAATCCCACCGCTAAGTTTGCCGAAATCACTGATTTACCAACCCCGCCTTTAGCACCACCCACAGCAATAATCGTTCTATCCGGTGGTTCAAGCGCTTGAACTTTCTCATGTATGGCCTTTATATGAGGCAGCAAGGTATTGTAGGCTTGAAATAGACGTTGATATTGGATTTGGCGGGCCTTTGCTTCCTCGGGGCTTAAACCATTGACCATTTTCGGGTGGCAATCAGCAACTTGGCGCATATAAGCGTTCTTTAATTCACTCGGGGTCAACTGCAGCAGAAAGCGCCTGCTAACTGCAGGTTCATCCGGAAAAATTACACCCAGCATCTTTTTCAGCATGCTGATATCTTTACGGCTGAGTTTTAAGGTTTCTTGAAGATCGACCTCCAAGGGAATATCTCCTTGCTGCCATCTAACAGAACGACCAAAACACGGATGTGTCGTTACCGAATGGCCAAGCCGCCCATGACTTTAGGGACGGTCATACAATTTAACTTTTTATTAATTTTCAAGAGATAGACTATTTTCGATAGCCAGTTTCTCTCCTCTTTGTGCCAATCTACTCACGGCGGGTTGAGTAATTCCCAATCGGCCGGCAATAGTTAGACTACTCATTCCAAGTTCTCTTACCGTCCAAAAACACAGCAGACTCCGTGCTTTTACGCGATGATGCTGTTTGCTGGGCAGCACGATTTCAGTATGCTTCAGTTGGAAAAGCTCGGCTACCCGATCAACAACCTTGTCAAAATCATATCCTGCAGCTTGCAGTTGATACTTGCGTTCCATGGCTTCGTTGGCTGTTTTTAAAGACGATTCAACAAAATCACTGTCACCTAAGATGCGCTCATCTCCTTTTAAATGAACTCCCATTCTTCGCATTGATTTTAACACGCCCCAGCCACCGGAGCTTCTCACCAGCCCGCCGCCGGTCAGTCCCGGTTGTCTGCCTTGCTCAATTCCTTTTTCAACAAAGCGGCGATACTTTTTGCGGCAGGTTGAAACTCGCTTGCCGAACAAAGACAAGACATATTCCACATCCTGCCACGGCTTCTTTTTATAGCCCGTCAATGTGCTGTGGCCACTGTATGGATATCGATTTAGCTGGTTCATTTTGGAAACAAGGTTGGCCCGCAAGGGATTTAGGTGGATGTAGCGGACAAGCTCCATTAAGTACAAATCTTCCTGGCATAGTATCGATTTGTAGCGATTTTGAAACAGATGACCGGAGCGATGGTGCCTGCGATTAAAGCTGACCGCGTAACCGGTCAGAAGACGTTTCATTACGGTTGCGATCGGAACATTTGCGGTTCTTAAAAGCAGGTGAAAGTGGTTTGGTATCAGTGCCCAGGCAAAACAGGGCGTTTTCGTTTCTGAAAGGATGTTTCCAAGTCGATCAAGAAAGTTATTTCTGTCGGCATTGTCGGTAAAAATATCTCCGTTTTCAATGCCGCGGCAAATAATGTGGTGCAGCGCTCCGGGCGCGTCTATTCTTGCTTTTCTCGGCATAATAACCGTTTATATCATAGCCGGCACCAAAAGAAAAGTTAAATTGTATGACCGTCCCCAAAGTTATGAATTCATCTTTCTGATTTCCTTTGTCTTTTCATCGACGAACTTTTTAGCATCCTCATAACTGCATCGATAAAGTTCTTTCGCCATCACTTCTGCGCGATATCCAGCCCGAATAACTTCGATGACGCTGTCCTCAATAAGTGTCTTTGTGTCTTTATTTATGTTTAGGATAGTATTTATTTGGGTAGCGTACTCCAGGCTGGGTTTCTCGTTCAGCGTAAGTGTATGCATCATACGAATCGTAGCAGATTCCGTAACGAGGTTAATCTGATAGGATGCCAACTCAGTCAGACCACCTCCGGATATCGCAATAACAGCATGCTTTATATCAGCAAAGTCTAAACTACCGCTACTATTTTTGATAAAGTATCTCGTGCGTTTCCATTTCACTATCTTCCGATCGGGATAAAAGCAAAAAGAAACTTTCTCTGCAAAACAAACAAAAGCGATCGTCGTTAAACAAGCAACAAAACCTATAAAATAAATTTCGTACATATTTGGGCTGACATCGCTGAGTTCTGCAACAATTAGATATAATGCGCTGCAAATCAAGGAGCCTAATACCAAAATATATACAATTCCGGATGAATCATAAAACTCAATAGAGCCATCTTGATGATTTTTAACATTCATAATAAAAAAGTTTTAGCCGGCTATTCCCTCATCATCACAAACCGTTCGATGACGTCATCAAGTCTTGATAACAGGTAATGCGGAATGGAATAAAGGTAGTATTTTTTTCCTGATGGAAGCTGTATCTGATCGATGCCGATTTTGCCGGAATAGACACGAATGGCAAATGGATGATGACTGTTTTCCATGAACAGATTTAAGGATTTCAGTTTGCCGGTCTTCCCGCTCTTCACTTCGATCGGAATAATCATGTCTTTAAAGGGATAAAGAAAATCCGTTTTGGCAGCCCCTTTTTCCCGTATCCAGAATCGAAGTGACGGTGGCTGGGATGCCTGT
>JACKQG010003962.1_pt1 | contig 17597 bp, 10 predicted proteins | sample 8237621 | NCBI WGS metagenome assembly JACKQG01 (sample SAMN15677084, study PRJNA649215) | marine metagenome | biome: marine; feature: Black Sea; material: saline water; isolation source: suspended particulate matter (SPM) from the Black Sea western gyre | collected 2013-06-09/2013-06-10 | depth...
TCAGCCCGGTTGATTGTCCGGCGATGCAAGCGATGCAAAGCGCTTTTGAAGAATTGGGATTGGATTTTGGCGAACCGACAGCTTGGCTCGTAAGTTGCGACGCGAGAATTTTTGCCAGAGAAGGTTACAATATCGTGACATTTGGGCCAGGATTACTGTCCGATGCTCACCAGCCTGGCGATAAGATAGATATCAAACAAGCTCAAGAAGCTTTAGCGATAAGTGCTATAGCGGCGTTGAACTTGGGGAATTGCTAGAAACCCGTTTTTGTTTTGATTTCTATTCGGAAGTGAAATCAAAACGAATATTTTCTCCAAGAAAACGGGTTTCTTATCGGAGGAATACAAAGATGAGTTCAGATAAAAAAATTAGATTATTCCAAGTAGGACTGGGAACATTCGGCACTTCGTCATTAGCAATCTGGCGGCAACTGGGGTTTAAAAGTCAGGGCGAATTAGTCGAAACGGTTGGATTTGGGGATATTGTAGAGAAACCTTATGCTCAAGCGCGAGAGCTTTTTGCGCGGGCAAGTATTACAGAAGATCGATTGCCCGAAGATTATTTTAATTCATTGACCAGATTGCATGGCGCAGAGGAAACTCTCACCGAGTTTATAAAATCTCCTGAGAGCGGTAATGCGGTATATGTTTCCACCCCCGATTTTGCTCACCATGCTTACCTGATGGCTGCCGCTGAAGGGGGGAAACATATATTCTGTGAAAAACCGTTGGATATTACATATCTCGGCGCGCTGGAGGTAGTGCGGGAATCGAAGAAACAAAACAAAGTCTTACAAGTTGATTTTCATAAGCGACCAGACCCATATCATAATCAGTTACCCGACATCATCAAAGGCGGCGCGGGCGACCTTGGTGAAATCCTGAACGGCTATGCTTGGATGAAAGACCAGATAGTCGTGCCGAGGGATTGGTTCCGTGGTTGGGCGCATCTCGCCAGTTCTTTTTCATTTCTGGGTTCACACATGGTAGACCTCGTGGCTTTTGCCATGGATTTTCCGCAGCCAGTATGGATTTCAGCGACCGGACACAAGAAAAAACTCCAAAGCCTTGGCATTGATTCCTACGATGATATGGTCGCAACGGTAGCGTTTGATAACGGCGCAAATGTCGTATTTGACACAAACTGGATTATGAATGAAACATTTCCAGCAATAGTCTACCAGGGATTTGAGCTATGGGGGACGGAAGGACACATCCGCATTGACTCAACCCGACGCGGTGAAGAACTCACCACAAATGATGGTTTCAAATTTGTAAATAAGGGATTCGTCGCCGGCGCAATGGATATTGATGGTAATTATTACGAAACGGGCTATCGCGCCATACCCTTCGTAAATTTTGCTAGAGATGTTTCTGCAGTACTAGAAGGCAAAAGCACTGTTGAAGAAGCAAGTAGCAAAATATCCGGTGAACAAGCGCTCATCTCAACCGCCGCTGTGAGAGCGTCAACTATCAGCGTAGAACTTGATGGGACTCGCATTCATATTGATTGTCTGGAGGAAATTGACACTCGCATCAAAGCTGAATTTGGAAAAGAAGGACAGGATGGTATACGAAGGTTCTATCAAGGACGGTTGTACTGCGATGCGATAAAAAGTAAGGAAGATTTGTTGAAGATAGTTACAGATGTTCAAAGGAAAAGATGAAGAGGGTGAATCATTTTTACTCTTCACGTTTCACGTTTCACGCATCCAGGTGAGAATTAACATCATTGCCCCCCTCAAACTGAATAGAATAAAATTCAAGGAGGAATCTTATGTATCGTGTAGGCGTTATTGGTTTAGGCAGCATTGCTGCGCGTTATTCAAACCCTGATGACCCATATCCTTACTGCCATGTCGGCGGTATTCGCCATTGCGAATCGACTGAATTAGTGGCTGTAGCTGATTTGTCACAAGAACGGCGCGAAGAGTTCAAACAAACTTGGGGACCTGGATTCCCGGAAAACTCCATTGGATACTATGAAACAGTCGCTGAGATGTTGACAAAGGAATCTCCTGATATAGTTGCTGTATGCGTCCGTGGACCGCACCATTTCAACGTAACAATGGAAGTGATTGAAACTGGCAGCATGAAAGCGATCTTTCTTGAAAAACCGATGGGCTGTTCTTTGAAAGAAGTTGATAAGATGACTGAAGCCGCAGATGCCAAAGGCATCCCGATTGTAGTTGACTATTCACGTCACTGGGCTCCGCATTTGCTACATTTGCAAAACTTAGTTCGAGACGGATTAGTCGGTAAAGTAGAATCTGTTATCGGTTATTGTGGCGGTGGTGTTCTATCGTTTGCTGTTCACACCACCGACTTAATCTGTCAATTTGCCGGTTATGACCCAGTGGCGGTTAGCGCATTCATCAATAAACCTGAAGGTGAAGTACCCGAAGGCTACGAACCAGAGCCATCCCCTATCGGTTCGACGATCCGGTTTGCCAGCGGAGTTACAGGCTATCATGTCGGTTCTCATGGGACAGTTACCGGATTTTCCGTTGATGTTCTTGGTAGTGAAGGTGCTCTGCGGGCTGGGATGTATATTGGTACGGTTTTGCAAGATAAAAGCGGCAAGGTGATAGATAACAGCCATAAGCCGAAGGCGTTGGTGAACGAAGCGAACACTCTGAATTTGCCAGAAAATGCCAGCGTATTCAAACTCGCTTACAAACAGATAACGGACTACCTCGACGGTGGGCCGCTCCCTCATTGTACTAAGAATGACTACATGGCAGTCAACGAAATCGGCTTCGCAACGATTGAGAGCGGATTGACCGGGCAAACTATTGCAATTCCATGTCAAAATCGCGACAGACTTATTTTCGCTAATGGTTAGGAAGGGCAAGGGGCTACGGAATTGGGAATTTAAAAACAATTCCGCCCAAAACAGTTTCCGGCTGTCATTATATTTTTTCACCTTGAATTATACATCATCATCGGTTAGAATTACACGAGGAAAATGAACACAAAATACTGCTGGGTTCCCAACCCAAAAGTAACACGTAAACAACGAGTATCACCACTATTGAAAGCTCTGCGCGAGTCAGTCAAAGAGGCTGGAGGAATCACGGATGAAGAAATTGAATACGCCATCCGCAAAGTCCGAACTCAAACGTAGAGAACTGATTTTCACGTTTCACGCATCATGCAATACGAAATCGGTATTAGCATCTTAATTTACTGAAGGAGAATACAATGGAAACAGCAGAAGTTTTAGAAGCGCCTCAAATTGATAGGATACCTATATTGAAAGAGCGCGCATTGCGCGGCATTGATGAAGTATGTTCGCTTCGCTCACCGACGCCTTCGGCTTACGGTATTGACAGAGCGCGTTTGATAACGGAAGGATACAGAAATGCCGCGGTAGACCCGATTATCGTCAGGCGTGCCAAGGCATTGGCGAATGTGCTGAATAACATGACCGTGAGGATTTTCGACCAGGAGTTGATTGTCGGTGACCAAACTGTTAGTCATCAGGCAGGACATAATTATCCTGAATTCGGCCGTTGGGGCAGTGTCGCTTCCGAAACGCAAAAGGTCCCAACACAGGACAAAGAACAGCATCAGAATCTTGCATTGTTGCCCGAAGTTGTAGCCAATGCGTCTTCGGTTCTGCCGGGGCATAGCATCCATCAGATTAAACATCTCAACGATGGACTCTACAACAATCAACACAGTTGGATTTCCAACGGTGAGCCGTCGTGGGCTGAGATTGACCTTGGGGATGTCTATACGGTGTCGAAAGTCGGTTTCGGCAGCGAACATTCGCAGCATCACAATGACCGTGCGGCGACGAAGTTCGAGATTCTCGTTTCGACGGATTATCATGAATATTCTACCCACAACTCATGGCAGAAAGTTTACGAATACCAAAGCAGCCCGGTGCAGAAAACAACTGAGTTTTCTTTTGAACCAGTTGATGCGCGCTGGGTTAGGATTCACATCTATGAAACCGCCGGGGGAAATGCGCGCATAGATGAGATTGAAATTTATGGTGATTTGATGGCGGAGGAATCCTCAACTGAGGTATTGGAGGAATCTCAAAAAGAGAAATCGCTAAACGACGACGTTGCTGAGATAGCTGCATTTTGGGAGGCAAATCCGCGCCTGCGTGCGACGGGCTCGCTGTTCGGGCATACGGTTCCAGGTTTCGAGAAAATTATGCGGTTGGGTTTTGACGGTATCCGAGCCGAAGCGCAAGCGAAACTTGATAATCTGGATGACACTAATGCCGAGGAATTAGCCAAAGAACCATTCTGGCAAGCAATGACAATTATTTGTGAAGCTGCTGGTAATTTTGGTAAGCGATACGCTCAACTTGCCCGCGATATGGCGGAAGTCGAGAAAGATTTGTCTCGGAAGCAGGAACTGCTCCAGCTAGCTGATGTGTGCGAGCAAGTGCCGCATAGCCCCGCGCGAACTTTCCACGAAGCATTGCAAGTCCTATGGTTTGGACACATGATGATTGAATTGGAAGACCCACCAAACGCGCATTCCATCGGCAGAATCGACCAGATGTTGTATCCGTACTACAAGCGCGACATGGAAGAGGGCATTCTGACGAGAGAGCAAGCGCTGGAACTGATGAAATGCTTTGGGTTGAAGATTTGGAAGAGTTATGATGTGCAAGATACCATGTTGGGCGGTATGAAACCCGACGGGACGGACGGGGCCAATGATGTCTCGTTACTATACCTCGACGCTGTCGAAGAGTTGGACTTGCATCTGCAAATATCAGCGAGATTTCACAATAACACCGACAAGGCATTTTGGCACAGAGTAGCAGAAGTCAATTCTAAATGTCGTGGGCTTCCACAGATGTTCAGCGATGAAACAATCATTCCCGCTCTCGTGAAGAAGGGCATACCTCTCGAAGAAGCGCGTGATTACGCTATCATCGGTTGCATCGAAGTGACAATTCCCGGCAGATGTGACCCGCGCGTGGTCAATCACTACACTAATTTAGCCAAGTGTCTTGAATTGGCTTTGAACGATGGTGTGTGCATGTTGAGCGGTCAGCAGGTCGGCGTCAAAACGGGTGCTCTGACTACATTGACATCTTACGAATATGTTTTGGAGGCATACAAAACGCAAGTCGCTTACGATGTAAGGCAAGCAGTTCCGCGTATGCACAAAGCGGAATTGGAACAGCGGGAACGATTCCCTATGCCGATTCTCTCTGTGCTCACAGATGACTGCATTGAGAAAGGCATTGACATCACAGCCGGCGGCGCACGGTATAACTCGACTGGTGTCTGTGGATACGGCATGGCAAATGTTGGAGATTCGTTAGCAGCTATCAAAAAGTTGGTGTTTGAAGAAGGACGACTCAGTTTAATGGAAATATTTGAGGCAATGCGGACGAACTTCGAAGGCAAAGAATCACTGCGTCAGATGTTGCTCAACGAAGCGCCGAAGTATGGTAACGACGATGATTATGTCGATTCCATTGTCGTGGAAATATGCCGCCATTTCTGCGAAGAGTTGGAGCAATATCGCAATCCACGCGGCGGTAAGTATCATGCGCATCTATTTTCATTTGTCGCAGCCGTTGGCGGTGGCGCTGGCACAGCGGCGCTTCCAGATGGTAGATTAGCGCGCGAACCCGTAGCGAACAGCCTCGCACCGCAACAAGGCAGAGATAAAGAAGGCATCACAGCTATGCTGAAATCCGCCGGCAAAATCGACCAAACCCTTGCAGCGGCTGGAACTTCGTTAATTTTTGACCTGCATCCTTCTATCTTATCTGGCAATAACGGTGATGGCATAGACAAACTCGAATCGCTATTGAGTACTTATCTCAGCATCGGCGGTGGGCATGTCGAATGCAACATCGTTGATGAGAATATGTTGCGAGCGGCTCAGAAAGAACCAGAAAAATATCAACACCTCTCCGTCCGAGTCGCAGGATATAGCGCTTATTTTGTCAATCTTGCTCCGGATATGCAGGAGCATATCATCCAGAAGACGAAGAATCGGATGTAGATTAGTTTGGAAGCGGTAAAATGTTAAAGTGGCAAGAGGGCAAAATGGCAATTGATTATAGCCCTTTAGCCCTTTTGTTCTTTAACTTTAACTTGACTTTGGTAGATTGCTACACAAGATAAGATTGAGAGGCGCTGTTCCCGACTGCAAGTCGGGCTTCCTGGACGTCTTGCTTCAGCGAGGGCTTACCGCAGTTTCAAATTATGTTCTAGCACTGCATTTCGGTTTTTATTTACCAAAGTCAAATTAATCTAAGGAGTTTAAGTAAAGTGTCCTCAAGTGCAGGTAAAGATTTTTTTGACTTGAGGATGAAAGTATGATAAATTGAATATATTTGGTAGACTGACTTAGACGAATACGGACAAAAAAGAACAATAAGGTCTCCGTGTTCGCCCGTAATTTTGCGTCGGTATTAGATAATAAGAGGAGATGTTATCCAATGGCACAAGACACTTCACCCCAAATTCGGGGGGCGCAGACGATTATTTATCCTGAATCGGATGGTAAACCTATGGCAGAAACTGACATTCACCGCGATTTGATGATAGATTTCATTGAGATGCTCAAGAATCATTTTAATGCTCGTCCCGATGTCTATGTCTCGGGGAATTTGCTTTTGTATTATGAGGAGGGTAATCCTAGAAAGTCAGTAGCTCCCGATGTCTTTGTGGTTTTGGGAATTGAGAAAAAAAAGCGTCGAACCTACCTGCTATGGGAAGAAGGAAAGGGACCCGATTTTATCCTTGAGCTCGTCAGCCGAAATACTTATCGTAAAGATCTAAGGGAAAAGAAAAATTTATACGCTTCCGTGCTTTCCGTCAAGGAATACTACCTTTATGACCCCGACGGTCAGTATTTGCAGCCCAGCCTTCAGGGATATCGTTTGGTGGATGGTATCTATTTGCCAATTCAACCTACCTTAGAAAATCGGCTTCCTTCTTTCGTGTTAGGTTTAGAGCTTGGCGAAAAGAATATTGAGTTAGGGCTGTATAATCCCCAAACGAAACGCTGGTTATTGAAACCAAGAGAAGAATCCGAAGCGCGTAAACAAGCGGAAGCAAGAGCACAACAGGAATCCTTAACTCGGCAACAAGCAGAAGCAAGAGCACAACAAGCAGAAGCCGAATTGACTCGACTGCGAGCTTTACCTGAGCGATTGGGTGCAACCGATGAATGATACAAGTTTTTACCGAATATTTAAAACAAGAATTTCGGCAAATGAAATTTATTTGGTGATTAGCAAAATGATGTAGCTCTAAGTAGCGTTTCACAGAGTTGTATTTGGAAAATTCACGTTACTGCTAATGAAGGGAGTTTGTAAAATGAGTGAAAAGAAAAAAGTGTTAATTACAGGCGGGGCAGGTCGAATCGGGAGTAGGTTATGGGCGCGTTTCAAGGATAGGTATGATTTACGCCTGATGTTCCATAATAAAATACCGGAAACGTCAGAAGACGAAGATACTATAATTGCTGATATCTGTAATCTCGAACAAATGCTCAAAGCGTGTGAAGGCGTCGATGCAGTTATACACATGTCTTTGGCGCGAGAAGAGAATGAAGTGGAATCAATGATGGCGAATATCCGAGGGACGTATAATGTCCTTGAGGCGTCGAAGCAGTGTGGCGTGAAGACTTTCGTCTATGGAAGTACAAATCATGTGATGGGGATGTACGAAAAGGATAAATGCCCTGATATTAAGCCGGAGTGGCCCGTTAGGCCAGATGGTCTCTACGGAGCGGGCAAAGCCGCCGGCGAAGCGCTGGGCAGATACTATTCCGATAACCACGGAATGTCCGTATTTTGTATCCGAATCGGTTCTGCAATCGACTCCGAAGTTCCCACCGGACGCGGCGCACGTATTCTTTCGACCTGGTTCGGTTACAAAGATATGGCGCAGATGATTGGCTTGTGCATTGATTCAACTGATATTAAGTTTGGGACGTTCTTTGGAATTTCCGGCAACACCCGCAGATTCTGGAATATCTCTAACGCTCAAGAAATTTTAGGCTATGCGCCGGAGGATGACGCGGAGGAATATGCCAAAGATATTCTCGGGACATAGGAACGTGAGTTCGAGTGTCGTCATCTGTCATTGTTACGGAAAAAAGGTAAATAATTCTCTTGCCAGCACCGCAGCTTTGGAATATAATCGTGCTATGACACGCGAAGAACTTCGCTATTCCAGAATATGTTGGGAATATCCAAGTTTTCTGTAATTGTTCAGATGATGTTACATAAACTACTGCTCCCGATGGATTGCCAAATCCATCGGGTTATGTCTTGGATTTGGCAATCCAAGACGAGCAGTGTGCAATATCATTTTGACCAATACAAATATCCAAGTTTTCTGAGAAAACTTAATCTTTCAAAGGAGCAAAGAAAATGAATCAAAAAAAACTTTTCGCAATAAGTTTCTGCGTAACCTTATCAATCCTGCTCGTCAGTGGGTCAGTGGTTCACGCCACGATTATTGGCTCCGCCTCGTTTGACTCAATCACCAGCAAATATATCTATTCTTATACGATAGATAACACCGCAGAGCCGGTGTATGAGGTTACATCGTGGTATATTGATTTATCAGGCATAACGCCAGATTGGACAGTATCTGATATTACTTCCCCAGCAGGTTGGGCAGCTGCTCCACCAGGGTTAACTCAAGATTTTTGGACGTTTAGTACACTATTTGGCGGTGCTGCCGTGGCACCCGGTGCGACGTTGGGCGGCTTTCGGTGCTCCAACGATTTCCGACTTCGATGTGAACCCGACAACCGTATCGCTTGGTGATTCTTTTACCGCGACGGTGACCACTTCTCCCGATGTTGTAATGGGAGTATTGTTCCTTGACTTTCGGCCGACGTTGCCGATGTTTTTTCCATTGCCGCTTACTTTTGACGGCACAAATTGGACTGTGACCAGTCCATTTCCAGGCATCCCCTTCCCCGTGGGAGTAGATAGCTTTGAAATGACCATGAGGGCTACGGTTTATGACGCAGCCTCAGATACGGATACACAGTCCGACACCATCACTGTATCCAACAACGTTAATGACCCACCAGTTATAACCTCATCTCCTCTTACCACCGCGACAGAAGACGATCTCTACTCCTACGATGTCGATGCAACTGACCCTGATGTAGGTGATGTGCTGGCTTATTCCCTGACGACTTCCCCGGCTGGCATGATGATAGATGCTGCGACTGGCTTGATTGAGTGGACACCTACAAATGAGCAAGTCGGAGACAACGGTGTCGTCGTGCAAGTGACCGATTTGGCCGGAGCGACAGGCACTCAGCCCTTCACCATTACCGTCGCCAACGTCAATGACCCACCGGTGATAACCTCAACACCTGTCACTACAGCAACAGAGGATACACTGTATAGCTATGTTGTCGTTGCGACTGACCCCGATGTGGGAGATATACTCACTTTCTCGTTGCCAACTTTCCCCGCCGGTATGACCATCGACTCTAGCACTGGGTTGATCACTTGGACACCAACTAACGCTCAAGTAGGAGATAATCCGGTCAGCGTCAGAGTGGAAGACGCCGGTGGTTTGTTCGACACCCAGAGCTTCACAGTAACGGTTGCCAATGTCAATGAGGCGCCAAGCATTACTTCAACTGCTGTGACAACCGCTATCGAAGGTCAGTTATATAGCTATGATGTTGATGCGGATGACCCCGATGTGGGCGATACTTTGACCTTTGCGTTGGATACTAACCCCACCGGTATGAGCATTAATTCGTCAACTGGTCTTATCGAGTGGACGCCAACCAATGCGCAGGTGGGTGATAATCCGGTTATCGTTCGTGTCGAGGACAGCGGTGGCCTGTTTGACACCCAGAATTTCACTATCACTGTCGAAGCAGCAGTGAACTATCCTCCTACGGTAAGCATTAGCGCCACACCGTCAATTATTGCGCAAGGTGAATCGGCTACTCTGTCCTGGTCCTCTACCAATGCCCAAAACGCTCATATTGACAAGAGTATTGGTGTCGTCGCGGTAAACGACTCGACTGTTGTCTCTCCTAATCATACGACCATCTATACCATCACTGCTATCGGTACCGGCGGCTCAGCCAATGCACAGGCGGTAGTCACGGTGCTGGGCAATCCTGAACCTCAACCGGAGGGGTCATTCGGTGAACAGTATGATGACTTGGTTCCGGCTGACGCCACGGTTGCATCATATGACCCGAGACGTTTTTCATTGATAACTGGACTGGTTCATGATCTCGCGGCTGTTCCAATCGCTGATGTTGCCATCACAATCCTGAACCACCCGGAGTACGGGACGACCTTTACAGACATCGAAGGTCGGTTCTCCATTCCGGTCGAAGGTGGAACAACTATGACGGTTGTCTACCAACAAGATGGACTTTTAACGGCTCAGAGAAAAGTTGATGTCCCCTGGAACGACATCGCTATCGCAGAGATCGTCCAGATGCTTGCCGAGGACCCGGCATCCACTACTCTCACCTTTGATGGCGACTCTGAAACAGTCGTCACCCATCAGAGCACAGAGTTTATGGATGAATTCGGCAGCCGCTCATGTTCCATGGTGTTTACCGGCGATAACAAAGCATATTTAGTGGATAAAAATGGCAGTGATATTCAGGAACTGACTACCATCACCACCCGCGCTACTGAATATGTCACTGAGAACTCCATGCCCGCCAAGCTGCCTCCCAATTCGGCTTACACCTACTGTGCTGAACTTGCTGTTGATGGCGCTCAACGGGTGCGATTTGATAAACCGGTTGTTACCTGGGTACACAATTTCCTCGGTTTTGATGTCGGCGAAATTGTCCCTGTCGGCTATTACGATCGTGACCGAGGCGTGTGGGTGCCTTCTGACAACGGTGTGGTGGTGAAACTTCTCGATACCGAACCCGATGGCATCGTGGATGCCCTGGATGCAGACGGAGATGAGCAACCCGATGATCTCAACGATAATCAGTCTTTCAGCGATGAGGTGACCGGCCTTAGCGACTCCCAGAGATATCCGCCTGGGTCAACCTTCTGGCGAGTGCCAGTGACTCACTTCTCGCCATATGACTTCAACTGGCCCTGGGGGCCGCCAGAAGATGCCATACCCCCCAATCCAGAAGGTGAACCAGATGTAGATGATCAGGAAGATGAAATACTAAGTTGCCCCATCAACATGAATTCATTTGTAGAGGCGAGAAGCCGCGTCTTCCACGAGGACATCCCAATCCCAGGGACGGACATCACCCTCCATTACGCCAGCAACAGAATCGAGGGTTATAAATCGAGGATAACCGTTCCTGCCAGCGGACAGGGTGTTCCAGGTAGTTTGATGTCCATTGTGGTCAATGTCAAGGTGGCAGGCCGACTCCTCTCACAGTCTTTGCCTCCTCTGCCCTATCAAAAAGCGACGTTTATCTGGGATGGACTGGATCACTTGGGAAGGCTGGTCAGCATGCCCACCACCGCCAAAGTGAGCATTGGTTTTGTGTACGAGTTGGTCTATTACACTGCTCCGATCGACTTTGCACGGGCATTCGGCCGGGCAGGAACGAATTTTACTGTAATCCGGGGGCGTCAAATAGTAATCTTTTGGAAACACAGTTCTGTAGCGGTTAATCCAAGAGAGCAAATAACGAAAGGGGGAGGGCTCATTGCCGAGGGTTGGACACTTTCCAGCCACCACAACGTCAGCCCCATGGCTCCAACTATCTTCCATAAGGGCGATGGCTCACTCGTTAAGTATGACGCCAAAATCATCGAAATCGTAGCAGGTAATGGGTTTAATGGTTACAGCGGCGGCGACGGCGGCCCAGCAACAGAAGCTAGTTTTAATTATCCAAGTGACGTTGCCATAGACTCCTTAGGCAACCTATACATCGCAGATTATCTGAATCACCGCATTAGGAAGGTTGATACCAGCGGCATTATCACCACCGTAGCAGGTGATGGGTCTCGGGGTTACAGCGGTGATGGCGGCCCAGCAACAGAAGCTAGGCTTTATTATCCAATTGGTGTTGCCGTAGACTCCTTAGGCAACCTATACATCGCGGATGGTTGGAATCAGCGCATTAGGAAGGTTGATACCAGCGGCATTCTCACCATTGTAGCAGGAGGTAATGGGCGAGGTTACAGTGGCGACGGCGGCCCAGCAACAGGAGCTAGGCTTAGTAGGCCGGGTGGCGTTGCCATAGACTCCTTAAGAAACCTATACATCACGGATAATGCGAATCACCGCGTTCGGAAGGTGGGACCACCCTCTACCTTAGCCAGCGCATGGACCCTTGGAGATATCCCCTTTGCCGAGGAAAATGGTCTGGGTCATATTATGAGCAGTGCAGGACGTCACAAGACGACCATTGACCTTGACACAGGCGTAACTCTGTATGAGTTCGGCTATAATGGAGAGAACGAATTGGTTTCCATCACCGACCGTTTTAGCAACCAAATAACGATAAACCGGGACGCTAATGGCGTGCCTACGTCCATCGTCTCGCCGGATGGCATTACCACAACCCTGACCATTGATGCGAACAATCATCTCACCCGCATCACCTCGGACGGCAACTTCCACAACTTTGAATACACCTCGGACGGTCTAATGACCGCTAAGATTGAGCCAGAGGGTAACCGGTTTGAGAACACCTTTGACGCTAACGGAAAATTGACAGATGCCACAGACGAAGAAGAGGGGCACTGGAACTATTCCAGATTCACAGATGCCAGCGGTGATATTCTGACGGAAGTAACCACCGGAGAAGGCAATATCACCTCCTACCTCGACCATACATACTCCACCGGTAAATACACCTCCACCATCACTGATGCAACCGGGGCGCAAACTCTGTTTACGCAATCAGCAGATGGGCTGACCGTGAACAAATCCCTTCCCTGCGGTATGGCACTAGCCTTTAAATACGATGTCGATCCAGAGTACAAGTTCAAGTACGTGAAGGAAATGTCGAAGAGCACACCATTCCCATTGACAAGGGCGACACTCAGGGATAAGACCTACCAGGATACGAACGAAGACGAGATTCCGGATCTGATCACTGAAACGGTCACGGTTAATGGCAAGGCGACGACCCTTGAGCACAATACTCTTCTATCCCAACAGACCGTCACCTCTCCTGAAGGAAGAACAGTGACCAGCCTCTATGATGCTGATACTCTGTTGACCACCAATCTCATCATCCCTGGCTTGCATGAGACGACCTATGGATATGATGTTAGAGGGAGGCTAACGTCCATTCTCACCAACACCAGAGAGACCTCTTTTACCTATAATGCACAGGGATTCCTTGAATCCATCACCGACCCTGAAGGGTATTTCACCACCTACGATTACGATACTGTGGGCAGAATGACCGCTATCCACCGCCCAGATAGTACCACAGTGGGCTTTGCATACGATAAAAACGGCAACATGACTGTTTTGACCAATCCATCGCTTGTTGGCCACGGCTTTGGTTACAACAAGGTGAATCTGAACGGCACGTACCAGGCACCCATAAGCGGCAGTTACAGTTATGTGTACGATAAGGACAGGCGGCTGGTGCAGACCAATTTCCCTTCAGGCAAACAGATTAACAACATCTATGATACCATCCGGCTGGACCAGATTCAAACTCCGGAAGGTGATATTGACTTCACCTATTTTTGCGGTACCAAGGTGGAATCAATCGACAATGGCACAGACGTTATCACATACGGATACGATGGTTCTCTTATCACCTCTGAGACTCTGAACGGTACCCTGAATCAAATCCTCTCCTACACCTACAACAATGACTTCAACCTTCAGAGCTTCACCTATGCCGGCGACGAGGTCAGCTATGCCTATGATAATGATGGTCTTTTGATTGGCGCAGGTGACTTTGCCATCACCCGCAACGCCGGAAACGGCCTGCCCGAAGCAGTCACCGGAGGTTCATTGAACCTTTCTCGCGCCTTCAGCGGCTATGGTGAGGTACAGGTTCAGGACTTCACGGTCAATAGCAGCAGTCTAACTTCCTGGGTTCTGGGTCGCGATGATAACGGCAGGATTGTTCAAAAGATTGAAACGGTTGACGGCGCCACTGCCAATTACGTCTACACCTATGACCCCATGGGACGACTCTTGACTGTGATTAAAGACAGCGCCCTGGTTGAAGATTATCAATACGACGCCAACGGCACCCGAATCTCTGAAGTGAACACGCTAAGGGGCATAGCTGGAAGGGGTTTTGCCTATTCCGATGAAGATCATCTCCTGACGGCTGGTGATGCCACTTATCAGTATGATTTGGACGGTTTCCTGACCACTAAAACCCAGGGCACAGATGTCACCACCTACGATTATTCTTCCCGCGGGGAGCTTTTGAGTGTGTCGCTCCCAGATGGCAAGTTTATAGAGCATATCCATGATGCACTCGGAAGAAGAATCGCGAAAAAGGTGAATAGCGTTACAGTTGAGAAATACCTGTGGCAGGGGTTGACCCGACTCCTCGCGGTGTACGACGGCGGCGACAACCTGCTCATGCGATTTGAGTATGCCGATGGTAGAATGCCAGTGGCAATGACCAAAGGCGGCTTCACCTATTACCTGACCTACGACCAGGTAGGGTCACTTAGAGTGGTCGCAGATGCAGCCGGAAATGTGGTAAAGAGAATTGACTATGATTCGTTTGGCAATATCATCAATGACACCGATCCAGCCTTTGAGGCGCCATTTGGATTTGCTGGTGGCCTCCATGATCGGGATACCGGTCTGGTGCGTTTCGGTTTCAGGGATTATGACCCGGATGTCGGTAGATGGACGGCGAAGGATCCGATACTGTTTGCAGGTGGGGATATGGATCTATATGGGTATTGCATAAATAATCCGGTAACCTTTATTGATCTTGATGGTACAGAAATTGAAAAGGTTGGTGAACAGGTATACACAGGCGTAAGTATACTTGATTACGTAAAAGCGGTATTTGATTACATAAAGCTTGCTTTGGGGTTCAAAAAATTAGGAGACACAGTATCCGAGGGAAATGATGCCACTGCAGAGATGGTGCGTTATATGAGGGGTGACTTAACTGCATGTCCAGAAAAAGCTGCGGAAAGGGCGCAGAAGGCGGAGAGAGAAACAATAATAGCGACAGGAGCAGTTATAAAACAAGCATCAAGGACATTAGGAACGACATCAGGGGGACTTCTTGGATTCATGCCTCCAGGTGTTCAGTTGGCACCCAAATAAGGCTTTTTCAGCCGGTTCATCTTCTCCATTGGTTCTATCCGTTGATAACATTCCTACGGACTTTGAGAAACGGTTTGTTAACTGTTTTTCAGAACGCTTTTCAGCAACCCAAATAACAAAGTTCGTGGTGAATTGGCGGGCAGTGCCCGCCTACAGATTCTTTTCCCTTGAATACAGCTACTGATACAGGGTGCAAAACTAAATTCCGAAATATCGATGGGCATATTTATTTGGCGAAACCTTCTTCCTCACTTTGGTGACATATAATCGAATACCACTGTTTGCCAAAGCGGAGAACATTTCTCGGTTACGCTCTGCTTTGGCAACCGTTAAAGCTGAAATGCTGTTTGAGATTGAAGGCGCAGTCGTTTTACCCGACCATATTCCTTTTCTGTAGGCGCTGCCTTCAAAATGTGTCAGTTTCCCACCGGAAGATCGTCTTCCCTTTGAATTGTCTTGAAATCATGATATAATGTTAGAGAAGAAAATAGATTGCCAAAGTGAAGGGAATGATTTAATCATGTTATCAAAGGCTTGTTTAAATTGCACTCGCGAACTGCTATCAATCTGCTATACTTTTCTTCTTCAAAGTGGCATTCATGCTTTGTTTTCATATAGTCTAATCAGTTTTATTATTTGGAGGAAATAAAAGTTGATGGAAAAAATTGTTATTAACGGAGTCGTCAAAGATGGGATTGTCATTCCCGAAAAAAGTGCCAAGTTGCCCGAAGGTATCCTGGTCGAAATAGTATTCTCCCTCTCGGCGATGACGCCGGAGTTGAAAGCCGAGTTTGAAGCATGGGATAGGATAGGCGATGAGGCATGGGCAATGATTGACAAGTGGGAACAGGAGGAACAAACGTGAACATTGGTGACATTCATTGGATTCAGCTTCCGGCTACAGGTGGTCGAGAACAAACAGGACATCGTCCTGCCGTGATAGTTCAGGACGAAACCTACGCTGGCAATTTGCCATTAGTGCTCATCATTCCGTTGACGACAGCAACAGCTGCTCTACGCTTTGCTGGTACACTAATGATTAATCCTACTGTTTCAAATGGACTGAAACAAGCGTCTGTCGCATTGGTTTTTCAATTAAGAGCTGTGGATAGGAGTCGGATTAAAGACAAAATAGGCACGGTGAGTGATGAGGTAATGTCAAAGATATTTGCGACGTTGGATAGACTGATGGGACGTTCGTAAGAGCACCTTTGAACACCAACAGTGGAAACCAGCCTGGTAGTTTGTAGTGGATAATTTGTCCGCCATTTCTGTCTCGCGAAAATCCTCGTCGTTGTGTACTACCAACCCCCGCACACAAAACGGTGAATCGGCGGGGCAAAGCCCGACCTACGGATTCTCCCTTTTTCCTTTTTGGCAACGCTATTGTTATTAAAACAGTGGCTCCTTTCATTGTAACAGCTCATTTCGTACCCTCGCTACGGAAAGGAGGCGAATTAGTATGGCTGAAGAAATAAAAATAGGATACGACAGGGAAGGGGACGTTCTGGAGATATTCTTCGGTGAGCCAGTGCCATCAATAGCACACGAGGTTACTGAAGGAGTATTTCTTCGTCGCAGTATCAACGATGTCCACCTGACAGGAATTACTATTTTGAGCCTGACAAAACGTTTCAAAGATTTAGAGTTAATGTCTATTCCATTGGCATTGCAGGAATACACGGTAGAGGAAACCTAGTAAACAACAAAAAAGATGGGTAAAATCTCCCCTTTCCCTGGAGGTAATAATGGAAGAAAAAATCTACAAAGTGGGTGTAATCGGCACTGGTGGCATATCCAGGGCACATTCAAACGGTTACAAGGCCGTCAAGAGAACAGAAATTATTGCCGGTGCTGATGTCAGCGAAGAACAGTTGAAAAAATACGGTAAGGAATACGGTATCGACAAGTTCTACACCGATTATATTGAAATGGTCGAGGCTGAAAAGCCCGACATAGTTTCAATTTGCACCTGGGTCAATTCGCACTGCGAAATGGTGACAAGAGTAGCCAAGTTGGGAATCGTTAAGGGCATTCTGTGCGAGAAGCCGATGGCATTGAGCATGGAGGAAGCCGATCAGATGGTGGAAGCCTGTGAGAAGGCTGGTATAAAGTTCGCTATTGGGCATCAGCGTAGGCATGCAGCGCAACATCAGAAAACCAAGGAACTGATAGATTCAAACGCTATTGGTGATTTAGTATGGTTGTGGGGTAGTTCACCGCCAGATTTGCTTGATTGGGGAACCCACGTCGCCGATATGATGTTGTTCTATGCGGGTGAAGTTGAATGGCTCATGGGGCAAATAGGCGGCAGAAACCCCGAGCAACACCGCAGAGGTTATTACCATGCACATCCAGCGCAAGGATACATGAAGTTCAAAAATGGCGC
>JACKQG010003963.1_pt1 | contig 17591 bp, 13 predicted proteins | sample 8237621 | NCBI WGS metagenome assembly JACKQG01 (sample SAMN15677084, study PRJNA649215) | marine metagenome | biome: marine; feature: Black Sea; material: saline water; isolation source: suspended particulate matter (SPM) from the Black Sea western gyre | collected 2013-06-09/2013-06-10 | depth...
GTTTAAAACCTGCGGGACGTTACCCTTAAATTTTACTCTGCCGCCGCAGGAAGAATTTGGTGATCTCTTCCGAAATTGCCGGGATGAGCGCCAGCCCAATTACCACGCCCCATTCCGTGGCGTTCAGGAAATGCGTATTAAATATCGGCTGCAGGAAGGGAATATTGACCACGAGAATGATCAAAACCATCGAAAAGCCAACTGCGTATTGCATGTATTTATTGGAGAAAATGCCGATCTTCCACAGTGAAACTTTCTCTGAGCGGACGGTGTAGGCCCTGAAAAGTTCAGCCAGAGACAGGGTGACAAAAGCCATCGTCTCGGCAGTTTGGACGTCGATCCCGCGCCAATCGTGCTGCAACAAATAGGAGATCGGGTTTGCTCCCGCCGGGACGCTTGCTCCCGCTTCCAGATGCCAGAGCAACCCCAAAGCAAAGGCCGTTAAAACGGCTGTTGTCTGGGTAATCGTCTGGATGATAATTCCCAGCCGCATCGGCCCATGGATGATCGGCTCGTTCTTCGGGCGGGGCTTATTCTCCATGATATCGGGATTCCCCTTTTCCATCGCCAATGCCAGGGCCGGTGCGCCATCGGTGACGAGGTTTAGCCATAATAACTGGATCGCTGTCAACGGAGCGGGCAGCCCTGCCAGCGTGGCGAGAAAGATGATCATGATCTCAGCTGCATTGCTGGAAAGCAGGAAAAAGACAAATTTGCGGATATTGCCGTAAATAACGCGACCTTGCTCCACAGCGTGGACGATGCTGGCGTAATTATCATTGGTCAGCACCATATCGGCAGTTTCTTTGGCCACATCGGTACCGGTGATCCCCATCGCTATACCAATATCAGAACGTTTAATGGCAGGCGCATCATTGACGCCATCACCCGTCATCGCCACGACTTCGTCGTTGGCCTGCAGGGCATCCACGATCCGCATCTTGTGTTCGGGGGAAACGCGGGCGAAGACATCTGTTTCCTCGATCTCGCGAATCAAATCATCGTCACTCAACTCATCGAGGTCTGCACCGGTGAGGACCTTCCTGCCCGGTCGCATCAGGCCAATATCTTCGGCAACCGCCTGGGCGGTATTGGGATAATCACCGGTGATCATGATCGTACGAATACCGGCTTTTTTAGCTTTCTCCAAGGCAGGGCGAACTTCCATGCGTGCCGGATCGATCATCCCCAGTAAGCCAACAAAGACCAGGTCACGCTCCAGCTCTTCGGCTGGGGCACCTTCGTTGGGCACATCCCGCTCTAGGCGATAAGCCACAGCCAAAACACGTAGAGCACCTTTGGTCATTTGATCGTTGGCAGCCCTGATCCGATTCTTCGCGGCGGTGGTAAGCAGCTGCGCATTATCGTCCATGCCCTGATATTTTGTGCAAAGATCAAGCACCATATCAGGTGCGCCTTTTACAGTGATGATATCCCAATCCCGGTATTTCTCATCAGTAAATGGTGAAAGATCTTCCACGCGGGGCACATCCACATCGTTAATTGTGATCATGCGCTTGCGTTCCGAGTCAAAGGGGATTTCACCCTCGCGAGGATAAGCTTTTTCAAGCTCTTCAGAGAAACCTCCCGCTTTGGCGGCAGCAACCAGCAACGCCCCTTCTGTCGGATCACCAACCACCCTATAGGTGGTCTGATCGTCGCTCTCGCCCGTTTTTTCGATAAATGAATCGTTATTGAGTACACCCAGCCAGAGGGTTGTTAAAACGGCTGGATAGTTCTCAAACTTGATCTCTCCCCCATTTACAGAGAAAGTTCCCTCCGGAACATATCCCGTTCCTGAAACATCGACAAAACTCCCGTCCACCCAAAGCCTGGTGACCGTCATCTCGTTTTGGGTCAGGGTCCCTGTTTTATCGGAACAAATTATGGTGGCCGAACCAAGTGTCTCCACCGAGGACAACTTTCGGATAAGAGCGTGATGTCGGATCATTTCCCGCATCCCCAAGGCAAGGCTGATCGTCACCACTGCAGGCAATCCCTCTGGCACAGCGGCAATCGCCAAAGATATAGCGATGATAAAGGCTTCGGTTATATCTTTGCCATATTCGGCGAAGTAATCAGCCGGGGCGCTGAGGAGGAGGCTGAAATCGGTATAGTTGAAGATGGCAACGACGAAGACGATCGCCACCAAAAAGAGCGATAAAATGCTGAGCGTTTTGCCAAGTTCGTCGAGGCGTTTTTGGAGGGGGGTTTCTTCGGTTTCGACAGACGAGAGCATTTCTGCGATCAGGCCAAGCTGGGTGCGCATTCCTGTATTGGTGACCACGCCGCGCCCACGCCCATAGGAGATGGTGGTTCCCATAAAGGCGGTATTTTTTCGATCCCCGATGGGGAGGTTTTTCTCAAGCAGGACAGATGCGTTCTTCTGAACAGGGAGGGATTCTCCAGTTAGCGAGGCCTCTTCAACGCGCAGATTTATCGCTTCGATCAGGCGCACATCTGCCGGGACATAATTCCCCGCTTCGAGATAAACAATATCGCCAGGAACCAGTTCATGCGAAGGAATGGATGTGCGGCTTCCATTACGCAATACCTGCGCATCTGGCGCAGACATCTTTTTGAGCGAAGCCAGCGCCTCTTCTGCCTTGCCTTCCTGAACAAGCCCTAGAACGGCATTCAGGACGACGATCAGCAGGATCGCGCCTGCCTCAACAAATTCTGCGACCTCACCAGTATGCTGATATTCCTGCACACCGATCAACCCGGAGATGACGGCCGCCACCAAAAGCAGGATCACGACAAAGTTATTCAGCTGAGCCCAGAGCTTTACCCAAAAACCGGGGCGAGGGGCTTCGACCAATTGATTGGGACCGTAATGAGCCAGGCGTTCGGCGGCTTCCTTTGCAGTCAACCCATTTTCTTTTACTTCCAAATGTTTTAGTACATCTTCAGGATTGAGTGCATGCCAGGCTTCGTGCTCTGGCTGAACGGACCCTGTTGGAATAATTTCTTCTTTCATTTGAACAACCTTTCTGGCCCTCACCTCCGTCTCGCTTCGCTGGCCTCCTCTTCTCCCGCTTTGCGGGAGAGGGAAGGCCGAGCGTAGCAATGGACGGGTGAGGGCAAAGATTAAAAAAGACCAACACGCAATGCGTGTTGGTCTTGCCTTCGCTCAAAAGCGTTGGATTGCCGAGAGTGGGAACTTACCCTTGCTCTGTGCTGACGACAATCCATCCTGTGGGGACAGGTGGGCTACTCCCCAACAGCCGGAGTGTACATCGTTCATTGATTGTAGTCAAGATAAAGAGAGTTAGATTTTTGTTATTTTTCTTGCCCATCATTTAATAATAAATGGATTTCAGGGGTGTGTTTTTTAATATAGTCCAGCAAGCTATAGATCAAGAGCGCTATTCCGCCCAACTCCAAGATCTCTTCGACAGTGGTAATCATATAAAAAGTGAAGTTTCTGGTGTCATAATAGTTGGCGAAGCGTCCACCAATGATCTCAAAGCCCAGCGCTCCACTAAAAAAGACAACTGCCGAACTCAGGAAGAGAATTTTATATTTCTTTTCAAGATGGAAAAAGAACATCAGGTAGAGCAACCCAAAGAGAAATAAAAAAGCAATCCCCGGAATAACCCATTTGAAATAAAAGAGCCCGTTGAAATCCGGTAAATCTTTAAAGAGTTTTTCCAGCTTTTCGTGCATCGCGGTAAATTCATCAACTGAAAAAAGCAAAAGCAGGAATGCAAGTCCCTTCCAATGATGGCGATATTTATCTTTGGCTGTTTTTTTCCAGGCAGCGATAATAAAAAAGAGGATGGATGCTGCCAGAAGTTGGAAGGTGGCAAAATAGGTCGGGAAGTTCATCTCTGTATTCATGATGAATCGATCAATATAAATATCCAAAAAGAATTCATGGAGAAGGCTATACACCCGATACCGTTCAGGGAAAAAACGCAAATACATGGCGATTACGTTCAAGATTGCAAGTGAAAAAGTAATTCCCAGCAGAATCTTTAAGATACGTTTAGGATTGACCCGTGAGGTGAATACTGAGTTTGTCATAGGATTTTTCAGGATAATGGTTAGATATCTTCAGGCGTGATGCGCGTCTCCGCGGGGATATGGGTATTTTTGGGGATGATGACGATTCCATCCCGGACAACAAAGGTTTCTGTGTCGAGATCAGTTCCCCGCGAAAAGGGTTTGATGACCACACCTTTGCCGAGGCGGACATTCTTGTCGAGGATTACTCCTTCAAGATCGCAATTTTCTCCAATCCCAACCGGTATTCCGCTCGTGCCTTTGGTGACATAGGAATCCGCGCCCATCACGATGCTGTCCTTGATCCGCACGCCCGATGCGATCCGGCTGCGCAACCCGATCACCGAATGGATGATTTCAGCCTTACGGATGCGGCATCCCTCGGCGAGCAACACATCTTTCAGACGGCTATCTTCAACTGTTGAACCAGGCAGGTATCTGGCATGGGTATAGATCGGGCCTTTCAAATCGTAAAAATTAAAGAGCGCGTCTGAAAGCGTCAGCTCAAGATTGGTGTCATAAAAGGCGCGGATCGTTCCAATATCACGCCAGTAGCCATCGAAATCGCAGCCGTAAACCTGATGGGTTTTTATCGCGTGTGGAATCACGTCACTGCCAAAATCATCGTAGGCCGGAAAACCTTTGAGGAGGTCAATCAATACCTGGGTTTTGAACAGGTAGATTCCCATCGAGCCGAGAAATGGGCGCTCAGGATCATCACGGCTAATGAATTTCTTTTGGATTTCCTGATCTTTGGGTTTTTCTGTAAAATCGGAAATGCGCCCATCCTTCTCTCTTTTGAGCAAGCCAAAACGGGGGGCGTCCTCTCGCAGAACAGGCTGCACGGCAACAGTGATATCAGCATCATTCTTGAAGTGAAATTCTGCCATCTCTTTATAGTCCATCCGGTAAAGATGGTCTCCAGCCAGGACGAGAATATGCTTGGCTTCAGTAACCTGGATCTCAGTTAACTGCTTGCGGACAGCATCTGCCGTACCCTGATACCAATCTGCACTCTCAGGAGTTTGCTCTGCGGCGAGAATTTGCACCCAGCCGGTATGAAAGGTATCGAAGTTAAAGGTGCGCGTGATATGACGATGCAGAGAGACAGAGTTGAATTGGGTTAATACCGCAATCCGATAAATACCTGAATTGATGCAGTTGCTCAGTGTTGTATCGATCAGGCGATATTTACCCGCGATAGGCACGGCTGGTTTGGCGCGAAGTTTGGTAAGAGGATATAGGCGTGAGCCGCGTCCCCCACCCATGATAACAGCAAGAATTTCGTTTAACGCAGGCATTATTTTTTCCTTTACTTATTGATCATCAGCCCTTGAATCATAACATAGAGTGAAGCTGGAAGAGTCCCCGTGGGAGAATCGGTCGTGCCTGTTTATTTAGAATGTGATCTTATTAAAATTTTCGTAACGAGAATGCAATTACTCATTGCAAAAAAGAGTTTATGATTTAACACTCTGAAAAGTGATACAATTCTCAACCTGAGAAACCTTAAGAAAATTATGGGCGAAACAAAAGAACTGATCTTGCTTATTGAGAGCGACCCAGATATTAGCGATCTGATCGCACGTCAGGCGCTTCGACCATTGGGGTATCGCGTCAACGTTGTTGATGATGGAAACAAGGCGATTAAAGCCGTGATGGAGCTTTCTCCCAATTTGGTAATTCTTAATTTAAATCCACTTGGGTTAAGCGGGAAAGATCTCCTGGTTGCTTTTAGAGCACAGAATTATAGTTTCCCTGTAATTGTAATTGGCGAAAAAGAACGGGAACGCGATGTGATGCACACCCTGCGGCTTGGCGCGTCTGATTATTTGCTTTGGCCTGCTCGTGCTGAAGAGGTGGTTGCCTCAGTCGAGCATGCGCTCAAAGAAACACGTGGAAAACATGACCGTCGCAATTTGGATCGACGATTGAAAGAAAGCGGTCAGGAACTGGCGCATAAGACGCGCGAATTGAAGACAATGCTCGCGATTGGTAAAGCAGTTGTCTCAATCAGCGATCAACGGATACTATTTGATAAAATCGTAGAAGGGGCAATACGCGTCACTTCAGCAGATATTGGTTGGCTTTTATTGCGGGATGAAACTTCGAAGAATAAACCCTTCTTTTTAACAGCACAGCGTAATTTGCCTCCTTCATGGTCAAAAAAAATGAATACATCTCTTGACGATGGGATCAGCTCACTTGTCGCACTTTCAGGAGAAACCCTTACTGTTCACGGGAGACCAATTGATCGCTTTAAACTATCAGCTTTAGGCAAAGCTGCGATGGTGGTCCCGATCAAGGCAAAAGACGAGGTGATCGGGTTATTGATCGTAATTCGCAAGGAAGATAAAGCCTTCACTCAAACTGAAGAAGCATTGCTGGAAGCTATTGGAGATTATGCTTCAATTTCATTGATCAATGCCAGACTTTTTCGCGCCTTGCAAGATAGCGCAACCGCTTCACTTTCTGGTCAAAAACGACAAGCCAAACTTTTGGATTCATTAAATAGAAGTCTACAAGAAGAGCTGAAGTCAGCCAGTTTTTTTGTAAATCTTTTACAAGAAGGGAAATTGGGCAAGCTCAATATAGAACAAAGACAAGCACTGGCGACAGCACAGGCCGCGCTAGGACGTCTCCAACAAACGGCTGAGGAAACAATCACTAAAAACGCATAATGACAGAATCAATTCTTCTCGCTCTTGACAAATCTCAAACGCTGCAATTAATGTCACGCGCAATTCGCGCTGTAGGATATAAGGTTATCGTAGCGCATGACAGCGCCGGGATTAAAAAGCTGCTGCAGGAAAGTCATCCATCCATTGTTTTGTTGGGAGAAAAATTGCAGGAGGAAAACGGTTTAGAAATAATAGAAGAACTCCTTATCCATTATCCCACTTTGCCAATTATTTTTCTGGCCACCGAAAACTCACCTGGCCTTATTCAAGAAGTTTTGCGAGCAGGCATAAGCGCGTATCTTGAACCTCCCTTGAAGACAGATGAAATCGTCAATGCTGTTGAAAGCAGCCTACAGCGTGCCAAACGGATGGGAGACTGGTTACGGCGTGAAGTCAATCGCTCGACTGCATCGCTGGAGAAACGCGTCAGTGAAATGGAGGTTCTGCTAACTATCGGAAGAGATATTACCGGCACCCTCGATCTTGATGGGGTTTTAAATAATGTTGTAGCCGCAGCTGTCAAACTGACCAAATCAGAAGAGGGAAGTCTTCTACTCCTTGACGAAGAGAGTAACGAGCTTTTTATGCGTGCTGGATATAACTTTGAAGATGAATTTGCTAAATCTTTTCGCCTGCCTGTTTCTGATTCTCTTGCCGGGCAAGTGATAAAAACAGGGGAGCCGATCAATCTCAACAAAGATGCTTTGTTAAAAATTAAAACAGCTTATCTGGTTAAGTCTTTAATTTACGTCCCAATCAAGCTAAATGAGCAAACTATTGGCGTGTTGGGTGTTGACAACCGTCAACACCACTTGCCCTTTAGTGAGCACGATACTTTGCTGCTCTCCCTTTTGGCTGATTACGCTGGGGTAGCAATTGAAAACGCACGCCTTTATCAAGCATCTGAAGATGAGCGGTCCAAATTTGAAGCAGTTTTATCCAATATGGATGACGCCCTGATCATTCTCGATCAGCAGGATCGTATCGAATTAATCAATGAGATGATGTGCAATGCCCTGGGTGTCAAAGGTGAGGAAGTCTCCAACAAAATCATCTCGGATGTGATTTCGCAAAGAGATATTCTAAATATTCTGCGACAGAAGGAAGAAATTTCTATGCAAAATTTTGAGGTCATTCTGGATGATGACCGCGTTTTCAACGCTCAATATACCCCCATTCCTGGTGTAGGCGCGGCAATTACCATGCAAGATGTTTCGTACCATAAAGAACTTAGCCGCCTCAAAGATGATTTTGTCCATACCGTATCACACGATCTGCGTTCGCCACTTACCGCTGTTCTTGGTTATGCGGAACTTATTCAACGAATAGGCTCCCTGAATGAGGAGCAAAAGGAATTTGTTCACCGTATCCAGCTCAGTGTTCAGGATATTACTGCGCTCATCAACGACCTGCTTGATCTCGGACGGATCGAAGCTGGCTTTGATACCCGCCGCGAAAGCATTCACCTGGAAAGCATCTTGCGATACTCCATCAGCAATCTTGAAACAACGATACAAAAGAAAAACCAAACGATGGGGCTGGATATTGTCCCCAACCTGCCTCCCGTGCGTGGTAATCCTGTCCGTATCAGGCAGTTGTTTGATAATCTGATCGGAAATGCGGTCAAATATACGCCGAACAACAAAAAGATCAGTATAAAGCTTCATAACGAAGATAATCAAATAATTTTTAAGGTTTCGGACCAGGGAACAGGCATCCCCCTTGAGGACCAACCTCATATCTTTGAGAAATTTTACCGGGCAGCAAATATATCGAAAAGAGTAGCTGGTTCTGGCCTTGGGCTTGCTATCGTTAAAACAATTGTAGACAGTCACCAAGGGCGGATCTGGTTTGAATCAAAAGAAAATGAAGGGTCAATCTTCTTTGTTCTTCTCCCCACCGAGGTACATTAGCCAAGAAAAAGGACCTTGCACCTGGCAAAGTCCTTTTTTTTATGTTAACGCTTTATATTCCACCCCTCATGCATTTTTATCATAGACAAAAACCTGAATATCCAAACCATCACTATTGAGTAATTCAATTGTTGGCATCAGGGTTGCATCCTGGATCGCATTCATCTCTCCCGCCGGGGCGTAGACGCTGATCCGTGCCTCCTCAGCAGACATTTTGACAGTCTTCATCTCTATGTCCGCGCTAACCGCAGTGATCTTTTCTTGAATTTGAGCAATGCCATCATCCAGAGACATCTTACACTCCTCAATAAATTCCTTTTAGACTTACGTAAAACACCCTATTTCCAGTAGCAATGCTCTGCGTTGATGCTTGTCTACAGTACCCCACCGCAGGGCATTGGGATAAGGTCAATAAAAAACCGTAAGCCCTACCTTTATTAATCTTCAGCAAACTTTACCACAGTAACACCCGCACCACCCTCTTTGGCCTTGCCCTCTTCAAAAGATTTTACATAAGGGTTATTTTGTAGTGCTTCCCGCACCACCTCACGCAATCTTCCTGTTCCTTTGCCATGAATGACACGTACAAAGGGCATCCCGCCAATATAGGCCTGATCGATATAGCGGTCAAGCATATCGAGAGCATCGTCCGCACGCTGGCCGCGCATATCCAATTCCATTTTTGGCAGAGTTACTGATGGCGTTCTGACAGCCGATGATGTTTTTTTTGCGATTTTCTTCTCTTCGCCTACATCAACCTGGATGCCTTTGCGTTGCAGATCAACCAACTTCGCCCGCATCCGCAAATTCCCCACCTGCACCTCGGCATCATTTTCGCCCAGCGCGGTCACAATCCCTTCAGTATCCAAGGTTAGCAGACGCACTTTCTCTCCAACAACAGGCGTTCCTGAAAGGGTTGGTTCTTCCTCGAATACGACCTTTGGTTTGCGTTTTGCCTTCTTTTGGACTTTCTTCCCGGCAGCAGCGACCTGTTCTAATACTTGCTCAATCGACTCAAGCGGTTGCTGTGCCTGATCCAAAACCCGTTTCATTGCCTTGATTTCGGCTTGCACGGCTTCGATTTGGTTTTCTGCCTCGCCCCGGGCTTTCTCTAAAATCTCGAGCCGTTCATCTTCGATGTTTTCCAGTTTCTCGGTCAACTCCCGTCGTAAACGGTGTGCCTGCATACGTGCCTTTTCCGCTTTATGGCGCTCTTTTTGGGCTACCTTGCGTTGACGATGGATGTCGTTAAGCAGGTCATCGGCGCGGATGTCGTCGGGGTCGATCTCGCCCCTCGCTGCAACGAGCACGCTCTCCGGGAGTCCGAGTCGTTTGGCAATCGCCAGGGCGTTCGAGCGTCCCGGCAGACCAATCGTCAACTTGTAGGTTGGGCGCAGGGTATGCAGGTCAAATTCCAAAGAAGCGTTGACCACTTTATCGGTCGTGTGAGCAAAGGTTTTCAATTCAGGATAATGCGTAGCAACGAAAGCCAACGCTCCCTGCTCAAGTAATTCAGAAAGGATGGCACGCGCCAGGGCTGCGCCCTCTTGCGGATCGGTGCCCGCGCCCAGTTCATCAAAGATGACCAGCGATTTTTCGTCGGCATTCTTCAGAATTTGGCTGATATTTTTGATATGCCCTGAAAAGGTGCTTAACGATTGCTCGATGGATTGTTCGTCGCCAATATCGGCATGGACAGAGGCAAAACAGGGTAGTTCTGAGCCAGACAGGGCAGGGATATGCAATCCCGATTGTGCCATCAACGCCAGCAACCCGATGGTTTTCAGCGCGACGGTTTTTCCGCCTGTATTCGGTCCGGTAATGACAAGGGCACGTGTTTCCGCATCGAGGGTCATATCAAGCGGCACAACGGTGGAGGGGTCAAGCAGGGGGTGGCGGGCTTCGATCAGTTTTAAGGTTTGAATTTTTGAAGCTTTCAACCTTCCAACTTGCCAACCTTCAAACAGAATCGGTTCACTCGCATCCAATACATCCGCGTACTTCGCTTTTGCAAATGCCAGATCCAGTTCGGCAAGGGCTTCCACACCAATAGTGATTTCCTCTGCGTGTTCACCGATCTGCGCACAAAGCTCGGCAAGTACCCGGCGTTCCTCATCTCGTTCGGCAAGTTGAAGTTCACGCTCCTGATTATTCAACTCGACCGTGGTCAGGGGCTCAATAAAGAGGGTTGCCCCCGAAGAGGATTGATCGTGAATGATCCCTTTGATCCGTCCCTTGAACTGGGCTTGCAATGGGATCACGTAACGTCCATCCCGCTGGGTGATGATCGCTTCCTGAAGCATGGTTGCGTTTTTGGAATTGCTGATGATCTTTTGGAGCTTCGACATCAAGCGGCCATGCGTTACCCGGCGCTCGGAACGGATGGAAGCCAGTTTCGGCGAAGCTGAATCCAGAACTTCACCCTTATCGGAGATGGTGCGTGTAATCGCATCCACAAGGCCGAGGGGAGCAGGCAAGGCTTCGGAAATCTTCTTCAGGAGGGGATAAAGATGTTCGTCTGTATCGCTTTTGGCAATGCTATTTTTCAATCTTCGTGCAGAAACAAGCGTGTCTTTAATATCAAGCAGATCCTGAGTCTCCAGGACACCGCCACGAGAGGCTAATTTAACCTGCTCGCGCACATCCCGCGCGCCGCCGACTCCAATCGTTTGATTGGTTGAGAAAAGATGCCTGGCCTCGGTCGTCTCCTGCAGGCGGATCTGCGCCTCCTTGAAAGAGGGGGTTGGTTTTAAGTTCTGAGCGAGTTCAACCGATGCGCTAAAAGCGCAGTAGCTGGCAAGACGCTCGAGGATCTTGTCGTATTCGAGGATGGAGAGAGTTTTAGAATTCATTGCAGGGTGTATTTAACCACAGAATTAAGGACTATCCAACTGAGATCGTCGTTTAATTTCACTCACTCCCTTCCAAACGATCATCCCTACCGAAACAACAAAATACCCGGACATGAGCGCGGCCTGGGCCAGATAGCCATAAGTGGGGACGAGTAAGAAGCTCAGCCCGATCTTGACGAGGCCCGTTAAAGCCATCACCTTGAGCGGATAGATCGGCATTCCCAACGAGAGCAGGAGAGGACGATTCCAGTAGAGGATATTTGCCATCCCAAAGCCGATCAGCAAGATCAAGGTGGCTGGGGTGGCAGGAGCGTATTCTGGCCCGTAAAAGGTGGGAATAAGCCATCCCCCTGCGAAGAGAAGGAATATACCAACAGAAAATGTCCAGGCAGCAGAGAGGGTGGTGATGCGTTTGAGCAAGGTGCGTAAGCGCTCCCAGGCCTTTTCGCCAACGGCGCGGGCAATCTCCGGGAAGGTGGTCGCGATGAGGGGATTGACCGGCATCAGGATCAGGTTGATGATGGCGAGGGCGGTCTTGTAATAGCCCGCAGCGATCTTCCCAACCTCGCCGGGGAGCAGGAAACCCAGCCAGAGGACTTCGCTATCTCGGGTAACGAGATTGACCGTCCCGCTGAAGTTGCTGGAAAACGCAAATGACCAGAACTCGCGTTTTGGCGGAAGCAAGCTGAAAGGCGCACGCATCCAGTCGCGTCCAAGCATTTGCGCGGCGCGGCGCATCCCCCAGATCAGGAAGGAGAATCCGTAGAAAACCTTGCCAATAAGATAGGCTGCCAGGATAAGCCAGATATCGCCCTTGAAAAAGTAGGCATAGGCAATGATACTGGCAGTGAGGATATTTTGCCCCAATCCGATCAGGGCCTGCGAGCGGAAGTGATCGCCAAGTTGAAGGAGGGCAGCGGATGTGCCGGTAACGAAATTGCTGAGGAGGCCCAGCGCATAAAAACGGATGAAAATTATTGCAGCCGGGTCTTTGATAATGTACTGCGCGGCAAGGGGGGCAAAGAGATAGATAAGGAGATAGGCTGTCAGAGATGTACCGATCTCGGTCAGCGCCGCGGCTTTGAGAATTGCGGCGGCGCGCTCTTTTTCATCCTGTGCAAGATATTCTCCGCCATATTTGACGACCAATTCTCCAATGCGGAAGGAAAGCAGACGGTTGATCGATGTAGAGAAAGACATGACCATCCCGAGTAAACCGAAGGTGGCAACACCAAGCAGACGAGCAGCGAATACACTCTGGACAATGGCCAGCCCCATCCCGATTGTGCTGCTACTGAAGAGATAGCTGCTGTTTTTTACAACGCGGCGGAGGAGGGAATCTTCGCGCCAGATGGAGAGGAGGTTGGGCATTAGGGTTTAAGGTTAGAAGGTTGAAAAGTTTGAAGGTTGAACGTGAATTGTTTATACGAGCCAACTGCACGAATTTTTAAAGCTTTTATTCGTGTCATTCGCCAATTCGCGATATTCGTGTTAAAGACTACCCGTCTCAATATCTTTTGCCCAATCCCGTTCCTGGTTATACCAATCGACAAGGATCTGCATCCCTTCGCGGAGACCGACCCGTGGTTCCCAGCCGAGCATTTCGCGGGCTTTTGTCACATCGGCCCAGTTCTGACGCATATCAGCAGGATGCGCAGGGTGGTTTTCAATCATCGCTTTTTTGCCAACCAATTCTTCAGTCAGGGCGATCAGGTCGTTGATGGTGATGACCTCGTGTCCACCCAGGTTAATGATCTCGTAGCCGAGCGGCTTGAGGGCAAGAACGATCCCGCTCGCGATATCGTCAAGGTAGGTAAATCCGCGTGATTGTTCACCATCCCCGTTGAGATGCAAGGTCCGCCCTTCGGTGATCCATTGAATAAAACGGAACATCGCCAAATCGGGGCGCCCAGCGGGGCCATAAACAGTGAAAAAGCGGACTATGCTCACATCCACACCAAATAAATGGTGATAGCTGTGGCAAAGTGCTTCTGCGCCCTTTTTACTGGCAGCGTAGGCTTGAAGGGGGCGGTCACTATTGGCAGTTTCAGGGGTAGGGTAGGGTGGATTCGCACCGTAAATGCTGGATGTCGAAGCCTGAATGATCTTGGGAATATCGTAATGCCGACAAAGCTCGAGCATGCTCAAGGCTCCGGTCGTATTCGAGGCAAGCATCCCAAAGGGCACTTCAGTACTTGCGCGTACTCCAGCGCGCGCAGCGAGATTGATGATCCCATCTATCTGCGGGCTGGATTCAGCGATAGATTTGACCTCTTCCCAATTGGAGATATCTTTACGGGCAAAGGTGAATTTCTCCAAAGGCATGAGCTGTTTCAACCGAAATTCCTTGATACGCACATCATAGGCATCGTTCATATTGTCGATGCCAATAACGCTATGTCCTTTTACGATTAAAAGCTGACTGACACGCGAACCAATAAATCCTGCCGCGCCAGTGACAATGTAATTTGACATGAGGGCTCCAAAGTTCACTTTTCACTCGTTACTTGTTCAGTGATGCGTGAGAAGTGACGAGTGATATTACAAACCGAATACTTTCGAGTTATTACGCCCTGCCTTGCCGAGCGCATTGCGCGTATCTACAATTAACAGTGCATCGGCAAGAATTGCATCGTAATCATAATCACTGTGATTGGTAATAATGACGACACAATCTGCTGTTCTGACGGATGCCATCATATCGGGAACGCTTTCCATTGCCTCGCCTTCGTTGGTCTGTAGAGAGGGGCAATAGGGATCATGATAAGAAACATCGGCACCCTTTTCAGCCAGCAAAGCGATCACATCCAGCGCAGGGGATTCTCGCAGGTCATCAATATCGGGTTTATAGGCTGCACCTAAAATCAAAATCTTGCTACCCTTGATTGCCTTGCGATGCTCGTTGAGCGCATCCTGCACCTTGATGCTAACGTAGCGCGGCATTCCGGTATTGATCTCTGAGGCCAGCTCGATGAAACGCGCATTGTAATTAACTGCCTTCATCTTCCATGAGAGATATAGCGGATCGATCGGGATGCAATGCCCACCCAGTCCAGGGCCAGGGGTGAATTTCATGAAACCAAAGGGCTTTGTCGCAGCCGCGTCGATCACTTCCCAGACATCCACATTGAGACGGTCACACATGATTGCCAACTCGTTAACCAAACCTATATTGATCATCCTGAAAGTATTCTCGAGCAGTTTTGACATCTCCGCAGCTTCCGCAGAGGAGACAGGGACAACGGTTTCAATCGCAGCGCTGTACCAGGCATCAGCTACTTCTCCGCAGGCCTCCGTAACACCACCCAAAACCTTGGGGGTATTGATCGTCGTCCAATCCTCGCGACCCGGATCGACACGCTCTGGAGAGAAACAGAGGAAGAAATCTTCCCCTACAACCAGATCGTTCTTTTCTGTGAGGATTGGCAACACAAATTCACGGGTCGTGCCGGGATAAGTTGTCGATTCAAGGACGATGACCATCCCTGCGTGGACGTATTTGGCCAACTCAGAAGTCGCCGCATCGATATAAGACATATCCGGATCGCCGGTTTTCCGCAGGGGCGTCGGCACGCAAATGCTAACAGCCTCGACATCCTTCAAGATAGAAAAATCCGTCGTCGCTTTTAGGAGACCGCTTTTTATCAATTTGTCCACATCTTCGGATGAGACATCGGGAATATAGCTGACACCCTCGTTCAAAGTATCGACCTTGCTCATATCCGGGTCAATACCGATTACCTCAAATCCTGCCTCAGCGAAAACCACTGCCAGCGGCAAGCCCACATATCCAAGACCAAGAACGGCCATACGCGCTTTTTTCTCATTTAGTTTTCTCAGCAAAACTTCTTTTGAATTCATTATTAATTGTTCCACCTTTGATAAAACATTAAGCAGGGATAGATGCCCCTACTTGTAAATAAATTGGAGCCAAGGACGCCGCCTCGTCCGTGTCACCGGCTTGCCACCGTTTCCAGGCCAACTCCGCCAGAAAGGCGGGACGCCGCGTGGATTGCACCGGAGAGCCTAATTCGATCAGGTCACGTTTCTTCGCCAATATGCTGCGTTCTTCCTCTGATAACTCTCCGCAGATCATCGTTGGGGATTCGATGGTTTTGATCAATTCGTCCAAATTCAAGACACTGATCTCCCCATCCGATTGCCAGACGCCGTTATCAGAGGCATGGTACCAGCCAAGGGCCAAACGTCCGCGTCCTGCCTGTAAAATGGCAGCAAGTGGAATATCGCGGAGGGGCTGCGCAGCAGCTAAACTATCCAGCGTGGGGATCCCGATCAGCGGCAAATGTCGCGACAGAGCAAGCCCCTTGACCAGCGCCAATCCCACCCGTAAACTGGTGAAGGATCCAGGTCCAAGCGCGACACCCAGCGCAGCGAGATCATCCATGGTCGCATTGGTACGCTTAAATAATTCAGCTATGGCGGGCGCAAGGGAGGTTGTATGACGCAGTTTTCCGTGCCAAAGAGTTTCTCCAATGATCTGAACGCCATCGTAAAGAGCGATGCCAACCTGCGTGGTGGAGGTATCAACAGCAAGAAGCATCAGTCGCCTCCAAATGCGGATTGGCGCAATTCTTCGAGAAAAACCTTATATCGCGCGCCATGCGGTTTGATTTGAATCCGTCGCTGTTCCTCGCCGATATACTCAAGATACAGCCAGAACCGCTCGGGGGGAAGAATGCTTTCGATGCGTTCAGGCCACTCAATCACAAGCGGACCAGATAGTAGCATTTCGTCGATGTCCAGTTCGGCGGCCTCAGGCGCAGATTCGAGCCTGTAGGTATCAAGGTGAAAAAGCTGGCTTTCATCGGGGCGTCTATACATATTGATAATGATAAAGGTCGGGCTTGAAACAGCGTCCAATGAACCCCAGCCTTGTGCCAAACCCTGCACCAGGGTGGTTTTTCCTGCGCCCAAATCACCCTGCAAACAGACGATATCGCCGGGATTTAACATCCCGCCCAGGCGCATCCCCATACGGCGGGTTTGCTCCGGGCTACGGCTGATGAAATCGAGGGTGTTCTCGTCCAGGATAGGCATGGTGGCGATTATACGTCAGGGCAGAGGGGAGGGCAAGGTGGGTTTAGGTGAGGTATATATAGACCAGCATCTTCTTTTAGGATATGATTGCCACACGGTGCTGATCAAGTTCGAAAGGAAGAAAATGCCAACTAATTATTTTGATTTCATTGACTCTCTCCCTCCAATCGTGCCCAATATATTTACGGCCTTATTGATTTTCTTCGGTAGTTTATTTTTAGCCCGATTTTTGCGCAAGCTACTCAGCAAGATGCTTAAAAAACGTGCTGTTGATTTTGAACTCAGCATCCTTCTGGGGCAGCTGCTCTACTGGGGCATTATCGCTTTTGGTATTATCACTTCGCTCGGTCGCTTTTTCGATGTGACGGCTTTTATTGCAGGTTTGGGTATTCTTGGCTTTACGATTGGTTTTGCGATGCAGGATATCATGCAAAACTTTGTCGCGGGCATCATCCTGCTGATCCAGCAGCCTTTCAATGTTGGGGAAGATGTTGAGGCTGCAGGCTACTCAGGGACGGTTCTGACCATCAATATCCGCACAACCGAAATGCGCGATTTTGATGGCCGCATCATTATTATCCCCAACGCACAAATACTGTCGAACTCGATCACCAATTTCAGCCAGGCAAAATCACTACGAGTGGTATTGCCCATCGGCATTTCATACGATGCAGACCATGATAAGGCCCGGCAAACCATCCTGGATGCCATCGCCGATATTCCAGGATTGCTCAAAGACCCCGCTCCAAATATCGCCTTCCACACCTTTGGTGGTTCGTCGATTGATCTGACGATCTATTTCTGGATCGATACAAATCTGACAGACCCGAAATCGGCAAAAAATATCGCCGTGACAAAAATCAAGACAGCGCTCGACAAGAAAGGGATCCAGATACCCTTCCCCATTCAAACCCTATACGTCCAAAAATAATTTACTCTTTGAGATGTAAAACAGGACTCGCTAAAGGCCAGTCCCGTTTTTGATTCTGAATCAATAGTTATTCTTCTGGATCAGCGGTAGTCAACCCCAGTTTTTCCCCAAGGATACGGGCGATCGTCCGCGACGCTTCCGGACGAGC
>JACKQG010003965.1_pt1 | contig 17589 bp, 16 predicted proteins | sample 8237621 | NCBI WGS metagenome assembly JACKQG01 (sample SAMN15677084, study PRJNA649215) | marine metagenome | biome: marine; feature: Black Sea; material: saline water; isolation source: suspended particulate matter (SPM) from the Black Sea western gyre | collected 2013-06-09/2013-06-10 | depth...
GAGCGTAAATTAGGGACAGGCTTACATTTTGTTTTCTGAGAAGAGGAATGGCTTGAGATTCTAGACCGGAGAGTTTTACCACGGAGCAACTGTGTCTCCAGCGCAGCGAGTGGTTGAAAATCAGAACACTGAGTGCCCTACCATTAAAAATAGCGAAGAACCGCCTTGCATGAGGTATGTGGCGGAACATGCGCATCTTACACTGGAAAACCTTCGGTTCGAGAAGTCCCTTTGCATCGTTTGGGTTCAAAGAATGAAGCCAGCCAATACATAGCCTATTTCGATACCCGAAACGCGACAGCATGCTCTCCGTAGCCTTCGCAAAAAAAGGGAGGTGAACAAACGAAAGATTTTGCATCTTGAGCGACCAGCCACTTGACCGCTTCAAGAATGATGATCCACACAACCGCCGTGCTCACGCAAAAACGCATGGGAAAAGAGCTTGGCGTCTTCGGGGTCAAATAGGTAACTTGACGCCTAGATATGGATCACGCTCCCTCACCACTCACCCTTCAAAAATATGACAACGATCGAAATTACCCTCCGCGCCCTCAAACTAAATCCCCCGCTCGTCAGCAGCGGACATAGCTTGCTCCAGTGTCAACTCATCCTGCCCCGTCCAGGCATCCAAAGCCGGAGCGCTCTTAAGCCGGTGGAGCTAAACAAGGGGGCTGTCTCGCTGCGCCGCGCGCCCTTCTACGCAGCTGCGCTGCTCAAGGAAAAAGTCGAGGGCCGCTTCGCCCTCCGACTCCAGCTCACGCGCCCGCAGAGAAATCCTGCTGCCGCCCGAGCCCTCCAGACCATGCTTGCCTCGGTGGATCGAAGCGAGTGGCGACAGCTTGGCTGCACAAGTCCCTCTCAGCACACTGCGCCCTCTCATCCGTGCGCCCTTTGACCAATTAGCGGACGGATTCGAGGACGATACATCGGATTTTCTCCTCGACGCCAGCATCGACCTAAACGAAGTCGATCTCCTCTCCCAAGAGGTCTCACTCCCCCTCTGCCTGACCGAAACCCTCCGCCACAATTCTCTCCCCCCCGGCCCCCAAAGCCGTGAAGCTCGCAAAACGAAAACAAAAACCTACAAAAAAGGCCTCGTCGTAGGAGAAGCCGTCATTGCAATTCGGGTAGAGTGACGTGGGATCCCCCACAGCTTGGAGCCAGCTCGAAATCGTATCCTTTTTTACGATCGAGTAGAGATTAGAAGTCGGCACTTGCGAAGCAAGGCCTTGCAAGTAGGCCTAAATACCATTTGCCCTACGCCATTCGCCGGCGCGCACGAAGCGACGCTAGCGCCACTCGTGCTTCGGATACCTTCCCGCGAGTTCCTTCCTGACATGCTGGTAGGCACCGCCCCAAAAGCTGTCGAGATCGTCGGTCAAGTGTGCGGGTCTTTGGTTTGGAGCAAGTAGCTCGATCAGGAGGGGCACTTTGCCATTGGCAACGCGGAGCTGGCTACCGGGGACGTCATAGAAATCCTGAAGCTTCGAGGCGATGATGGCGCGACCGTCAGGCTCGTAGCGGATACGCGATGGGCGACTCCGACCGGGAAGCGTGAACTCGGCGGGGGCGTAGGTGTCGATATAATACAGTTGCTCGGAGCGGATCCATTCTTTGACCGCAGGCAAAACAGGGCGGTCTTTGATCTCCTTGTAGCTGAGCGCCCCGTGGCAGATCTGCCCGATGATCAAAGCGCGGGCTTCATCATCGATCGGAGCAAGTTCGGTCTCCGGGCAGTGCTGGGCAACAAAGTTGACGCGCTGTATCCAGTTTTCCACGACGGCGTCCCATTGTTTAAGCTTGAGGTTTCCGGCAATGACCTCAGCGGCCAAAAGCTCGGCCGCTTGATCAGTGTCCGGCTCGCCCTGGTCTTTGGATTGCAAGACAAGATCGCGGAAGCGCCGCTCGCGACGGCTTTGCACACGGCGAGCGACGGGGTCGTAAACGGTTTCGGCGGCGTCGGAGAAATCACTTGGAAAGGCCGCTTCCAACCAAGCGGGCTCTACAGCGGTGGACAATCCGAGCAGGACGGTGACATCCCCGCACAACTCGCGCTCTTCCAATTCGGCAGCGACAAAGAGTTCGCTCTCAACAATACTCTCGCGGCGCAGTTCCCCACACCGCCCGTGCACCATACGGCAGCGGCGTGTGCCACGGTCATTGCGCAAACAGAGGTGGTCGCTGAAGGCGACGAGCAGGCAGCGACAAATACGCTCTGCCAAGTCCGGCAAGGCGGCCGCACGTGTATCCAGCCCCGCACCTTGCGCTAGGCCGAGGAGCTGCTGCGCGATGGCACCAGTTTGCCGGGAGGCACCGCCATGGATGCCGAGCGCGGCGCAGGCATTGGGGTTGAACTTGGCGGCTTGCGCTAACTCGTAGGCACGGATCTGCACGAAAAAGTCGGAGCGGGCATCGGCGTGGTCTTCGATCTGCCGGATCTGCTCACGGCGGACGCGATCTTCACGCGCGGCGCGGTAGATCGGCCGTCCCTGGCTGAGCGCAGCGATCAGTGCCACATCCGGCAAAACTCCGAGACGATCACCCTCGATCAGCAAACGCGCGTAGCGCGGGTGCAGCGGGAAGTCGGCCATCTTGCGACCGAGCTCGGTGATAGACGATCGCGACTTCGGCGAGACTTCGGACATCGACGCGATTGGCATCGCTTCGCTACCAGAGTGTAGCGATGCTGCGCTAGTCAATGATCCTGAGTCCGCCGAATGGGCAGCGGCGACGGCCGTTTTGAGGGCACCCAGATCCCGGAGTAGGACTTCGGCTCGGTGCAAGGACTCAGGCATCGGGGCTTCATACCAAGGAAACATTCCACTGGTGAGCGGATCCATGCCGGCGGCCATCAGCATCAAAACCGTCTCGGAGAGATCGATGCGTTTCACCTCGGCCTCGTCGCGCTCAGACCGGGCTTGGTGCTCGGCCTCGCTCCAGAGTCGAATGCATTGGCCCGGGCCGGTGCGCCCAGCGCGTCCGGCGCGTTGCTCGGCTGAGGCACGGCTGATGCCTTCGACGAGGATGGAATTAATCCCCCGCCGCGGATCATAGCGGGCCACACGCGCCAAGCCTCCGTCAATCACGGTGCGCACACCCTCGATCGTGATTGAAGTCTCGGCCACATTAGTCGAAACAATCACCTTCGGGCGGTCGCCGCGGGTCACCGCGCGGTCCTGCGCCTCCGGCGACAGTTCCCCGTGCAGGGGCAGCACTTCGTAGCCCCTGGCTTCGGGCAAACTCTGGATCGAGTCAATCGTCTTTCGGATCTCAAATGCCCCCGGCATAAAGACGATTACATCACCCGGCTGTCCAGCGGCGGACTTTTTAAACGCCTGCGCTGCCCGCTCCCAGACCGGTGCCGCGTTGCGCCCGAGCGCGGCACCAGCATAGCTCAGCTCGACTGGATACATACGGCCGGAGGCCTCAACCCGTGCGCAGGGCTTCAGGGAAGCTTCCAGCGTATCGATGTCGAGCGTGGCCGACATGACGACCAGTTTCAGGTCAGGACGCGCCTCGCCTACGCTTTGCAAAGCGCAGGCCAGACTCAGGTCACTGGTCAAGTGGCGCTCGTGAAACTCGTCAAAGATGACCGCGCCGACGCCCTTCAAACGGCGGTCTTGCAGGATTTGGCGGAGCAGGATCGCTTCAGTCACAAAGCGGATACGGGTGCGCGCACTGACTTTGTTTTCAAAACGGATCTGGTAGCCGACCTCCTCGCCCAAGGCGACGCTCCGCTCCGAAGCCACCCGCTTGGCCAGCAGCCGCGCCGCCAAACGCCGAGGCTGCAGAACGACGATTTCCCCGTTAATGCCAGCCCGGTCGAGTAGAATCTGGGGCACCTGCGTCGACTTACCCGACCCCGTCGGCGCGGAGAGCACGACGCGCCCGGTCGATGCGACGCCATCGAGTAAGGCATCGGCCACATCGTAAATCGGGAGGTTGTTGGGGGCGGTGGGCATAGATGCGAAAACCCGAACACTCTACGTTCAACGCCTAATTTTCAACGTTCAATGCAATGCGCGGCTAATGGGAAGCCATTCCGCCGTTGTTTAAATAGCAGTGTACCACTAGCTCTCCACCTTGATATCCCCGGAGACATACTGATGCAAAACACTCGAGATCAACGTCTGGTATGGCATACCGACACGATTGGCTTTTCTTTTCAAGGAAACCAAATCCCGGTTCGAAATTCGGATATTGATCCTTTTATCTTTCTGCAAGGTCTCCTTCGCGGCAGCCATCAAAGCTCTACGTTCCGCTGAACCCGGCTTGGAAACTTCGATCAAGCCTTCTTTCTCGAGCGCTATAAGCTCCTTTTCGTATGCGTCCATTTTCATAATTCACCTCCCAGTAAGTCTTTGGTGGCCTTTCGGCTTGGTATGATCGTCTTTAAAAATTTCGTTTTTCTCCCTGCTACAAATGGGACCATATAGACGTAATCATCCACCTTTACGTACATTATTTTTTGATTCGGATACTTTTCGCAGTTTGGATGAGGCGCCGTCAGCAACAAATCGCCGGATTGAATATGAAAAAGTATATCTTCGAAACCAACGTCCCTCTCTTTTCTCAATAATTCATCTTTTTCATCCGACCAATCGAACATATGAACAAGGTAACTCTTGTGTGCCTTTTGTCAACAAATACGTCAACACACTTTTTTTTGAATATCGCCAATGGATGCGACGGAGAAGACAATCGACCTTGAGCCCATCCGAAAAACACTGTGCACTCTATCAAATGGATAGCGAACCCCTCCAGCGCAGTCTCCGGCAGGAAATCTTACATGCACGTCGCCGCATCTACGAGGTAGGCGACGCGACGCCGTTGGATTCGATTATCGTGCGCAATCCGGCGATCGAACTCTTCGTCAAACGCGAGGACATCTCACCCATCCACGCCTACAAGTGGCGTGGTGCCTACAACCGCATGGCGCAGCTGACTGAGGACGAATTGAGCCGTGGCGTGGTGACTGCATCGGCGGGTAACCACGCACAAGGCGTCGCGCTGGCAGCGCGCAAGTTGGGCACCCGGGCAATTATTTACATGCCGCTCTCCACGCCCCGCATGAAGCAAGTCGCGGTCCAGCGACACGGTGGAGAGCAAGTCGAAATCCGCCTTCTTGGCGATAGCTACGACAGCGCGAGCGCGGCGGCTCACCAATGCGCGGACACAGACGGCCTCACTTATATCCACGCCTACGATGACCTCGCGGTGATGGGTGGCCAAGGCACGCTGGCGGACGAAATCGTGATGTCAGGCAAAGGACCCTTTGATGTGGTCTACCTGCAAGTCGGCGGCGGGGGCATGGCTGCGGCGACGGCCACTTGGCTGAAAATGAATTTCCCCGATATTCGTATCGTCGGCGTCGAAGGAGTGGAACAAGCCTCAATGGCCGCGGCGGTCAAAGCCGGCCACCCGGTCGCGCTCGACCAAGTCGATGTCTTCTGCGATGGCACCGCGGTGCGTAAGGTCGGCACGCTGACCCACCGAATCTGCGCCAACTTGGTAGACGAATGGATGACCGTGACGAACGACGAGGTCTCTGCCGCCATCCAATTCCTATGGGAAGAGCTGCGCTGCATCCCTGAGCCCTCGGGCGCAATGGGCGTGGCAGCCGTACTCAAACAGCGCGCCGCTCTCGCTGGCCAGCGCGTGCTGACGGTGCTCTGCGGCGCCAATATGGACTTCGAGCAACTCGCCTCGATCGCCCGCCGCGCCGCCGTCGGTGCCGCCCGCCGTCACTACCTCAAAATCCAGATTCCGGAAAAGCCCGGCGCCATGCATGGCCTGCTCCAATCGCTGCCCGATACGGTCAACATTATGGACTTTCAATACGGCAAGACCAATGCCGAAGCGGCCAGCCCGGTGATCGGCTTCGACGTCCTGCCCATCGAATTTAAATCCCTCTGCCAAGCCCTCGACGCGGGCGGCTACGCGTATGACGAAGTGACTTCGGAAACGGACGTCAGCTTCCGCCTCATTCACTACGAGTCGAAGCTGCTGCGACATCCGATCTTCATCACCCTGGAATTCCACGAGCGCCCCGGCGCGCTGGCCGAATTTCTCCGGGCAGTCAGCCCCCACTCCAACCTCTGCTATTTCAACTACGTCTATTCCGGCGAGCGTGTCGGCCGGGCGCTGCTCGGCTTCGAGTTCGATTCGCTCGAGGGACACGCGCAATTTGAATTCGTCCTCAGCTCCGCCAAAGACGCCTACCGCAGCTACCAACGGGTCTCCGACGAGGCGATGCGGCGCATCATTAACTAATGGAAACCAGCACCCTTATTTTCGCAGCGATCATCCCGATCTTCCTCGTTATCAGCGCCGGCTTTTTGGCGCGTCGCGTCGGTTGGCTAACCGAGGAGGCGGACCACAGCCTGATGACCCTGGTCCTGAACCTGCTCTATCCTGCGCTGATCTTTGCCTACATCCTCGGCAACGACGCCCTCCGCCACCCGAGCAATCTCGTGCTGCCGCCTTTGGTCGGTTTCACCACGATCCTCGCCGGATTCGCCCTCTGCATGCTTCTCGCGCGGAAGCTCCGCATCGGCAACCAGCGCGAATGTCGCACCTTCGCCTTTAGCGTGGGTATGTATAATTACGGCTACTTCCCCATTCCCATTGTCGCCCTACTCTTCGACCGCGAGACGGCGGGCGTTCTACTGGTGCACAACGTCGGCGTCGAGATTGCAATGTGGGCGCTCGGTGTCGGCTTCATCCTCTCCGCCAACGACCCAAAATCGATCTGGCGACGCATTTTCAGCGGCCCCGTGATTTCCATCCTTATCGCCGTGCCCATGAACTGGTTCGGTCTCGATGAGCATCTGCCCAATTTCGCCTTCGAATCGATCGACATGCTCGGGCAGTGCGCCATCCCGATTGGTCTGATTTTGATCGGTGCGACTTTTGCCGACTTTTCGAAGAGTGCGCAGAGGGTCCAAGGCCTGCATATCCCCGCCTATGCCTGCATCCTGCGGCTCGGGATCTTTCCTACTGCATTTGTTTTCTTCGCGTGGCTGTTTCCTTTTTCGATCGAGCTCAAGCAAGTCATGATCGTGCAGGCCGCGATGCCCTGCGCAGTCTTTCCCATCGTGCTCGCACGTCACTTTGATGGCTCGCCGGAGATCGCGCTTAAAATAGTGCTGGCCACAACCTTGGTCAGCTTTGCCACGATCCCACTGTGGATCAGCTCGGGGATGCGCTTACTGGGTTTGTGATCGCTACTTTCACATCACGAATCATCCGTGTCTGGGCTGGCACAAGCCAGAGGCAGCACGCTTCGTAGTTGAACTTGGAACTCTCTGCCTCCACCATACTCTCAGTGAACACATTATGAATATCGACCCCATCTATTCCGGACTCGACGAAGAGCAACGCAGTGCCGTGTCAGCCATGGACCGTAGTGACCGGTTGATCGAACTGGCCTCCCTGCGCAACCGCCCCACCCGTGAGCTGATGGCCGAACTCGCGGGACTGGCCAGCATCCCAGTGGTCCAGGACATTGAATTGATCGAAAATCCTACTGCCACTGTGCCGCTTCGCTTGATCCACGAGTATCAGTGTGTCCCCATTCGCATCGACGAAGAAACGGCCGCCGGTGCACCGATCGCGCTGGCCACCCTCTGGCCGCCAGACGAGATGATGGATCGCTGGATTTATGCAGTCAGCGGACGCAAAGCCCACTGGTATATGGGCGACCCGGAACAAATCACCGAGACGATCACTCAACACTTCGGGGTCGGTGCGGGTAGCCTCGACGAATCCGACTTGGTGAATGATATCTCCGAGGCCGAAGAAGCGGAGGATCAAGACGCCGCCGTGATCCGCTTCGTCAACGAAGTCGTGCAAAAGGCCCTCAGCGACCGCGCAACCGATATCCATTTCGAACCACACCGCGACGAGCTACAGATCCGCTACCGGATCGACGGCGAACTCGTCACCGTGCGTGTGCCGGATAATTTGATTCGTTTCCAGGGTGCCATCATTTCGCGACTCAAAATCATGGCCAAACTGAACATTTCAGAGAAGCGCCGCCCACAGGACGGTCGGATCTCCTTCGGCGCGGGCGACTCCGAGCTGGACATCCGTATATCTACTTTTCCCACCATGTATGGCGAGAGCGTCAGCCTGCGTCTCCTGAACCAGAAATCAAAGCCCCTCTCCATGCGTGAACTCGGTCTGGCCGACGACGAGGAAAAGAAGCTCACCCACGCGCTCTCCACGCCGCACGGCATCATCCTGGTGACGGGCCCCACCGGTTCGGGTAAGTCCACATCACTGACCGCTTTTATCCGAATGATTAATAAGCCCGAGCGGCGCATCATCACCGTCGAAGACCCCGTCGAATACGAAGTGCCCGGCGTCAACCAGACACAGGTCCACCCCGAGATCGGGCTAACCTTTGCCCAATCGCTCCGCGCGGTGCTACGCCAAGACCCCGACGTGATCATGGTCGGCGAGATCCGTGACCGCGAAACTGCCGACATCGCCATCCGCGCGTCGCTGACCGGTCACCTCGTGCTGAGCACCCTCCACACAAACGACGCCCCGGGTGCGCTCACACGTTTGGTCGACATGGATATCGAGCCTTTCCTCATCGCTTCCTCAGTCGAGATGATTATCGCCCAACGCCTCGTGCGACGCCTCTGCCCGAACTGCGCGCAGCCGGCGCACTACGAGGATCGCCAGATCGCCAGCTTTCTCACCACCATGCGGATCGACCCCGGCGAGGCGGTCCACGGCCATCTCGCCAAAAGCCCTATCGGCTGTGAACGCTGCCGGAAACTCGGCTTCCGTGGACGCGTCGCCATGTTTGAAATTCTCCGCATGAGCGATGAGATTCATGAGCATATCGTGAAACGCGACTCGGCCCGACTCATTCGTCAGACCGCTGTCTCCCAAGACATGCGGACGCTCATGCAAAGCGGTTGGGCGCACATCAAAAATGGCACGACGACCTTCGAGGAAGTCATGCGCTACGCCGAACTGGAAAGCGACGACAGCTAAACGAAGGAAAGCTAAACGAAGGAGAGCCTCTCGACCGGTTAGCTACCCTTTATTCAGGCTGCGGACCTTGCGCATCTTCGCGCGCTCTTCTTTAAACTTCGCGCGGTTGCAATTGCAGTGTAGGCAGAGCGGCGTGTTGTAGAAAAGCACGAAGCGCTCACCCAGTTTCAAGGGGCGCTCTTGACCGAGCTCAACCATGCGTAGAGCGGGACCGCAACTAGGCACGACCGCGCCCATTGCATCGAAAAAAAAATCTGTAGCGGAACGTTTACGCTTTGTTGGCTGACTCATGACGACTAGCTAAATCAGAGTTTCAGAATTTTCCAATCGTCCTTTGCCTTTTTTTCTAGCAACTGTGTTGTATGCGTGTCCGCACCCTAGTCACCAGCCTCTTGCTTTGCCTCAGCTGCCTCGATGGAGCGCCTCAAACCGAACGTATCGAATTCTATTTCGGGATTGCAGAGGGCAATTATCTCGTCGGTGACCTCGGCGGGGCCGAGCGAGGGATCGAGCAAATACTCCGCATCGACCCTGACTACATCCCGGCACTCACGCTGAAAGCCAGGGTCATGCTTGATAATAAGCGCCCTGAAGCCGCACTCGAAGCCACCGAACGTGCCCTCGCTCTCGCCCCGGACATTCTGGAGTATCACCTGCTCAAAGCACGGATCCTCGGCCAAATGGAACGACACGACGAGGCGAGCGCATGCATCCAAAAAGTGATCGCGCAAGCACCACCAGAAAGTGACGATGCCCGTGCCGCGCACCAGCTCCTCGGCCTCTTACTGATGGCAGAGCGCGAGTGGGATCAGGCGGCCCAAGTTTTTAAAGAAATCTACCAGGTCGATCCAACGAGCGAGCGCACCAGCCTGCGAATGAGCAGCGAAGCCTACCTCGAAAAAGCCCGTGCCGCTTTGACCGAGGGCGAACCAGACAAGGCCCTCGCCGCGATCGATCAGGCGATCGCGGTCTACAGCCAGCAGACAGGCCAGAAGAGTCTGCAGCAGCGCACGGCGTTGCGCCTGATGCGGGCCCGCCTGCTCGCACAACTGGGCCGCCTTGAAGCTGCGATCCAAGACCTGCAGATCCTCACCGGACAACAGCCCGAAAACTTCGATGCCCTCATCACCTTGGCCTCACTCTACGCCAGCGTTGAACGCTGGGACTCACTCGAAGCGCTCATTAAGCCCATCGCCGAGCGCCCCGAGTTGCAAGATGTGGCGCTCTACCTAGAAGGGCGCGCCGCACTGGCTAAAAACCGTGTGGGCACCGCCCGCGCCAAATTTGAGGCCGCGATCGGGGCGCTCCCGAAAGAAGCAAAGCTCCTGCGCCGCTCGCTCTTTTTCTACCGAGGCATCTGCCTGCAGCAACTCGGGCGGCAAGACGAAGCCGATACGGAAATCCTCCGCGCTATCGACGCCGGCTTCCGCCCCGAAACACGCGAAGAAGCCCTGATTGCCAGCCGCACTTTGCTGCGCGCCGAGCGCGCCGCAGAAGCGATCCCCATCCTCGAAGCGATCACTCTCAATCGGATCGATCCCGGTGCTGACATCTGGGCGATGCTCGGCCGGGCGCACCTCACCTCGGATACGCCCGCACTGGCCTTGAGCGCCTTCAACGAAGCTCTCCGCATCGCGCCCGAGCAATCAGAAAACCGCGCCCTGCGCGCCTCCCTCCTCCGAAAGATCGGCGACCTGGAGGGCGCTCTCGCCGACTATAAGGCTGCCCTGCGCCTCTCACCCGACAACCCTTCCATTCGCTACGCCTTGGGACTGGTCTACCTACAGCTCGGCCGTATCGCCGAAGCCGAAGTCACGATGAGCGAGGCCGCCAAGCAACTGAAAGGCCAAGCTGGCCTGCAACTGCTGCACGCCCTGCTAGCCTACACTGTGGGCGAAAAATCCAGCGCAAAGACTTCGCTACACGCCTATCAAGACTTGATCACCGAAGCACAAAACCCGACCGCCCTCTATCTGGAATACCTGCTCGAGCCTCAAAGCCCTACCCAACTGAACAGAGACGAGGTGAGTCTCTACTTCCAAGGGAAATACACCCGCAAAGAAGCGCTCGATGCGGCTGGCCAAGCCACCACACCCGAGCAGGCGAAGCAGCAAATCTGTGCTGCCGCTTTTTGGATGGCGCAGTATGAAGCGGCCCACGCGCGGACAAAGGAAAGCCGCGAGCTCTTAAGCATCGCGATTGAAGTAGGTAAGCCCGACTACTCTGAATATCAACTGGCTCGTTGGCAAATCGCCGCGGATGAATAGCTAAACAGACCATACCTGCGGAACCATGGGAGTGGAAATCGATCAGAGCCCCCGCTGATCCTCATCGATGCTGCAGTAAAGGCACCCCCGAAACGCTCGGCAGCACCTTGCCAATCTGAATCGGATAACCTCGGACAAATTCAGGCACGGATAACATACGCCCACCGGGGCGCTGGAGTTCATAGATACGGAGCACACCGGGTGCAGCGGCGACATCAACCGTCTCGCCCACAAGCAAAACAGTGCCGGGTGCGGCTGAATGCGCCGCTTCCATCATCGAACAACGGCCGACTTTAATCCGCGTCCCCGCATAATCGAAGTAAGCACCCGGCCAAGGGGTCAAGGCACGTAGTCGCGCATCAATGGCAGCAGCGCTTTGCCTGAAATCCAGGGCACCGTCTTCTTTGGTGATTTTACGACAAAAAGTCGCCTGCGCTGCATCCTGCCGCTCAAAATGCAGCCCGCTGGATAGCGCAGCCTCCAAGTTTCGCTGGAGCAGGGGGACGACCGCCTGCCCCACTTTGCTGCGGACGATAGGGCTGGTATCCCGATTGTCGATACCAACGCGCTCACAGTCCGCAACAGCGCCGGCATCCATCTCTTGAACGACTTGCATGAGACAGACGCCCGTCTCGGACTCGCCCAGGGCAATCGCCGTCTCGACCGGTGATGCCCCGCGATAAGCGGGCAGTATCGAGCCGTGAAAGTTGAGCATGCCGTGGACCGGAGCGGTGCGCACCGCCTTCGGCAGAAAGTGCCCATAAGCCATGACGAAGGCCAGCGCTACGGACTCGCTACGCAACCAGGCAGCCAGTGCGGCATCCGGCTTTTCCGGCTGAAATAGCGGAATACCCGAGGCGTTCGCATACGCGGCTACCGGGTTTTGCCTGAGCTTCTTCCCCCGGCCTTGAGGACGGTCCGGCTGAGAAACCACCGCCGCAAGACGACAGCACGCCGCATCGTGTAGATAACCTAGCCCAGGCAGACAGATGGCATCGGAGCCGAAATAGACGATTCGTGGCAGATCAGACATAGCTGGATACAACTGTTAAAAGAATTCTTGTTGGCCCATGGCCGCGCGGGCCGCATCGGAGGGGGCGCTTTGCAGAAAGAGCCAACGCAGACTCGCCTCCCCTAGGCCAGGCACCTCAGTCAAGTGCTGGAGCAGCAGCGCCGAGGCCAGCGCGTCATAGAGAGCGCAGTGGTAATGGCTGCGCTCTGGCGGACACAGTGTGGCAGCTTGCTGGTCGAGTGCGACTTGTAAGTCGAAGCGCTCGATCAAATTTTGCAGCTTATGGCTCTGCAAGTCGGGGTAGAGTCGGCGGTAAATCTGTAGCGTGTCCAACCACGGTCCCCAAGAAGCGGTGCTTAAGCCCGGTTCGGAAAAATCAGGCGAAGTGCGCGGGCAGGACCAGACCGCCCGCAGGAAGCCTTCTTCGACCGACGCGCTGTGGGCACACAAAGCGCCGGTTTCACGCAGCTTGGCAAAGAGCGACCACTCGGCGGTAAAGGGTGCTTCCTTTAAGGCACGCAACTCCGAAATACCATGCTGCCCACGGTCCATGTCGCTAATCGTGCCAACGGGTGCGCAGATGCGCGTCTGCGCGTCCACGATCTCGCCCTGAGCCAAGGTCACATAACCATACTCGACCACCCCGCTCTGGCGGCTGCCCTCAAAATCAATGACGTGGATGGGGATCTCAAACATACTTTACAGTCTAGATTGAGAAAGGCAGGCGCTAGGTCGAACACGGAATTCGAGCATATTGCATTCGTAAGAATGATTCAAACCGACGCACGCGGTGACACATGGAGCCAAAAAAACCGCCCCATCGTGGGCGGTTTGTTCGGAGCGGTTTGAATGAAATTGATTCAAATAAAGGACTAATAATCCTTCAGCGTGATAAGCCCCCAGAGCAAAGTGGCCTTACCGCCTTGAAAGTTCTTACGCGTGTAGAGCTCATCAGAACTCAGGGCAAATGTCGTAGGGCCGCTGGGCGAGTAGGCTGCTTTTTCTACCTTGGCCAGACCGAGGAGATTCGCTTCTTTAGGCCCCATCTGTGCGGAGCCACCGTCGCAACCAGTAAAGACTAAGGCGGCAAGTGAAAAAGAAAGAAGGGCGAGACGTTGTATGCGCATTATAATATGTGGGGTTAGTTGAATTAAATATTTTTTCCTAGACTGAGCGGACTGGATGCACTTGGCAAGTGGTTTTTGAGGATTCCGACAGCGCATGGCCATTAAATCCACGGAGGGAGACACAAAGCGCAACAGTTGCCGGAACGCGTCCCGCACCTAAAGGAGCGGACCTACGTATGCGGCTTCCTTTAGGTGGCCGCCTGACCCCGTCTTTAAAATGACACCTGACAGCGCAGCCTACGCATCTTCGTCGCTGAACAAATCGTCAGTGAGCTCCATGTTATGGTGGACGGCTTTGACATCCTCGAGATCGTCGAGCTTCTCGATCAGATGGAGCACCTTACGCGCGGTGTCTTTATCTTGGATCGGCACGAGGATATTGGGAATGTAGGCCAACTCGGAGGATTCCGTCTCGATCTCCTTATCGCTGAGCGCCTGGGAGACGGCATCATACTCGCTCATGGGGCACACCACTTCGAAGTGGTCGCCCTCATTCTTGATATCTTCGGCGCCCGCTTCGAGGACGATGTCCATCAGGGTCTCTTCATCGCTTTGCTTCGCATCGATGATAAACTGCCCTTTCCGGTCGAACTGAAAGGCGACCGCGCCGACACCAGCGAGGTTACCGCCGTTTTTACTCATTGTGCTGCGCACTTCTGAAGCGGAGCGGTTTTTGTTATCCGTAGTGATTTCGACAATAATACCGACGCCACCGGCGCCATAGCCTTCGTAGAGCAGCTCTTCGTAGGTCACCCCGGGGAGCTCACCCGTGCCTTTTTTGATTGCACGGTCGACGTTGTCGGCGGGCATGTTCGCCGCCTTGGCTTTCGCAATGACCGTGCGCAGACGGGGATTAAAGTTAGGGTCGCCGCCGCCATCGCGCGCCGCAAGCGTCAGGTCTTTACTCAAGACGCTAAAGATCTTACCACGCTTGGCATCTGCCGCGCCCTTGGCTCGTTTGATGGTGGCCCATTTACTATGTCCTGACATATTTTATGTGACGTTAAAATTAGATTCTAGGTGATAAGGAAAAGACAGCCTTACTTGCGCTTTGCTTTGGTGCGTGGTGCGCCGCCCTTGCCTTTTGGCTTTTCAGCTACCTTGGCAGCGACTGGTTTGAGCGGTTCATCCGGACGACTGTTAATGATCTTCTGCTGCACGATGGTCAGAATATTCTGAACGGTCCAGTAGAGAACAAGACCCGAGGAAAAGTTGTAGAGAAAGACCAGAAAGATGAAGGGCAGGAACTTAAAGATTTTCTGCTGCATCGGATCCGCCGTAGGCGAAACGGGCATCATACCCATTTGCAGGAACATAGTGACCCCCATAATCATCGGCAGGATGTTGATCGGAAAACCACCGACTTCCATCAGCGTGTCCGGCATAGAGAGATCCGACACCCAGAGAAAGGGCTCGTGTCGGAGCTCCGATGCCGTGCGCAGCATATAGAAAAGGCCGAGGAAAATCGGCATCTGAATAAGCATCGGAAGGCAGCCGGCGACAGGATTGACCTGATACTCTTTGAAGAGTTTAAGGGTCTCCTGCTGCATTTTCTGCGGGTTGTCTTTATACTTCTCTTTGAGCTCAGCCATGGGGCCCTGGATCTTCGACATACGCTTCTGAGAGCGGCTAGCCTTTGCGGTCAGGGGCCAAAAGAGAAGTTTGATGCAGATCGTCATAATCACGATCGACCAGCCCCAACTGGGCACCATGGAGTGGATCGCATACATGAAGGCCAGCAATAGCTTACTAAAGAAGCCCAGAAAGCCGAACTGCATGACTAGGTCCTGTTGGTTACCCAGCGCCTGCAAGCGCTTAAACTCCTTCGGTCCGACGTAGAGCTGGAAGTCCAAAGCTTTCGTCTCACCTGCGGTCAGGGTGCCGATATCATAGCCAGCGCTGCCCGAAATCCCCGGATGCCCTTCCGCTGAAACCTCGACCGGATAGACAAATAAATCACTTGCTGGGCGATCCGCCGAATAGAGCACACTGGCGAAAAACTGGTTCTTAACCGAGGCCCACTCGATGCGTGCCGCCTTGGCGATTTTGTCAGTCGGTGCACTCGCGCCCATGCCTAGAAAGCCTTTGCTGCCGGTTAACTTCTTCAGCGGAATAAAATCTGCATCCTCACCGTCAAAGTAGCCGACATTTAGGTAGTTCGCACCCACTTGATCATCCGTGATCCGGCGCGCGGTGCCGAGATTGAAATAGACGGTCTCCAGGCGCTTGGCCGCGGTCGAGCCATTTTCAATCGCCGTGCTGTGCTCAATCATGTAAGGCTCGTCTGTCGAACCACTCGGCGCGATGCGATAACTGCGGCGAATGACCATACCTTCGGTCGTGACAAAGGCGAAAGTGACTGAGTCGTCTGTCTGCGCTTCGATCCGGTAATCAAGCGCGAATTCGAGTACCTGCCCGTCGGATGCGCTGTAACTGAGGCTCAGAGCGGGCAGAAGGCCATCCTGATTAAAAACGTAATCGTCGCGCTCACCGCGCTTCGTCTTAAGAAAACTCACCGTGCGGATGGCACCCCCGCGGGTGGTGAAGGCGGCCTCGATATATTCATTGGTCAGCACCACAATCGTCTCCTCAGTCAGAGGCGCGGCCGAAGTCACTGATTCTGCGATTTCGGCATCCTTGAAAAGATCGCTGACAGCGGCGGCCTCGACGGCCTGTGCAGGCCCAATCTCCGCAGGTGAAGTCAATGCAGCATCAGCCGGCGTGGTCGACTCTCCAGCAGGCGCTTCCAGCCTTGCTGCCTGTTGGAGTTGCTCCAAACGCTGCGTTTCGATTTGCTGGCTCTGCCAAAACATGAAGCCGATACCGGCCGCAATGAAAACGACGCCTAAAATTGTGTTCTTTTTATCCATCTAAATGAGTATTGAAAGGAGGTGAGATGTCGTGCCTTGGCTCGTTTTTCAAGTCCGGAACGGGATCAAATCCGCCCGGGTGCCAAGGATGGCAGCGTAGAATTCGGCACAAGCCCAGCCATACGCCAAGAAAAAAACCGTGCCGTAAGAGTGCTTCACGGGTGTAGCAAGAGCACGTAGGTTGAAAACGGCAAGCGCAGGAAGTGCCGAACAAAATTTGTTTGAGGGGCGAAACAAAGAGTTGGTACACGCGTATGAGCAAGGCAGCAAAACGCGACAAGCGGGAAGGACGGGGCGGCGGCGACGCGGGGCTCGATTGGAAAGGTATCGACATTACTCGGAGGATTTCAGCTCGCCGGCTTCGTGCAGTCTACGGAGCGTGCGACAGGCACGGAGGAGGCGCGCTTCCAAGTCTTCAAAACCGGAGCGGTCGAAACCGCTGCGCAGCACAACGACGAGTTCGCTCCCCTCAGGTAGTTCGGAGCTGTGTTGACGAAATAATTCACGGAAGACACGCTTACCATAGTTACGCTTGACCGCATTACCGACTCGGCGACTGGCGACCACGCCCAGTCGGGGCGCACCACCTACCGATGCCACTCGACATTGAAAAATAAAAGATCCGCAGTGGATACGATACCCGATGCTGCGGACTGCTTGAAACTCGCGTGGCTTGCGCAAACGTGTTGAAGCCGGAATACCCATGGCCTCGATAGAAACGTCTGCGACAATTAGAGCCGATTAGAGCCGAGGAGCGACTAGACCCACTAGGCAGCCAGACGATGGCGACCTTTAGCGCGACGCGCAGCTAAAACCTTGCGGCCGGAGTGTGTAGAATTACGGGCGCGGAAGCCGAACTTACGTGCGCGGCGGAGCTTGGAAGGGCGATATGTTGGTTTCATAAAAAAGTGTCCAGTGATGAAAAGCGGGAGAGAAAAACCCCTGCCCCTGCCCCTGTCAAGGCGCGAAAACCGAGAATTCTCTCTCTTTTACAGTGCACCGAGGACTGCAAAAGGTAAAAATCAGTCAAAAGCCTTCTAAACACTCCAATAACTTGCATCTATGGATTGACTCAGAAAAATACACACTAACGAGACCCCACCCAAGATAGATTATATGGCCTTACTCAACTCAAAGACGGCCCCGACAAAAAAGAAACGCGGTTTTGCTGAAGGCCAGAGACTTGCCAAGCTAAAATCTTACGAGAAGCAGGCCAAGCGTAAGAAGATCAAACTGGTCGAGCTGACCGTCTTCACCCAGCAGCTCGCCGCCATGCTCGAGGCAGGACTCCCACTCGTCGG
>JACKQG010003966.1_pt1 | contig 17589 bp, 10 predicted proteins | sample 8237621 | NCBI WGS metagenome assembly JACKQG01 (sample SAMN15677084, study PRJNA649215) | marine metagenome | biome: marine; feature: Black Sea; material: saline water; isolation source: suspended particulate matter (SPM) from the Black Sea western gyre | collected 2013-06-09/2013-06-10 | depth...
TAGGACGCGAACTCCAGGTCCATATCCACCGCGTACTCGGTGTGGCCGAAGAAGAGGTTGCGCCGGTTCTCGGTGCGCATGATTGCGGCCGGGTTCCAGTAGGCCGCCGCGCCGTCGAAGGCGTTGGCCACGTAGGACTGGCCCAGCGCCACGGCGCGGGCGCCCACGGGGATGCGCAGGAACTGGGCGCCGGCGGTGCCCCCGTTCTCGCCGCCGTAGAGGCCGAGGATGCCGCCCCCCCGCGCGATCCCCGCCACCGCCAGCAGCACGCACGCGAGCAGCGCGACGAACGGTGTACGGATGCGGTCCCGGGTCACCACGAGAAGCTCACCCCCAGCAGGATCATGCGCGGATTCTCCACGTAGCTCGGGTTCACCCGTCCCTTGGCGTATTCCTCGGAGTCGGTGGTGAGCAGCTCGCCCATGCCCTCGGGATCCAGGTACCACTCGGCGAAGTCGTATTCCCACTCGGGATTGTAGTCGCCCACCCGGTAGCCGTCGCCGGTCCAGCGGTTCACGCGCCGGTAGTTCCGGTGGTTGAGGACGTTGCGGGCCTCCACGAAGAAGGTGAGCCGCTGCCGGCGCGAAAAGTTCCAGTACTTGTTGAAGCGCAGGTTCAGGGAGCTCTTGGTGGGACCCAGGCCCGAGTTGTAGTCGCCGTCGATGTAGTCGCCGTTGATCGGGTCGGCGGGGTCGCGGAACTCGCGCGGCGTGTAGCGCTGGCCGGACTCGGCGCTGAAGAGCAGGTTGAGGCTCCAGTTGGCCGGCAGGGTCACCCCGAGCAGGCGCGGCCGCTCCTTCTCGAAGACCGAGAAGTCCAGGTTCAGCGAGACGCGCCAGGGCTTGTCCCAGAGCAGGGGCGTGCGCGCCAGGCCGCCGGCGTTGGTCGGCGTCGAGGAACTGCCCTCGTAGACGGTCTCCAGGTAGCCCTGGTCGGCGTTGCTGTTGGTGCCGGTGCTGCTGGACATTTCCAGGCTGGCCGAGCCGGAGAGGAACTGCGTGGTGCGCTTGATCACCGTCAGCTCCATGCCGAGACTGCGCGCCGAGTCGCCGTTGAAATAGCGCACCGGCTCGATGGTGACGGTGCCCTCGTCGTTGGGGTCGGGCGTGTCGGCCGCGCCGATGTCGACGGTGTTCATGCGCACCGACTTGGCGTAGCCGAAGATGTCGCGGTTGAAGAAGGTCACGCCCACGCTCCACAGCCCCGGGAACTCGTGCTGGATGCCCGTCTCGTACTCGATCGTGATCTTGGGATCGAGGTTGGGATTGCCCAGCAGCTGGATCTCGCTGGCGGTCTGGGCCTGCAGCTGCGGGTAGACGTAGGCGTAGCGCGGCCACTGGGAGAAGTGTCCGTAGTTGAAGAAGAACTTGTCCTTCTCGGTGACCGGGAAGCTCACGCCCAACCGCGGCGAGACGCGCATCTTCCAGCTGCGCAGCCAGAACTCGACCGTGTTGTCGTAGAACTCCTCCTTCATCTCGGGCGTGATGAAGAGGTATTCCCCGTTGCGGTCCATCACCGCCTCGACCTCGCGGCCGGGGGCCCAGGCGTCGAGCCGCAGCCCCGCGTTGACCACCATGCCGGCGTAGTTGACGGTGTCCTGGAAGTAGGCCGCGCCCACGACGGGATGCACCTTGAAGATGTCCTCGTTGAAGGCCAGCTTGCCCGAGGGCGGGATGCTCAGGTTGCGCGACAGGTCGATCAGCTGCATCTCGGTGAACGACAGCTCCACGCCGGTCTTGAACTGGTTGGTTTCGCTGGCCACCCAGGCGTAGGAGCTCTTCAGCGTCCACGACTCGGCGAAGTGGTCGTGCCAGCGGTCGCTGCTGCCGTCGGCCATGTTCATGGGGCCGGGCGGCGAGTCGTAGACGGGGTAGGTGTCAAAGGCGTCGTTGCCGATCAGGTTGGCGTGCATGCGGCTGAAATTGCGGCCGAGGCTGAGCTCGAAGAAGTCATTCTCCCCCATCACCCAACGGTAGTAGAGCTGCGACAGGATGTTCTCGTTGGTGAAGACCAGCGCGTTGTCCAGGTCGTCCATGAACTCCCGCGGATAGCCCTCGCCGGGCAGGCGGAAGCCCTGGCTGACCGCCAGCTGGCGCGTGGCGTTGATGTTGATCTTGTGCCGCGCGTTGATGTTCCAGGTCCACTTGGCCAGCCCGTTCCAGTCGTTCTGCTGACGGGGCGACATCCAGTCCGCGTCGTAGACCGGCGTCTCCAGGTCCCGCGTGCGCGAGTAGATGGGCAGGTAGCCGTCGCGGATGTCCATCGAGCCGCTCAGCAGCAGGTAGCGGCTGCCCGGCAACCCGAGCCCGACGGCGTCCAGGATGCCGGTCAGCGGATCCGGACCCGAGAGCGAGGTCTTCACCACGTCGATGTTCTGGGGCTGGTCGAAGGCATCCAGTTCGTGGTAGTCGGGCTCGACGCCGAGGTCGGCCTCCTCCCCCAGGGCCATGGACACCGGCAGTACCGCGAGGGCCGCCGACTCGCCGACGCCGAAACCGCTCACGCGGCCCAGGAAGTGGTCGCGCTTCCAGCTCGACTTGCCGCTCCAGCGGTCGTCGCCCTCCTTGGTCGACACGTTGACGACGCCGGACACCGCCTGGCCGTACTCCGCGTTGAAGCCGCCCGTCAGCACCTCGATCTCGTTGATGATCGAGGGGTCTATGGCGTAGCCGTAGCCGCCGCCGGCCAGCGGGTCGTTGACCGAGATGCCGTCGACGATGAACTGCGTGTCGTCGGCGCGCCCGCCGCGGATGTGGATCTCGTTGTCCTGGAGCGTGACGCCGGGCTGGTGGGAGATCATCTCCACGATGTTGTCCAGCGGCATGGCCGCCATCTCGTCGGCGGTCATGCGGTGGGAGCTGCCGGTGAGCTCGATCTCGATCAGCTTCCGCTCGGCGGACACCTCGATGGGGTCGGTCAAGATGGCCTCCACGTCCAGCAGGAACTCGATCTCCGCCACCTCGCCCGAGGCCACGGTCACCGTCTCGGAGCCGAGGGCGTAGGAGATGTAGGAGGCCCGCACGGTGTAGGTGCCGGGGCGCAGCCCGCTGAGGTAGAACTTGCCGTCCTGCAGGGCGATCGTGCCGATGCTCGTGCCGGCGATGTAGACGTTGGTGTAGGGCAGGACATCGCCGCTCTCGGCGTCGCGCACCTCGCCCTTGATCAGCGCCGGCTGTGTCGCCACGGGCTCCGGCGCGGGCACGGGCTCCTGGGCCGCCGCGATCGACGCGAGGGCCGTCGCGAGCAGCAGCAGGACGATGGGGATCCGGCGTCTCACGGCAGCGCCACCCCCAGTTCGTCCGTCAGCATGGCCCGCACGGCGGCCAGGCCGTCGACGGGATCGATGTACTCGAACTGCAGGGTGATCAGCACCGAGCGGGCGTAGGTCTCGGTGGCGGCGTCGGGCCTGCGCACGCCGACGATGGGCTCGTAGGGCGGCCGGCGCTGCGGGCTCCAGAAGAGGTAGTACTCCATCTGGTAGATCGCCTCGCTGCCCACCATCGGCGCCAGGCCGACCCCGGCGCTGAAGTTGTTGGTGAAGTGGATATCCGGCAGCCGTCCCACGGGCGTCGCGAAGCAGGTCTTGTCCTGGGGGATGTAGAAGGTCGGCTGCGTGGGCGTCCGGCTGACGCCCAGGGTGCTCTGCACGAAGTTGGGCGGCAGGGACTGGGTGCCGCCGATGACGCCCTTGGCGATCAGCAGCAGGCGGCCGGGCTGGCCGGACGGCCCCGTCGATGCGTAGAGATACTCTTGGAGCACGCCGGCCAGGTCGCCCAGGCTCCCCGACGTGGCGGTGCCCGTGTACCAGAAGACGGCGTCGAACTGCTTGAAGGTCTCGAGCATGACCCAGGTCCGGTCGGGCAGGCCCCCGGACATGTCGTAGCGCGACCACTGGCCGGCGCCGAAGATGGAGTCCATGCTGCCGTGGTAGAAGGGCACGTCGATGTCGCCGAGCAGGTCGTCGACCAGCAGCACCGGACTCAGCGGGGCCAGCACCTCCCAGGTCCAGTCGAAGGTGGTGCGGGCGTCGGCCTCGTCGCCGATCCGCACGCTCAGGGTGCGCGTGCCCGCCTGCTCGACGTGGTACAGGTCCACCTCGAAGAGGCCGGCGTCCGTGTCGTCGAGACGCCTGACGACCGGCCGCAGGTTCGGGTCGGCGCCCGGCTCGCCCTCCGGCACCGGCGCCAGGTTGGTGTCGGCGGTGTCGAGGAAGTAGGTGACCGAGTCGTCCATGGTCACGTTGCCGTCGAGATCCAGGGCGAAGAAGCGGAAATTCGCCGCCGCGTAGCTCCAGAAGGTGGTGTCGTAGTCGGCCACGAAGTTGATCACCGGCGGGAAATTCTGGAGCGGGATATACTGGCTGATGGTGTCGCTCACCGCGCCGTCGTCGTCCCGGCAGGCCAGGCGGATCAGCGCCTGCGCCTCGCCCTGGTCGTCGGTGGTGAAGGTCATGGTGGTGTCGGTGCCCTGGGTCGTGGCCCACGGCGCCGCAACGCCCGCCTCCATCTCGATCGACACGTAGTACTCGACCACGAAGCCGTCCTGGTCGGATCCACTCCAGTAGAAGGTCCGCTCGTAGTAGCTGGTCGGCGTCAGCTCGCCGCCGGGCGTCGTGGAGACGAAGATGCGCACTACCGGCGGCCGGTTGAGCACCGTGGACGGATCGAAGGGATCGTTCGTGCAGCCCGCGAGATGGGCGATGCAGGCGCAGGCCGCCGCCACGGCCAGCAGGATCGCCGCCCGGGCGCCGACACGGGTCATGTCGCCGCGCGCGCCTCATTTGATCACCACCAGTTTGCCGCGCTGGATGCGCCCGTCGGCCAGGTCCTCCACGACGAAGACGTACAGGCCGGTGGCGATGGCGCGCACGGGATCGCTGAGGATGTCCCAGGCCTCCATGCCCGTGGCGGGATCGTCGTGGTGCAGCGTCTGCACCAGGTCGCCGGCCAGATTGAAGACCTTGATGGTGCAGCGCGCCGGCAGGCCCGTGAACCAGATCTTGCGGTTGAGCTCGCGCTCTCCGTACTGGCCGTCGAAGTAGGACCCCGCGCGGTAGGGATTGGGATAGACCCCCACGCCGCGCGCGCCGCCCGCGGGCACCGCCGACGGCCCCGGGTAGACCTTGACGGCGTTCTCGTAGAAGCCGCTCTGGAAGGACGGCAGGCCCTCGGCCAGGTCCGGCGCCGAGAAGGAGACCACCGAATACCAGTAGGCGAAGCCGTCGAGCAGATTGCCGTCGGTGAAGCTGCGCTTGCCGGCGGCGTCCAGGGGTGGCAACCCGGTGTCGAAGCCGAAGCCGTCGATCTTGTCGAACTCGGCCACCAGCAACGACTGCTCGTTCGGATCACTGGTGAAGGCCTCGCCCAGATACCTGTAGATCCGGTAGCCCTGGAAGTCCTCGCGGCCGGTGATGACGCTGATGTGGTGTTCGGGCGAGCGTCGCGGATCGTCGAGAGGCAGCGGGTAGGGGTCTCCCCCGCCGTCCTCGGCCAGGGAGTCGCCCGGCGCCCAGGACAGGATCACGGAATTGTCGTCGTAGGCAACCTCCAGCCGCGGCGAGGGCGGCCCCGTGGCGATCTGGAAACCGCTGTCGTAGGCCACCTGGGCCACGCGCCCGTTGGCCAGCAGCGACAGGGAGTCGGCGCCGCAGGTCATGGCGAAGGTCACCTTGATCGAATCGTTGGGGGCCAGGTACGGGAACGGTCCGGTCGACAGCAGGGCGATCCAGTCGTGGGGACGGGTGTAGTCCTCGTTCTGCTGCTCGCCCACGTCGAACTGGCCGTTGCCCATGAGCTGGTACTTGCCGGGATACTCGATGAGGTCGTCGGGATCGATGTAGACATCGTCCTCGGCCGGCACGTCGCGGAATCCCCAGGCGTTGTACGAGACCGGCGGGAAGCCGTCCGGCGGCTCCACGGCGGGGACGGTGCCCAGCAGGCGGTTGCCGACCCAGGAGGTGGCCAGGTTGTCGTCCCCGTCGTCGTCGTGCTCCCACATCATCCAGATGTCGGGATCGCCCTCCACGTCGCCGGGGCGCCAGGCGCCGTTGACGTCGTCGTAATAGTTCCACGGCGAGCCCTGGGAGGAGTCGTAGGGATTGTTGATCAGGGTGTTGCCCACGGTCGTGTCGTTCCAGATGCCCACGTAGACGTCGCTCAGTTCGGTGCCCGAGACGTTGACGATCGTGTAGTCGAGGATCACGAAGTCGTCGGCGTAGGGGCTGCCCCAGGCCAGGGCGCGCAGGTACACCTTCAGCCCCATGGGCACATGGTTGCCCGACTCGGGATCCGTGTCGTCGTCGAAGATGCAGCCGATGTGCTGGGTGGCCAGGGCCGAAGGGTGGTAGCTGTCGCTGTTCTGGCTGTTGGACCACACCCAGACGAAATCGCTGTCCGGATGGGCCGCCTCCGTGTAGTCCTCGAATTCCCGCATGTTGTCTCCGGCCTCGAGGTTGGACACGTCCTGGGCGCCGGTGGTGACCCGGATGGAGCCGTCGGCCGTCACCGCGCCGACCCAGAGCCCGCCCAGGAAGAGATGCTCCACCTTGCTGTTCAGCGGATACTCGCAGGAGGGCTGTCCCGGATCCGAGAGGCCGTTGCCGATGTAGCCCAGGTTGGTGATCGTCAGGCCGATGATGCCGGCCTGGGCCACCATGTCCTTGCGGGGGCGGGCGGTAGCGGTTGCGGCAACCAGCAGGGCCGCCGTCAACAGGACGGCGACCAGGGGGGTGCGAAACGACCGATGTCCGTTGAAGCCCAAGCAGTTCCTCCGGAGGTTCGACCCGGCGCGATTGCGGCCAAGCGCGGACGTCGAAAGTAGCCCCCGCGCGCCCCGCCTGTCAACAGCCCCGGCTAGGCCGCACGTTTCCCCCCTTGGAGGGCGGCGCCATCGGTCGTATCATGTGCCGTCGTGAGGTCCCCGTCCCACGGAAGTGACGCCTTGACAAGACGCTTGCGCATCGCCGCCATCGCAGTCCTCTGCGCCGCGACCACCCTGTTGCTGTGCGAATTCTGCGTGAGATACCTGCAGGACGTGATTCCGGCCCGCGCGGGCACGTCCTACGTGACCGATCCCGACTGCGGCTACACCCTGCGCCCGAGCCTCCCCGAGGAATTCGAGGAGCGCGACGACCGCCACGTCAACACCCTCGGTTTCCGCGACCGCGAGCACCCGCTGGCCAAGCCGGCGGGCGTGCGGCGCATCGTGGGCCTGGGCGACTCCTTCGTGTACGGGGACGTGCCCATCGCCCACAACTTCCTGCGCCTGCTCGAAGCCGAGCTGCGGGACGCGAGCACGAACGCCGAGGTGATCATCGCCGGCCTGCCGGGCTGGGACGTACGCAACGCGGTGGGCCTGATGCGCGGTAAGGGCCCCGACCTGCGCCCCGACCTGGCGGTGCTCTGCTTCTCGGTGGGCAGCGACGTGACCGGCATCCCCATCCCCGGCGCCGTCTACCAGGGCAACCTGCACTTCGTGGGCTCGCAGCAGCCGCTGCTGAACCTGCTGCGCAAGAGCCGGCTCTTCGTCCTCGCCGAACAGCTCTACCTGGTGCGGATCACGAACGCGGTGCGGCGCCTGCAGGCCAAGGCCCGCTTCGGCGGCGACCAGGCCGTGGCCGCGCCCAGCACTAAAGCCGCGACCGACGAACCGCCCCTGCCCCCCGGCGCGCCCTACTTCGCCGGCATGTGGGGCGAAGCCGACGATCCGCAGACCCGCACGCCCTGCAGCCCCGATTTCCTGCGCCACCAGGTGCGCAACCTGCGCCTCTTCCGCGAGAGCCCCGACGCCGAGGTGGAAAGCTGGTGGGCCCAGGCCGAGCAGCAACTCCTCGACTTCGACGCCGCCTGCCGCGCCGCCGGCGCCGACTGGCTGCTGTTGATCGCCCCCGCGGAGGTCCAGGTGGATCCGCGCACCCGCGCCGAGATCCTGACCCACGCCCCCCTGCCGCCGGACTCCTACGACTTTGCGGCCCCCTCCCGCCGCCTGGCCGCCTTCGCCGACGCCCACGGCATCGCGTGGCTCGATCCCCTCGCAGAACTGCGCGCCACCCATGCCGAGGGCGGCACCCGCCTGTACATCCCCAACAACGGGCACTGGAGCGTGCCGGGGAACGGGTTGATGGCGGAGATGGTGGCGAATCGGATAAGCGGCGAAAATCTAACGCAATAGAACGACGCTGGACACGTCGAGACCGGCATCGCTTTCGAGCCTTAGCAGGTACTTGCCCGAGGCCATCGCTTGATCGTCATCATCGACGCCCCGCCAGAACACCGAGTATCCACCGGGGGGCTGATCCGCATCGACGAGAACGGCCACTTGCCGGCCGGCCATGTCGTACACGGTCAACCGGACGCGTCCGGGGTGTCCCGTACGATAGGAGATCTCCGTGCGGGGATTGAAGGGGTTGGGCGCAGCGTGGATGATCCGCGCCGACGGCGCGAATCCGGGGATCTGAACTTGCTCGACGTGCAGCAGGGTATCCACGTCGTCGAGCAGGTACAGTTCGTAGGTGACCGTGCCGCCCGCGCCAAGGTGCGGGGATTCGTCGTGGGCCATAAAGAGGCCGCTGCTCTCATGTATGTATGGAACCGTCCATGTCCGATCACCGTTGCGGGCCTCCAGGCGGCATACCACGGCCGGATATCCTCCCGATATCAGCCATTGCAGATCCACGGCTCCACCATGTACCACCGTTGCTGAGAAGTCGGAAAGGAAGACCGGAACTAGGTCGTCGCACTGAGCCGGGGCAATCGTCAGACGGTCTGGGCTCGTCATGTAGTAATAATCGTCGTCTGCATAGAAGCCGTACCCCAACGGTCCTACGAATCCAATCACTATTGGTGACTGGGGATCGTTGATATCCACTATAGTTCGTGTAAAAGAGGAACTACTCTGGACGTAGACGAACCGTCCGAATGCTTCTAGCCGATCGATCGTATCCGGTAGGTCCAACTCGGAGAACTGCACGGGCAGCACGTCTAACGTGGGATCGAAGATGCACAACTTGTCACGTCTGCTCGCCAACAACAGATCCTGGTGGGCTACGATTTTCGCTTGATACCCCCCGGATGTGTCAAACGGCATCATATCCAGGTAGACGGGATCGCTCTTATCGGAGATGTCAATGATCCTAATCACGGGTTCTTGGGCACTGACCACATAGGCCAACGTATCGCGCACCGCAACACCTGTCGCGCCGTGGGGCAGCCCCAAATACGCGATGCGCTCAGGCGCACCCGGCGATCTCAGATCGAAAACCTCGAAGTACCCCGCATAGGATGGATAGCTCGATTCACCCACCAGGTATGCGAAACCATCCATGATCAGCGCGTCCTGGATATGTTCAGAAGCAGCGTATGCCAAGCCCGTCAACTCGGGCTGGTCAGGTATCGATATGTCTATAAAGTAGATTTCGCCGGTCCAGACCGTGAGCATTGCCAAGTTATCCCATAAATCGACGTAGTTGCTATGGTAGTCTTCAAAGAACAAACCAATCGGCTGAGGTGCCGAGCGATCGGTGACATCGACGGTCCAGAAGCCCTGGTATTTGTGCGGTATGATTGCCAGGTCACCCACAACCTCGATATCGTACCCCGGTGTATCAAGCACCCCGATCACCGGAAGCGGTTCGACCAGGATATTCGTGATGCGCAGGTTCTGCATCACGCCTGTCGTAGCCTCAGTGCCGACCATGTAGATCGCGTCACCCGAGCGGCGCATTTCGCTGATCCTGGTCTCCACTGGCAGGCTGCGGATGAAATCGGGTTCGCCATGGCTGCTGATGTCGTATAGGTGCCCACTATGTGTCAATAACAGATCGTCGAATATTATCATCGACTCCGCCCCCGCGTTGATAGATCCCAGTTCTATCGGAGGTGACACCGAGAAATCATGGGCGGTAAGATCGAAGATTATCGTTCCCCATTGGTCCATCAAGTGGTAGATCCCGCTCGTCAGAACGTAATCACCCACGGCATCGACCGTATGGTAGCGGTAAAACGCTGGCGGAGGCGGTATTTGTGGCGACCGTCCGCTTGGAGGAACGGCCGGATCGCTTATGTCGTATCTGATCAGCTCCTCTTCGAAAACGAAAAGATGGTTATCAACGATCTCGAGCATCGAATCGGATGGTACGGGGAAACGGTAGAGAACGACGGGGGCGGCCGGGGTAGATGCATCGAGCACGGCCACCGAGTCCCCCTCCGTGACGAACAGGTAATGGTCCTTGCGCTCAATGTCCCGGATATCGTGAACACCGGCGTACTCGCCGATCGGATCCGGATTCGCCGGGTCGCTCACATTAATCATCCAGAGGACTCCGTCGGTACTCCTGACATACGCCGTGCTTCCGATCACGCGGACGTTGTAGACCGCTTGAGGCGGTGAGGATGCAATCGGTACAGGCTGCAATGGGTCACTCACGTCCACGATCTGCAATCCGTCTCCGCCTCCACCCAGATATGCGATCTCGTCGACCACGTCCATGTAGTAGACATGACTGGATGGGAAGGAAAGGAGACCATAAGGCGCATTGTACATGGAGTAGTCCTGGCAATCCTGCGCCCAGTTTACACGTGTAAACGCGAGACAGATCAGGATCAGGACCACCCTGGAGAACATAGCCATTGTTGATATACGCCCGGAATCCGACATGATGAACCTCCGATAGCGTAACTGGGGCATCCCGTATCCCGGAATTCCCGTTCAGCAGTCATCATATTCGGTAGCAATATGCGAAGTAGGTGATACCTCCTCCTGAAGCATACACCCTCGGCGGCATCCAATTCAAGTGGCCTGAAAAAAGTGGCCTGAAAAAAGTTCAGGTCACGAACAGAGTGGCACCGGCCCTCAGAATTGGAAGTAGATGAACGGCGGGTTGCTGTAAACCCGGTACACCGCCGCCGCCAGCACCAGCGCCAGCATGGCGTTGCCCAGCACGAAGCGCAGCGGCGGCCGCGCGTCGGCGATCCAGGTGTGGTTGCCGGTGCGGGTCTGGACGATGTCCACCGCGAGCGTCACCGCGACGACCAGGAAGACGTGGGTCGCGCCGAAGACGAAGAGCTCGTCGCCGGCCAGTATGCCCGTGATCACCTGCCAGGCCGTACCGAAGTCGCCGGCGCGGAAGAGGATCTTGGCCACCGCGATCAGGTGGAAGGTCACGAGCACCTTGAGCACGTTCCAGACCACCGGGCCGAACGCGCGCGGCCAGCGCAGATCCACCTTGCCGCCGCCGGTCAGTCGGTAGGCCGCCAGGTAGAGGCCGTTCCAGAGCCCCCAGGCCACGAAGGTCCAGCTCGCGCCGTGCCAGAGGCCGCCCAGCAGCATCGTCACCATGAGGTTGAAGTAGGTGCGGGCGGTCCCCTTGCGGTTGCCGCCCAGGGGGATATACAAATAGTCGCCCAGCCAGGTCGACAACGACACGTGCCAGCGTTTCCAGTACTCGGCCGGGCTGCGGCTCAGGTAGGGCGCGTGGAAGTTCTCCATCAGTTCGAAGCCCAGCAGGCGCGCCACGCCGCGGGCGATGTCGCTGTAGCCGGAGAAGTCGCCGTAGATCTGGAAGCAGAAGGCGTAGACGCCCGTCAGCAACTGGCCGCTGGTCCAGGCCCCGGGGTCGTCGAAGACCTGCGAGACGTAGGGCGCCAGGGTGTCGGCCACGAAGATCTTCTTGAAGAAGCCCAGCAGGATGAGGTTGGCGCCGGTCTCCACGTGGCGCCGCGTGATCGCGCGCGGGGCGGCCACCTGGGGCAGCAGGTTGCGGGCGCGCTCGATGGGCCCGGCCACCAGCTGGGGAAAGAACGAGACGAAGACCGCGAAGTCGAGCAGGTCGTCGGTGGGCTCGAGCCGGCGGCGGTAGATGTCGATGGTGTAGCTGAGCGTCTGGAAGGTGTAGAAGCTGATGCCGATGGGCAGCAGCACCCGCAGCAGGGGCATGTGGGGCTCCATGCCGAAGCCCTCGATGATCGTCCCCATGGAATCCACGAAGAAATTGAAGTACTTGAAGAAGCCCAGCAGGCCCAGGTTGACGCAGACGCTCACCGCCAGCAGCCGCTTGCGCGCGCCGACGTGATCGGTGCCGTGCATACGGCGGCCCACGTAGTAGTCCGTCAGGGTCGAGAGGGCCAGCAGCGTGAGGAAGCGCCAGTCCCAGTAGCCGTAGAAGACGTAGCTGGCCACCAGCAGGAACCAGTTCTGGGCACGGTGGCGCAGCCGCGGGTAGACCAGCAGGACCACGGCGAGGAAGACCACGAAGATGAGCGAGTTGAACAGCATGCCGGGCACATTAAGCGCAGAGGGCCTCCGGGTCAACGCTGCGACTTGACTCCCGCGCGGCCGACAGCGAGGATCGGGCCATGGTCCACAAGCACCACATCCTGGAGGAATACCGGCACGAGGCGCCCTTCTGGCGGCTGGGCGAGGCGTTCGCGATCCCCGGACGATCGCGTCCCTTCCTGCTCGACAGCGCCCTGGCCGAGGGTCGCCTCGGCCGCTGGTCGTACCTGGGGCCCGCGGCGACGCAGACCTTCGAGGCCTGGCGCAACCCCGACGGCACGGCGCGCGTGCGCACCGGGGCGCCCGGCCTGGGCCGGCGCCTCGACGTCGCGGATCCCTTCGAGCAACTGGCCCGCTGGTGGGGGCACTGGCGGATCCCCGCGGCGGAGCGGGTCGCGCATCCCGCCCCCTTCCTGCACGGGGCCGTGGGCTGGATCGGCTTCGAGGCGGGACATTGCCTGGAGCGCTGGCCCGACACCGGCGTGGACGATCTGGGCCTGCCCGACATCCACTTCGGGGTGCATCCCTTCCTCCTGATCCACGACAACGAGACGGACCGGACCTGGCTGTCGGCCGTGGGCTCCGGCGTCAGCGCGGAGAAGGCGGCGTCGCTCGCCCAAGAGATCCGCCGCTTCCACCTGAGGCGGCTCGAGGCCTGGCGTCCCGGACCCGATCCGGCCGCCGCCCCCCCCTCCGACATCTCGGACGCGCTGCCCGCGCCCTTCGTGCCGCAGGCGCGGTACCTGGAGAAGGTCCGCCGCATCCAGGCCGACATCCGCGACGGCCGCGTCTTCGAGTGCTGCCTGACCCACCGCTTCGAGCAGCCCTTCGCGGGCGATCCCTGGGCCCTGTACGCCGTCCTGCGCCGCGACAATCCCGCCCCCTTCGCCGGTTACCTGGCCCACGAAGGCGCCACCGTCATCTGCGCCTCCCCCGAACGCTTCCTGCGCCTGACCCCGGACGGCGGCCTGGAGACGCGGCCCATCAAGGGCACCCGTCCGCGCGGCGCCGACCCCGTCGCGGACGCGAGGCTGCGCGACGATCTCGCCGCGTCGGAGAAGGACCGCGCCGAGAACGTCATGATCGTGGACCTGGCGCGCAACGACCTGGGCCGCGTCTGCGAGACCGGCAGCGTGCGCGTGGCCGGATTGTGCGAGGTGGAGGGCTACGCCACGGTCTGGCAGCTCGTCTCCACGGTGCGCGGCAAGCTGCGCGAAGGGCTGGACGGCATCGACGCGATCCGCGCCAGCTTCCCCGGCGGCTCCATGACCGGCGCGCCCAAGATCGAGGCCCTGAGGATGATCGACGAGCTGGAGCACCACGTGCGCGGCGTGTACGCGGGAGCCTTCGGCTGGTTGGGCTGCGACGGCGCGCTGGACCTGAACATGGTGATCCGCACCATCGTCGCCAAGGGGGGGCGCGCCACCTACGGCACCGGCGGCGCCGTCACCGCGGACAGCGATCCGGAAGCGGAATGGCGGGAATCCCTGGACAAGGTGCGGGCGCTGGCCCGGGCCGTCGCCACGGTCAACGATAGCCGGACTTGAGAGCTCCCCAGCTCAGATGCGTGTTGGGAACCTGGCAGGCCGTCGTGTTGGCGCCGCCGGGGGTGTCGTATTCGCAGACGACGATGTCGCCGAATCCCCAGCCGGTCGTGCAGCGCAGGACGTGCACGGGAACGAAGGGACCGTCCGGACCCAGTTGCGTGTCGCAGTAGACCTCGTCGCCCGACAGGGGCGTCTCGATCAGGGCCAGGCAGTCCACCGTCTGCAGCCAGGGCTCCGCGTCCAGCACGCCGTCGTCGTCGGTGTCCAGATCGGCGCCGAGCGCGCCGATGAAGCCGTTCACCAGCAGGTGCGTGACGTTGTCGCTGTCCTCGAAGTTCAGCGCTTCCGGCAGGACGGCGTCGATCTCGCCGCAGGGCACGGACGCGTCCTCGCCGACCGAGAAGAACCCGTCGGCGCCGATGGCGTGGCCGGAGAGGTTCAGCGCGACTTCCAGAACGCCCGAGCCCTGTTCGCCGTCGCCGATCACCAGGTACCAGTAGCCGGACAGGGACTCGCCCGGATCGCCGGACAGCTCGAAGTACTCGTCCACGTCGGCGGCGACCTGGCCGGTGCGGATCTCGTGGAGGAGGGGGGCCGCGACGGCGGCCGGGGCGAGGCAGAGCAGGGACACGAGCAGAAGCGGGCGACATCGGGTCACGGGCGGCTCCCGGGTTGGGTGGGGGAAACATCCACGAGGGAATATACGGAAAAACCGGGCGGATGTTCACGCCCGGATTTCCGGAATCCTCAATGCGCCTCGAGGGCTTCGAGCTGGGCCGTGGCGTCCGCGCCGTAGACCGGACTGTCGACCAGCGTGTCCAGGGCCTCGCGGGCGGCCGCGGCGTCGCCGGTCATCAGGTGCGCCTGGGCCAGGTACCAGCGCGAGCGCTCGGCGATGGGCAGCCGGGACGAGCCGGCGGACTCGCGCAGGGGCGCCAGGGCCGCGTGGGCGTCGCCGTCGAGCAGTCGGCTCACGCCCAGGTAGAGGCGGGCCTGCTCGGCCTGGTGCCAGCTCTCGTCGCCGGTGGACAGGGCCTCGTCCAGCAGGCGGGCGGCGTCGCCGTAGCGCTGGTCGAGATAGTGGGACATGGCGTCGCGGAAGAGGATCTCGGCATCCGACTCGGCGGCGCGGGTGTCGACCTGCACGTAGGGCGCGGGCTCGAGCACGGCGATCCGGTTCAGATCGTCGCCGGGCAGGATCACCAGCACCAGCACGGCGGCGGCGGCCACCGCGGCGGGGGCCAGCACGCGCACCGACAGGAGACGGCGCAGCCAGCCGGCCGCACGCTCCAGCGGCGCGGGTTCGGAGGCGCGCAGGGCGGCGTTGACGACCCGGTGGTAGCGCTCGGGATCCTCGCGCAGGGCCTGGGCCTCGGAAGCGTGTTCGAAGAGCTCGTCGAGCAGCTCGGGATTCTCCAGCGTGGCGCTCTCGAAGCGGACACGGTCCTGCTCGTCGAGCAGACCCAGTTCGTAGGCGGCCAGCAGGTCCGCGGCACGGGGGGTGCGGGCATCTTCGCGCTCAGACATGGCTCGGGCTCCCTTCCTCGGCATCCAGCAGGGCGCGCAGTTGCGCGCGGCAGCGGTGCAACGCCACGTAGAATGTGTTGCGGGACAGGCCGGGATCCTCGTGCTGAGCCATCTCGAGGGCGCGCTGGGAAACCTCGCGCTGACCGCCGCCGTGGCGGAAGCTCTCCATCAGGTTGGCGAAGAGTTTGCCGCAACGGGGCGACTTGCGGGCCAGCGCCGCGACGGCGTCCTCCAGCCGGCCGGTGAACTCCGCGCTCTCCCGATCCCGGGTGGGATCGACGATCACGGCCGCCGGGCCGAAGGTCTGCCAGTCCTCCACGTGGGTCGTGCGTGCGACGTCACGCTTGCGGGCCTGGTAGTGGTTGCCTATCACGTTCCTCAACACGGTGAAGCTCCAAACGAGAATGCCGGTGTCTCCGGTCCTGGCGTGGTATTTGTCCAGTATGATCTTGAGAGCATCCTGAACCACGTCTTCCAGATGATCTCCGTGCACCCTTCGTTTGGCTACCTGCAGGAACCTTACGCGCAGAGTTGTGAAAAGCTCGGATTGGGCGCGCTCGTCACCGGCGACGGCGCGGTCGCAGAGCGCGTCGAGAGAGGAAGCGGGCGAACGGGCTTCATCCATGCGGTTCTCCGGAACGTGATGGCCGATCACCCGGCGTTGCCGCGGCCCGCAATTCCGTGCATAATGGCGACTTCACACGTGCCAGGGGGTCCAGCACATGCACGCCGAACGTTTGCAGACCACGATCCGCGTCCGCGCGACCGGCGCGCGGCGGGAATCGACAGGTTCATACTCTCCTTTCGGGCTACGCCTTGACAAGTTCTTATTGAGATTGACGATCTGCCTCATCGTCCTCGCGACGGGACGGGTGCAGGCCGCCGCCCTGCCCCCCGCCGAGACGGCCTGGCGCCAGATGTTGCGCGGAGAGGTCGCCGAGGCGGCCGAGGCCGCCCGGGCAGGATTGCGGGCGACTCCCGGCCAGGCCCGCTTCGTCCACGTGCTCGCCCTGACGGATTCGAGCGCCGCCTTCGCCGCGACGGCCGATGCGGACCTGGCCGCCGGCCTCCGCCGAGCACAAGCCGAGGACCACGAAACCGCCCTGGCGAGCCTGCAGGCCGCACGCGATGCCTACGCGGCGCGCGGCGACTCCCTGGGCCGCCTGGTGGCGATGGAACATCTGGTCGTCTCCTGGATGGCGACACACGACTACGCAGCGGCACAGGATGCCCTCCCGGGGACCGTCGAACTCGCCGAAGCCCTCGGGCTGCCCCTGGCCACGGCCCGGGCGCACCTGAACCTGGGGCGCGTGCTCGTGCGGGGTCGTCAGCTAGACGAGGCGACCGGCCACCTGAACGCGGCTCTGGCCACGGCCGACGCCCACGACCTCCCGCCCTGGCAGGCCAACGCCCACCTGGCCCTGTCCATCGTCAGCCGCCTGCACATGGACCTGGACACCTCCCTGTTCCATCGCGAGGCCGCCCTGGAGGCCTTCACACGTGCCGGCGACCCGGCCGGACAGGCCCGCTGCCTCCACTACATCGGCACCATCCACATCTTCAAGGGCGATCTGACCCGCGCCGTGTCGATGCTCCACCGCGGCGAGACCATGGCGCGCGACGCCGACGAGGACGAGATCCTCAGCGGCTGCCTGGGCGGTCTGGCGGGCATCGACTACCTGATCGGCAACTACGACAACGCCCTGGCCCAGTACGCCGAGGCCACGCGCCTGGCCGGCGACCCGCGCCGCCGCGGCTGGTACCTGCTCAACTCGGGCTCGTTCCTGGCCTACCAGGGGCGCCACACGGAGGCGCTCGAGGTCTACGAGGAGGCCCACGCGGCCATGATCGCCGCCGACGACCACCGCAACGTGACCACCATCCTGCAGGTCAAAGGCCAGAGCCTCTGCGAGCTGAAGCGCTACGACGAAGGCCTACTCAAGCTGGACGAGGCCATCGCCTACGCCCGGGAGTGGGAGCTGCCCCTGGAGGAGGCCTACGCCCTGCACTTCAAGGGTCACGCCCTGCTGGACCTGGAGCGCCTGGACGAAGCCGCCGCGGCCCTCTCGGCGGCCGCCGACATGGCCGAGACCACCGGCTACTTCGACATCACCGAGTCGGCCCTGCTCGGCCGCGCCAAGGTGGCCCGCGCCCAGGGTCGTCTCGACGAGGCGCTGGCCCACCTGGAGCAGGCCGTGGACATCGTCAACACGGTGCGACGCCGCAGCGGCGGTTCGGCCGGCCT
>JACKQG010003967.1_pt1 | contig 17589 bp, 13 predicted proteins | sample 8237621 | NCBI WGS metagenome assembly JACKQG01 (sample SAMN15677084, study PRJNA649215) | marine metagenome | biome: marine; feature: Black Sea; material: saline water; isolation source: suspended particulate matter (SPM) from the Black Sea western gyre | collected 2013-06-09/2013-06-10 | depth...
ATCTTTTTTATTACAAAACATGTGCCTGAATAAATTTAATGTATGTATCCCATTTATTACTTTGGAGTAAGGAAGGTGAATTGTACTTGAAATATTCGAGGACATTCTTGATGTTGTAGAATATTCTACAACAGGGTTGTACAATAGTATACAATCCGATAGAGGATATAGTGTTCATTTCTATTTATGCTATTAATTTTAAACTTCTTGATAATTATAAATCAATGACTTATATTCAATTTTATGTTGTTATTCTTTAATTTTCGCTCGTGGCATTAATTTTGTTTATGTGGTGATTCATGTTCTACGGAGAAAATTAAAGATGGTTATTACACAAAAAAAATATATAATTGGGATTGCGGTTTTGATATTAACAGGGCTATTTGGTTCAGTAATTTTTTTCCCAATAAATTTCAGAGAAGAAAACAGCACCTGCCTTTGTCAGAAAATGATAAATCGTGAACAATGTAAAAATCAACATTGTATTACAAAACAGCAGGCGTCTGAACTCTACCGTGTTAATAATTTGGATACACCAGATCATAATCATCACAACCACGATCTCCTGAAGAGCTACCTCGTACCGTATGCATTTTTATGGTGGGGAAGTTTAATTTTTCTATCTATTGGTGTATTCCTATTAAAAAAATATTTTTTGAATACAACAAATTGGAATCCGGTAAAATTATGATAAAAATTATCACACAATTCAAAAAAGCACACAGAAGTAAAAAGGGAAACATTATGTTAAAAAGAACATTAGTGATTATTTCAATATTATTTTTCATTACAACAGAAATGATAATTGGAAAGAATCAGGATTTTATTTTAAAATTAGATGATTTAATTGTTGAAGCATTAGAAAATAATCCGGATTTAAAAGCACAACATAATCGATGGAAGTCAATCGAGAAACGGATATCACAAGCTGGGAGTTTGCCTGATCCGGTTCTTGGTTTAAACGTAATGAATCTGCCGGAAAATTCTTTCAATTTCAACCAGGAAGCAATGACAGGCAAACAGATCTCTTTGAAACAAAAAATACCATTTCCAGGGAAACTCGGATTGAAACAGAAAATTGCTGCTGAAGAAGCCCGGGTTGTTGAGCTTGAATATCTGGAAAAGAAAATTCAACTTATTAAAAATGTAAAGAAAGTCTATTATGGACTATTCAATATTGAAAAAGCAATTGAGATCAACGAAAAAAATAGTGAACTGTTGAATCAATTTGAAGGGATAGCAGATACGCGATATCGAACCGGCAAAGGATTACTGCAGGATGTTTTAAGAGTTCAGTTGGAAAACTCAAGGATCTCCGAAAAAATTATTCTATTAAAACAAAAAAGGAGTGCATTGGCTTTACAATTAAATGCTTTACTGAATCGAAAATCAATTTCTCCTGTGGGATCAGTGGAAACACCTGTAGAATTAATACAAATACCGGAATTTACGGAATTGAAATCTTCTGCAGAACGGAACCGCCCATTAATTTTGTTGTGGCAAACAAGGATTAAACAAAGTGATAAAAAAGTAAAATTTGCCCGGAAAAGTTATTTACCCGATTTCACCTTAGGTGTTGCATACACACAACGTGAAGTGCTGACCAATGGAATGGGCGGAGTGGATTATTTTTCCGGATCAATTAATATGACGCTGCCAATTTATTTTTGGAAAAAACAGAAAAAACTTATTGAAGAAAATTATTATTCTGAATCTTCAGTACAACAAAAATTTGAGAGTGTTCAGCAGCAAGTCGAAAGTGAATTAAAAATTAAATTGACTGAACTGGAAGCAAATGGTAAGTTACTCAAACTGTACAAAACAGGAATTCTTCAGCAGGCATCGCAAACTCTTGAATCAGCTCTTTCTGCATACCAGGTAAACAGGGTTGATTTCTTAACAGTTTTGAATAGCCAGGTCACTTTATTTAATTACGAGATGGAATATTTTCGTGTGTTAAGTAATTATTTTATAAATATTGCTGAAATAGAAGAGATAATTGGAGGAGAGATTTAGTGTAATTTCTAGATTTATATTTTTGATAGTTTTTTTGCAAGTAGAGAAATTATAATTAAAAATTCCAAATCCCAAAAAATCAAATTCCAAAACTTGTCCCGATTCTTTTTTGTCGGGATAAATTCCAATTCTCAAATTCCAAAATTAGAATTAATGATTTAATACTCGTTAAGGTTTAATTTGTAATATTTAAAATATTACTTTTCAATAGTAAAAATGAACATTAACCTTTGCAAAGCGCAAAAGGTATTTTTTACCGCTATGCGCTCTGCTCTATGCGCCATGCCTTAAGTGCGATAGAATATACCTTAAAAAAATTAGGCGAGAGTTACATTTTCACATTTAACGGGTATAATACAAAAGGAGCAAAATAAAATGAATAAAATTTTTAAAGAAATAATGCCGCAGAGTCGAAATACACTAATAATCTGGATAGGCTTGGTTGTGGTTGCTTTTTTATTTGGCTGGATAATAAATGGTGGAGAAGCCGAAGTCAGCCATAATCACAATCACGCGGAAGGGGACGCTGGGAAAACAACCATCTGGACCTGCTCGATGCATCCCAATATCCAGCAGCCAAAATCTGGCAAATGTCCAATTTGCGGGATGGATTTAATTCCAGTGAGCAGCAGTGGAAGTGAAAGCAGAGGTGCTCGTGAACTCACTTTGTCAGAATATGCTCGAAAACTCGCTGAAGTTGAAGTTGCAGAAGTAAAAAGAAAAGCTGTTACAAAACAGATTCGTCTTTTGGGTAAAGTTGAATATGATGAAACACGATTGAGTTATATTACCGCGAGATTCCCTGGCAGAATTGACAAGCTCCATATTAATTTCACTGGGACAGCAGTTAAGAAGGGTGATCGTCTAATTGAGTTGTATAGCCCTGAAATTTTATCCACGCAAAGAGAATTGATTGAATCTTACAAAACAGTAAATAGATATGAAGGAAATTCTGCTACGGAGATATTTAAAAATTCTAAAAATCAGTTAAGCTCAATCCGTGAACGTTTACGTCTCTGGGGATTAACTGAAAAGCAAATTTCCGCGATAGAAAAAAGTTCGCACCCATCAGAGCATATTTCACTCTACTCAACTTTGAGTGGCGTTGTGATCGAAAAAAATGCGCAGGAAGGAATGTATGTGAATACCGGCACAAGAATTTATTCAATAGCCGACCTTTCGACTGTATGGGTAAAGATGGATGCTTATGAATCGGATTTAGCGTGGATTAAAGAAGGACAGAATGTTGAGTTTACAACTGAAGCATATCCCGGACAAAGTTTTATCGGACAGGTCTCGTTTATCGATCCAATTCTGAACGAAAAAACCAGAACCGTTAAAGTTCGGGTCGGTGTTGAAAATAAAAACGGTAAATTAAAACCCGGAATGTTTGTCCACGCGATTATCAAATCACAAGTTGGAGAATTTCACAAAAAGACTCCGCTAATTATTCCGGCTTCAGCACCATTAATTACTGGAACGCGGGCTGTAGTTTATGTTGAAGTGGGTGGAAAAGAAGGGACTTATGAGGGAAAAGAAATTGAATTGGGTCCCCGAACCGGAGATTATTATATCGTAAAATCTGGACTTACTGAAGGAGAGCGCGTGGTTGTAAAAGGTAGTTTCAAAATTGACAGTGCGATTCAGATTCAGGCAAAACCAAGTATGATGAATCCGGAAGGCGGCGGAATTAGCTCAGCTCATCACCATCATGGCGAAACGCATAAGCAGGAAGAAGAACAAAATCATGAAAAAATTAACGTTTCAGCTGAAATTCCATTAGCGTTTAGACAGCAATTAGACAATGTCTATTCATATTATTTTGATGTTCAATATTCGTTGAGTCATGACCAATTTGAACCTGCTATAAAACAGATAGCTAAAATGCAGCATGCTTTGAAAAAAGTAGACATGGCTTTGCTCGATGGGGAAATACATATGAAGTGGATGGAATTTTTGAATACAATGAACAGTGCCGCAAAACAACTCGCAAAAGCAGAAGATATGGAAAATGTGAGGGTTGCATTTGATCCGCTTTCGGAAGCGATAATCAAAACAGCTAAAATATTTAGAAGTGATAAACAGAATTTGCTCGTTTTTCATTGCCCCATGGCTTTTAACGACCGCGGTGCAAACTGGCTGCAAAACAAAACAGGAGTAGAGAATCCCTATTTTGGAAGTATGATGTTCTCTTGCGGAGAGCAAACAGGTGATTTAACACCGACTGAAGTTAAGAATAACAAGTAAATTATTTTAATCAAAGGAAAATTAAATGCTTCATCAAATAGAAAAATCTTCTCCCGTGGATCGAATTATTCGTTTCAGCCTGGAAAATAAACTGGTCGTTACCCTGGTGTTAATCCTGATTATTGTCTGGGGTATTTTAGTGTCACCTTTTGACTGGGAATTCCTAGGACTGCCTCGTGATCCGGTTCCTGTGGATGCAATCCCTGATATTGGAGAAAACCAACAGATCGTCTTCACGGAATGGATGGGACGCTCTCCCCAGGATATTGAAGATCAAATCGGTTATCCGCTCACTGTTTCTTTGTTGGGAATACCTGGCGTTAAAACAATTCGCAGTTATTCAATGTTTGGATTTTCTTCTATTTATGTAATATTCAAAGAAGATGTCGAATTTTATTGGTCACGATCACGCGTGTTGGAGAAATTAAACAGCTTGTCCAAAGGTACTTTGCCCGAAGGTGTCCAACCATCATTAGGACCCGATGCAACGGCATTGGGACAGGTTTTTTGGTACACACTTGAAGGACAGGATGAAAATGGTAATCCAACTGGTGGCTGGGACTTGCAGGAACTGCGATCAATTCAGGATTGGCACGTTCGATATTCATTGATGTCTGCCGAGGGAGTGAGCGAGGTTGCGTCGATTGGTGGGTTTGTAAAGGAATACCAGATCGATGTTGATCCTGATGCTATGCGGGCGTATAATGTTAAACTTGCGGAAGTTTTCGCTGCGGTAAAAATGTCCAACCTGGATGTTGGCGCTCGAACTATCGAAGTGAATAAAGTGGAGTATGTTGTTCGTGGAGTCGGATTTGTGAAAGAAGTTGGCGATCTGGAAAATGCTGTCATTAAAGTAAACGACAACGTTCCAATTTATATAAAAAATATAGCCCATGTTACTTTAGGACCAGCTATGCGCCGCGGGGCATTAGACAAAAATGGAGCTGAGGTTGTCGGTGGGGTTGTGGTTGTACGTTACGGAGAAAATCCACTACGAGTTATCAAAAATGTCAAAGATAAGATTGCTGAAATCTCTGCCGGACTGCCTAAAAAAACACTTCAAGACGATTCGGTAAGTCAGGTGAAAATTGTTCCATTTTATGATCGCACCAAATTGATTAATGAGACATTGGATACATTAAACACAGCGCTGGCACACGAAATTCTCATTACGATTATTGTCATCCTTGTGCTGATAATGCATTTTCGCGGTTCAATTTTGATCTCGGGGTTGCTGCCAATTGCTGTACTCATGGTATTTATTGCCATGAAACATCTTGGTGTTGATGCAAATATTGTGGCGCTGTCGGGAATTGCCATTGCCATCGGTACAATGGTGGACCTGGGCATAATAATGAGCGAAAATATTGTCAGGCATTTAAATGAGGCAGAGCCAGAGGAGGATCGTCTGGAAATAATTTATCAGGCTGCCAAAGAAGTGAGTGGCGCTATATTAACTGCCGTTTCGACAACCATCGTGAGCTTTCTGCCCGTGTTTACCATGCAAGCAGCCGAAGGTAAATTGTTCAAACCGCTCGCCTTTACAAAAACGTTTGCCTTAATCTCCGCTGTTTTTGTTGCACTCATAATTATTCCACCGTTCGCTCATGTTTTATTTACAGGAAAAATATCCAATCGCAAAATGCGTTATGGAATGAATATCGCTTTAATCATATTGGGTATAATTTCTATTTTTGTTATCAGTTGGTGGATCGGGCTTATATTGTTGTTATTTGGTATTTTTAATTTTGTGAAACGCTATGTTCCTGCAACTCAAAATAAATGGCTTCCCTGGATCTCAAATGGATTTGTAATTTTTGTGGTTGTAATTTTGCTCTCCACTGATTGGCTGCCTTTGGGCCCGGAAAAGGGTTGGTTTTTAAATGTTCTGTTTGTAGGGCTGCTGATCGGTCTGTTTTTATTCTTTTTTCATCTTTTTGTGAAACATTACGGACAAATTTTAAATTGGGCTTTGAACAACAAAAAAACTTTTCTTGCTATTCCATTAACAATTTTATTTTTGGGATTACTTGTTTGGCTTGGATTTGAAACATTTTTTGGCTGGTTACCGAAACCTGTCAAAGTTTTTAAGCCTGTTTCGTACATTGCTCATAAATTTCCAGGAATGGGAAAAGAGTTCATGCCTTCACTGGACGAAGGATCATATTTGTTGATGCCAACAACCATGCCTCATGCTTCCATCGGTGAAGTATTGGATGTGCTTCAAAAACAAGATATGGCAATCAACGCCATTCCGGAAGTTTCATTGGCAGTGGGAAAATTAGGCAGAGCCGAGTCACCATTGGATCCTGCGCCAATTTCAATGATCGAAACAGTGATCAATTATTATTCCGAATTTCTTGAGGATGAGAATGGCGAACGATTAAAATTTCAGCATGATCCGGATAGTACAGATTTTGTTCGCTCAAAAGAAGGAGTGCTTTTACTTGCGCCGGATGGTGAACCGTATTTTGTACGGGGCGCGTTTATTCGAAAAAAAAATAATGAATTAATTGTCGATTCCAGGGGGCGACCGTTTCGTTTATGGCGTTCAGCTTTGGATCCGGCTTTAAATGAAGGAAGAACAGCTTGGGCAGGTATAAACAACCCTGCTGATATATGGGATGAAATTATTAAAGCAGCGGAAATCCCCGGAACAACTTCCGCGCCCATGTTACAGCCAATTTCAACCCGTATTGTGATGCTGCAAAGCGGCATGCGCGCGCCCATAGGAATGAAAGTAAAAGGTCCGAATTTAGAAACAATTGAAAAAGTTGGATTACAATTGGAAAACTTGCTCAAGAATGTTCCTTCAATTGATGCAGCCACTGTTCTTGCTGATCGAATAGTTGGCAAGCCCTATTTGGAAATTCACATCGACAGACAAGCAATTGCCCGTTATGGGATAAAATTGAACCAAGTGCAGGAAGTGATTGAAGTTGCAATTGGTGGGAAACGAATAACCACGACCGTGGAGGGCAGAGAACGATATCCTGTTCGCATTCGTTACATGCGGGAATTGCGGGATAACTTTGAAGCAATAGAAAAAATTCTCGTTCCAGCTCCGGATGGCGCTCAAATTCCGTTAATACAGTTAGCAGAGTTCAAATACAGGCGCGGCGCACAAATGATAAAAAGCGAGGATACTTTTCTCGTCGGCTACGTGATTTTTGATAAAAAGCCTGGTTACGGGGAAGTGGATGTGGTGGAACAGGCACACGATTATTTAAATCAAAAAATGGAAGATGGTGAATTTAAGCTGCCTGCAGGCGTGAGTTACACTTTTGCCGGCAGTTACGAAAACCAGGTTCGTGCTCAAAAGAGATTATCAATTATACTCCCTCTTGCGTTGTTTGTTATATTTATAATTTTATATTTTCAATTCAAATCTGTTTCGACAACAGCGTTGGTCTTTACCAGCATTGCCGTTGCCTGGGCTGGTGGATTTATTATGCTTTGGCTTTATGGTCAATCCTGGTTTCTTGATTTCAGCCTGACAGGTGTTAATTTACGGGAGCTTTTTCACATTCGAGCGTTTAATTTGAGTGTTGCTGTTTGGGTCGGATTCATCGCCCTGTTCGGAATTGCCACTGATGATGGTGTAATGATAGCCACCTATTTAAAGCAGATTTTCGAAAAGAAGAATCCTAAAACAATCAATGAAATTAGAGAAGCAACTATATTAGCTGGAAAGAGAAGAGTCCGCCCCGCAGTAATGACCACTGCAACAACTGTTTTAGCGTTGATCCCGGTTTTAACAGCAACCGGCAGGGGCGCTGATATAATGGTGCCCATGGCGATCCCTTCGTTTGGCGGTATGATATTCGAAATGATTACTATGTTTGTGGTGCCGGTTTTATATGCAGCGATTAAAGAACGGCGGCTAAAGATTTGAATTGTTTAAGGCAAATTGTTGTTGATTTTATTATTTCTATTTTTTATATTAAATAATGAATTCAAAAATAAATTTATAAGGACAAAAAATGAAAGACAAACAGAAGCATTATGATTTAACAGTCCTGATTGAAAAGGATGAAGATGGCTTTTATATTGGAACAGTACCAGCACTAAAAAGCTGCTATACCCAGGCAAAAACACTTGAAGAACTTTATCCCCGAATAAAAGAAGTTATTTCGCTCTGCCTTGAGAAACAACAGCCTGAATTATTAAAGTTTGTCGGAGTTCAACAAATACAAGTTGCCGCATGAGGGTGGATTAAATGCCAAAATTGCCAATGGTAACAGCAAAAGTCATAATTCGATTTTTAAATTCTTTGGATTTTGAGTTAAAACGACAAAAAGGAAGTCATAAATTTTTCAGTCATCCTGATGGACGAACAGCAACGGTTCCTGATCATCCCAGGAGAAGATTTAGGACGAGGTATTTTAAAAAAATTATTAAATGATATTGAGATTTCGAGAGATGAATTTTTAGACTGGTTACACAAAAAGAATAAGTAGAATTCACATTTAAATTCAGATTTCTTTTGTGTATCACATTAAATAAAGCCTTGTAGCAGGACACACTTTGAACAATTACATCGGCGAATTAGCAGCACTTCTCACAGCAATTTCATGGTCATTCACATCTATATTTTTTACCATTGCTGCAAAACGAATCGGCTCATTAAATGTAAATAAAATCAGGTTGTATTTTGCCAGCCTGATGTTACTAACAGCACAATTCGTTTTGTACGGCAATATCATTCCCATTCATGTTGAATCAAACAGATGGCTATGGCTGGGAGTTTCAGGAATAATCGGATTAGTACTGGGAGACAGCATGTTGTTGCAAGCGTTTGTTTTGATCGGTACACGATTGTCAATGCTGCTCATGTCGCTCGTTCCGATTATTTCTACAATTTTAGCATGGATTTTTTTGAATGAGACCTTAACGCCCATTGAGATTTTGGCAATCATCCTGACCATCAGTGGAATAAGTTGGGTCATCCTGGAAAAAGTAAATAAAAAGAATGAATCCCACCATTCAAAATTGAGAACAGGAATATTATTTGGTTTAGGCGGCGCATTTGGACAGGCGCTGGGATTGATTGCAGCAAAAAAAGGGATGTACGGCGATTTCCCGGCTTTAACAGCAACGTTGATGCGAATATTGGTTGCGTCATCAATTTTTCTTTTTTATGGCACGATAAAAAAATTAATTCATCCTCCTAAAATAACTGACAAACTCAAATCAGCTTTATTGCCAATTTTTGGCGGCTCATTTTTCGGTCCATTTATTGGTATCTGGCTTTCCCTCATTGCAATTAAATATGCGAATATTGGCATTGCTTCAACATTGATGGCATTGCCTCCCATTTTTTTACTTCCTCTAACGCGTCTGATATTTAAAGAAAAGGTTAGCTGGCGGTCATTATTCGGAACTGTTGTTGCCGTTGGCGGCGTGGCAATGATATTTCTTTTTTGATTTCGCATGACTACATCCAAGTTAATTTTTTTCTTGACTTTATTAGATTTTTGTATTATTTTGAACTTAAATTAAAATCATTGCAAAGCGAGATTATTCCAAATATATAATTATTCCACAATAATAATAATTCAATTTATTATTCATTAATCAAAACAAAGGAGAATTAAAAATGGATGTTGTCTTACTGTCAAGGATCCAGTTTGCATTTACAATTGGATTCCACTTTCTTTTCCCACCAATTACTTTAGGACTAACACTTATCATTTTTATTCTTGAAGTGCTCTACAGAAAGAAGCGGGATGAAATGTACAAAAATATGTCCAGTTTATTTGTAAAAATATTAGGGCTTGTTTTTGTGGTTGGGACTGCTACTGGTATTGTGATGGAATTTGCTTTTGGGAATAACTGGTCCCAGTATTCACGATTTGTTGGTGATATTTTTGGGGCTCCGTTGGCAGCAGAGGGAATTTTCGCATTCTTTTTGGAATCAGTTTTTTTAGGCGTGCTTGTTTTCGGTAGAAAAAAAGTATCTGAAAAATTTTATTTGCTATCTGCTTTTCTCGTATTTTTCGGCTCTCATTTGTCAGGTCTCTGGATCATTATTGCCAATTCCTGGATGCAAACACCTGCAGGTTTTGCCATTGAAGGCGGGAGAGCTGTTCTCACTAGTTTTTTTGATGCAGCGTTAAACCACTCAACTTTGATCCGTTTTAGCCATACAATTGTTTCAGGCTGGATAACCGGCGCGTTTATGACTGCAGGAATTAGCGCCTGGTACCTGCTGAAAAAGCGGCATCAGGAATTAGCAAAAATGACTTTGAAATTATCAATGATTTTAATAGTTATTACCTCTTTGTTAGAGTTGGGTTTAGGTCATGCCCATTCAGTCCAGGTAGCTAAAACACAACCAGAAAAAATGGCAGCTTTTGAAGCGCTTTACGATACCCAGCAAGGCGCGCCATTAACTCTCTTCGCGATTCCTGACGCGAAAAATCAAAAAAATCATCTCTACATTGGCATTCCAAAAATGTTGAGTTTTTTAATTTATTTCGATTTTGATGCTGAAGTAAAAGGTCTCAATGATTTTCCTGAAGATGAAAGACCTCCTGTTTTTCTCCCATTTGTTTCATATCACGTCATGATTATTTTAGGATCCCTGTTTATAGCCATAGCATTTTTTGGAACATACCTGCTGGCAAAGAAAAAACTCTGGAATACAAAATGGTATTTAACGGCTCTTGTTTGGGCGATTCCGCTCCCACATATTGCAATTCAATTTGGCTGGATTGCGGCTGAAGTGGGCAGACAACCCTGGGTTGTTTACAGAGTGCTCAGAACTGCTGATGCAGCTTCTGTGGTTGTGCCCGCATGGCAAATATTATTTACCCTGATCATGTTTGCAATTATTTATACGTTATTATTCATTGTTTTTATGAGAATATTATTAAAAATAATCAGAAAAGGACCCGAAGAAATAGCAACTGCATAGCGCGACAAGTTGCAAAAAAAATGAACCACTAATTTCACGAATTTTCACTAATTGATTTTATTGTAATTAGTGAAAATAAAATTCGTGTAATTAGTGTAATTCGTGGTTAAAAATGTTTTAGATTTCTTTGTAAAAAAACAAAGACTTTACTTGTAATAATATAGCGCTTATTTTTTTCTTTTAAAAACAAGCTATTTAAATTGCTAACTAATAATTATCTGGAAAATTAAGTCATACAGGAGGTTTTATAAATGGAAACATTAGCTTTTTTACAAAATACATGGTATATACTCATCGGGGTATTGCTTCTCGGATACGCCATTCTTGATGGATTTGATCTGGGAGTGGGAGCTTTGCTGCCATTCCTGGCAAAAAATAAAGAAGATAAAAGAAAGCTGTTCAATGCTGTGGGCCCATTTTGGGATGGTAACGAAGTGTGGCTGCTCACAGGCGGCGGCGCTTTATTTGCCGCATTCCCACATGCCTATGCAACCGTTTTCAGCGGCTTTTATTTAGCATTGATGCTTGTTCTGTTTTCCCTGATATTTCGCGCTGTCTCCCTGGAATTCTGGAGTTACGAAGAAAAAGGAAAAACATTTTGGGAATGGGCATTCGTTATCGGCAGCTTTTTACCAGCGCTGTTATTTGGTGTTGCATTAGGTAATGTCATTGTCGGCGTGCCTTTAGATGGAAACATGGAATTTACAGGCAATTTCTTTACGCTTCTGCGTCCATTCCCATTAGTTGTGGGATTGTTAGGACTGGCAGCAATTTTAATGCAGGGTGTAACTTATGCTGCCTTAAAGACCACTGGTGAAGTTCAAACAAGAGCCAAACAATTAACAAATACAATTTGGATCGCATTTATTGCGTTGTTTGCACTCTCATTTATCGTTGCGCTTATTTTTATGTCAGGAATACTTACTAATGTACTGGCTTGGATCGCAGCGGTGGTTGTGTTAGTTGGTTGGTATATGGTAAGAGTTGCAGTTAAAAAAGGCAAAGAAGGGCAGGCTTTTTTAATGTCTTCTCTTGCATTTGTTGGATTATGGGGAATTGTTGGCGCAATTCATTTCCCGAACGTAGTAAAAGCAAAAGATGCTGCTTTAAGTATCACCATTTACAATGGATCAAGTTCACAACTATCTTTAACGGTAATGCTGATAATTGCTTTAATCGGTATGCCTGTTGTTATTTTTTATACGGCTTATGTTTATAAAATTTTTAAAGGGAAGGTCGTACTGAACGGAGACGGTTATTGATTCTTAATAAAATTAATTAAATTGTGAATTAATCCCCCAGTGGAAAGTTTAAGTTTTTTTGAACTCTGCTGGGGGATTTTTATTCTAATTCTTTTTTTATTTCATTTTTCCATTTATTGCGCAGTATTTTTGCGGTGAATAAAATTTCTTCAGGAATGTTTGCGGCTAAAGCATTGATCAGTATTACTCCCAAAATGTTAAAGTTACATTTTATAATACATAAAATTTTTTGAAGTGTCCATCAAGAAATATTTTTACATTAAACCAAAAACTATTGGATTTAATTATAGTTAATGTTTATATTATTAGACTATGAAGAATCAAAAAAAAAACACCGATAATATTTGGATTTTTTCTATTGGACTGTTGATAATACTGGTTGCAGTTTTGCACTATTCCACCCCAACACACCTGCATCAACTTCACGAACTTTTTCGGGCATTTTTTTATTTGCCGATAATTTTGGCTGCTTTTCGGTTTCAACTTAAAGGTGGTATAATTTCATCAACGGCAATAATTATTATTTATTTTCCCCATGTTGTTTTCCAATGGGGAGGAGACTTTCTTCATAATTTCAGCCGCTTTTTGGAAATGATTATGTACTTATTCATCGGAACCGTTGCCGGTTATTTAGCCTTGCGGGAAAAAAGAGAACGTGAAAAATACCAGAGAGTGGCAAGCGAATTGCAAGAGTCATATCAACAACTCAAAGCAAAATCAGATAAAATAGTTGAAATTGAAGATCAATTAAGGACATCGGAACGTTTAGCTGTAATGGGGGAATTAGCTGCCAGCTTGGCGCACGAAGTCAGGAATCCCCTTGGCTCTATTTGGGGCGTTGTTGAAATTTTAAAAGAAGATAACAAAAAAACAGGAGAGAATTCGGAATTCCTGGATGTGCTGGTAAAGGAAGTCAAACGATTGAACCAGGTGGTGGAAAATTATTCTAATTTTGCCAGAAAACCTGAACTATATTTTAAATCCTGCAATCTACAGGAAGTTGTGCAATCTGTTGTTTACCTGTTGAACCATAAAGCACAAAAACAAAATGTTCAATTGAATGTCGATTTCCCAAACAAGCCAATATTTGTTACGGCAGATGAAGGGCAGATTCAACAAACATTGATCAACTTAATTTTAAATTCAATTTCTGCCATAACCGGTTCGGGTTCGGTAATTGTTAAAGGTGACTACATTGAACTGGGAAAAAAGAAAACAGTCACTTTGTCAGTTATTGATAGCGGTCAGGGGATAGCAAGAAATGTGGTAGGAAAAATTTTCAATCCCTTCTTCACTACCAAAAAAGATGGGACCGGGTTAGGATTAAGTATTGTCAAAAGAATTGTTGAGCAAAATAAATGGAAAATTGAAATAAACAGCACTTCATCGAAAGGTACCGTAGTAACTGTTTATTTTTCATTGGAGAAAAATAATGGACAAAGAATTTAATAAAGTTTTACTGATAGATGATGACGTAAGTTTAAACAAAGTTTTATTTTTTCAAATCAGCCAAATGGGATTTGAAGTTACCACCGCGTTTGATGGCAAAACAGGAACAACCGAATTTAAAAAAAAGGAATTTGATATTATCATCACCGATCTTCAACTGCCTGATTTAAAAGGAATGGAGTTGGTGCGACTTTTTCGAGGGATAAATAAAAGAGTTATTATTATCATAATCACAGCCTTTGGTACCATCGACAATGCGATTGAAGCCGTAAAAATAGGCGCTGATGATTACTTGACCAAACCATTTGGCAAAGAAACGTTACGTTTTGTAATTGAAAAAGCGATTCGGTTGAGACAGTTAGAACAAGAAAATCTACAGCTGCGGGGAGAACTTTTTGACAAATATGATTTCAATAATATTATCTCAAAAAGTTCAGCAATGGAAGATGTGCTAAAATTAACTGGAAGGGTTGCGGAAAGCGATGCCACTGTACTCATTCAGGGCGAGAGCGGTACGGGGAAAGAACTGGTTGCACGAGCTATTCATTACAACAGTCCAAGAAAGGATAAGCCGCTCATCACAGTCAACTGTCCATCCATTCCTGAAAGTTTAATGGAGAGCGAAATTTTTGGTCACGTAAAAGGTGCTTTTACCGGGGCTTTGAAAGATCGCATAGGGAAATTTGCATTAGCAAATAACGGCACGATTTTTCTTGACGAAATTGGAGATTTGAAAGAGGATTTACAGGCAAGGTTGTTGCGTGTGTTGCAGGAAAAAGAGTTTGAAAAAGTTGGGGATTCGAAGCTGATAAAAGTTGATGCCAGGGTTGTCGCTGCGACCAACAAATATTTGGAAGAACTGGTTCAAGTCGGAAAATTCAGAGAAGATTTATTTTATCGTTTAAATGTGGTTACAATTCTCATTCCTCCATTACGAGAAAGAAAAGATGATATTCCATTTTTAATTGACCACTTTTTAAAGAAGCACAGCAAAAACAATCAATATCAAATTGCCGATGAAGCATTTGATATTATGTTGAATCATGAATGGCCCGGTAATGTGCGGGAATTGGAGAATACAATTGAACGGGCAATTGTGATTTCGCAGGATGAACAAATTACGCCCGAACTCCTGCCATCGGTTCACAAGAAAAATACCATCGAGAAAGCACAACCTGAAGAAAACAACCTCACACTGGATGAAATCGAGCAGAGAGCGATAAATAGTGCTTTGAAAAAAACCGGGGGAAACCAGACAAAAGCAGCGGAACTATTGGGCATTCCCAGGCATGTGTTGATTTACCGGATGAAGAAGTTGGGGGTAATTAGATAATCTTTGTTAAACAAGGTTTTTCGTGTTTTTAAAAAAATGAATTCTGTGTTTCTACGTGATATGAATTTTGTAAAACAAAGTTATTGTTAATGAGAATAAAATATCAAAAACCAAATAAAATTGTTTTGTATTTCCTTCTTGGTATTGTAGTGCCATGCATACTTTTAAGTTATTTTGCGTATAGGGGGGTTCGTAATGAGAGCGCTTTTTTAGAGAGAAAAATAATCAACGAACATCAAAAAACAGCAAATTTGATAACCAATCAAATTGACAATTTCATTACAACAGAAAGAAACATCTTTAAAAATTATGTTCAACAACTCGGGATGGAAAGAAATTCGATAGATACTGATTCCTTAATAAGCTCATTGTCTAAACAAACCTTAATCCACTCAATCTTCTCCATTGATTCTCGTAGTGAATTCACTTTTCATTGTCCAAAACTCCTTTACTTACCGGATAAGGAAAATCAAGATTTTATTAATAGTAAGAATTCATTAATTTCACGACTAATCAATATAGCACATCATCTCGAATATGTTAAAAAAAATTATAAAAAGGCACTGGAAGTATGTCAATCAGTTTTGTCTCAAAATTATAATGCAAATATCAAATCTATCTTATTGAGCACCATTGCAAGGTTACAGAAAAAAAATGCTCAACCTGACAAAGCAATATTAAGTTATCACAATCTCAAAAAAAAATATGGCAATTTAAATGGTCCGGGTGGTATCTCATTTGGATTAGCTGCACATTTTGAACTTGGTTCTTTATATATAACGGTTAAAGATACACTTAAGGCTGTTGAAATTTATTTAGATGCCTACCATAATATAGTCGAAAGTACATGGAATTTACAAAAATCTCAATTTCAGTTCTTTTTAAAAAGTGTTAGCGATTCGCTAAACAACCTTATAACAGTCATAAAGAAGGATCAGAATATTATAAATTATAAATCTGTTTTCGACAGTTTAAGAAGTCAGTTAAAACTAAAAAGCCAAATGACAGAATATCTACTGCTCTTTCATGAAAATGGGGCAGAAATATTAGCTCAAAAAATTGGGAAAGATAATTTAAACAAAATAAACAAACCTTCCCAATTATTTCTCGAAATTCTGGATAATAAGTATTTAATCAATTTGATAAGTATTGAAGAACCTCATGATATTAAATCGGATGTGATATGGGGGGAATATGGAATACAGACAATTTCAGAGATCAATACTTAAGGTCACTCCTGGAAAATAGTTTAGAACTCACTGATGTTTACTGGCAGGTTTTAGACAACGATGGCAATGTTATTTTACAGCCAAAATCATCAGAGCCCGGGAAAAAAACTGTTACAATAAATTTAGCTAATAATTTTCCCCCATGGTCAATAGAACTCTATCAAAAGGATGCAAAACTTTTTGAGCAAATATTAAATTTAAGAAGAAGCATTTATTTTTACATATTAATTTTGGTGGCAGGAATTCTCGGATGTGGTTTGGTATTGACCTCATACAGTATTAACCGTGAGATTGAATTAGCACAATTAAAGTCAGATTTTGTTTCTACGATTTCACACGATTTGCGAAGCCCACTAACGTCCATTCGGCAAATGGCAGAAATGCTTAAAACCGGTCGTGTGCCAACCAATAAGAGACGTCAAAAGTACTATGAGGTGATTGTTGACCAAAGTGAAAAATTGTCTCTGTTAATTAATAATATTTTAGATTCATCAAAAATGGAAGAGAAAAAAAGAGGATTTGATTTTGAAGTGGTAAATTTTAGAAAATTGTTATTTGATATTTTATCAATAATTAAACAGCGTGTGCAGCATGAAGGTTATACACTTAAAACTGAAATTGACAAAAGTTTGCCGGAGATAGAAGTAGATCGTTCTGCTGTGTCCCAGGTCATAGCTAATCTTGTGGATAACGCGATAAAGTTTTCCAATGAAAACAAAAAAATCAATGTTCGTTCTTTTGCTGAAAGTGATTATGTAGTAGTTGAAATTCAGGATTTTGGAATTGGAATTAAAAAGGATGATATAAATAAAATTTTTAATCGCTTTTACAGGAGTGGTGATGAGTCCGTACGGAGCAGGATTAAAGGAAGTGGACTTGGTTTAACACTTGTAAAACAAATTATTGATGCCCACCGGGGGCAGGTGTTTGTGGAGAGTGCTGTGGGAAGAGGAAGTACTTTTAAAATTAAAATACCTATTTGATATACGATTTACGATTTTAGATTTTCGATAGCGACAGGGGATTTAATAGAGCTATTCTTAAATTAGGCTATAAAAATGTGTGGGGTAGGTGCGTCGTCCTAAAAAAAGTTGACAAAGTTAGTAGTAGTAGTCTTTAAATATAATAGTTGTA
>JACKQG010003968.1_pt1 | contig 17584 bp, 18 predicted proteins | sample 8237621 | NCBI WGS metagenome assembly JACKQG01 (sample SAMN15677084, study PRJNA649215) | marine metagenome | biome: marine; feature: Black Sea; material: saline water; isolation source: suspended particulate matter (SPM) from the Black Sea western gyre | collected 2013-06-09/2013-06-10 | depth...
TACTCTTTCTAAGATTATTTAACTAGTATTATAGGCAAGGCCTATAATACTTTGGATTAAAAGGCCTGGGATATCTCAGGCCTTTTTTCTATCTTTAATCAAAATTAGAACTTAATAATATAGTCATAAACAAACTATTTTAAAGATCTAAAACCAAAAGCATTGTTTTTTCTTTGCTTTTGTTTTTAAATTTTAAAAAAACATTCATTCCACCCCTCAAGGGGGTGCTAAACCGAGTTAAGGAGAGAGTAAAACATGAATAATTTTGCATCTAAGTACGCTGCATTTGTAATAGCTAACCGTAAAGTCATCTTAGCTTTAATGGCGGCATTTACGCTGTTTATGGGCTACTTTGTACAGTTTATAGATATTCGTAATGACCCGGATACTTTGCTACCGGAAGTTAATCGCTACGTTGCCACCAATGCCTACGGCGAGCAGAAGTTTGGCTTTGGTAATATTATGGTGGTGGGCTTTGTTTTAAAAGAGTGTGTGGGTGGTAATGATCCTTATGCTGATGCAGATGAAATTGTACGTTTTGATCCAGAAACAGGTTTGCGTATTCATGAGTCAGCCCCGGCGAAAATGACCCAAGCGATTTGTGAAAGCGCAAACGGCAAGTGGGAAACTAGCGAAGATGTGTATCAGCCGTGGTTTATTAACATGGTGCAAAAAGCGCATAACGATATGGTGGCACTTGATCATGCTCGTCCGTCTAACTTTATGGATATTGCGGCGCAAAAGATTAAGTACATGGGCACTTCTGAAGATGGCGGGCTGAAGTTTGAGCGTTTAATTCCAGTTGCTGGCATTAACACTACAGACAAGCAAGTGGCTGACGTGCAACTAGCACATCTTAAGAAAGGTATTGAAACTAACCCTGTATTAGCACCTATGCTAATGCTAAAACAAGCTAAAGATGGATCACGCTGTGAGTTTGCCCAAGAGGGTTGGTTTGATGATGAGGTGTGTAGTGCCAAAGGTTTCTTTATTGTGGGTGACTACGCTGATACCGTTAAGACTGATTACTTACCATGGGTATCTTCAACCATTGCATTGGTTGATGCAATCAAAGCTGAGTATGGCGATAGGGTAGAGGTGCGTATTGCCGGCGAGCCGTACTTCTTGGCCTTTATGCTGTATGACTTAGTGCAGAAGTGGTGGCTGTTTGCGATTTCATTCTTGATTGTTGTGGGTATGCTATGGTACTTAAACAAAGGCTGGAGAGGCTCGGTATTTCCACTAATTGGTGTGGTTGCCACGATTGTCATTACGTTAGGCTTAATGGGCTTCACTGCTTATAAGCTAACAACGATGATGGTACTTACGCCAATGTTATTACTCGCTATTGGTACAGGGCACGCTGTGCAAGTGGTTAGGCGTTATCAAAGTGAGCTGCATAGTGGCGCAGGTAGATTACCAATGAGCGCTGCAGAGAAAGCCATTGCCACCACCATTATTCCAGCAACACTAGCGATTGTAACGGATATGGTAGGCTTCTTTACCTTGTCATTTGTGGATATTTCATTCTACAAGGCTTATGCGTATTTTGGCATGTTTGGCATGTTGACCATTTTAATTACCACCACAACCATTGCGCCGATTTTAATGGCGATGTTCCCAGGTAGTCATGTTAAAGAAGATGCAGCCATGACAGAAGCCTCAAATTTTGAAAAAGGCATGGCGAATACGTTAACAAGTGTCATCACTGGCAAGATGAAAATCATCCCAATTGCGATGATTGTGGCGTTAGTTGGCTGGAGTGCGGTACAAACCAAAGTGCTTGAGCCAACGGCTGATAGCCCAATGCCCGGTGTTGAAGTGGGTATTAACTATTCGCGTGCGGCATTTAAGTATGATTCTGATGCAAATATTGATCTGCGTCGTTTGGGCGAGGTAATGCCAGGCGTAATTTCAGTAAATATCCCACTTAAGGGCAAGTCTGAGCATTTTCCAATGCTGCCAGCGTGTTCGTATGATGGTTCGCAAGTGCCAGGTACTAAGTGTTGGGATGAGGATGAAGATGCGCCACAAGGTGCGTTTAATCATGCTGAGGTGCAAGCAGCAATTGAAAAAACAGAAGATTGGATGAGAGCACATCCGAATATTGGCTTTACTGGTTCATACATTCAGTTTATGAAAATTGTAAATATGCTGATGATGACGCCAGAAGGGCAGGAGCCAGATCTTAAGTATTTCCATATTCCAAATGAAGAATTTATTGCTAAAAATATGGATGTATATGGTGATCCTGAGGATCCTGAGTGGATTCCAGATGCGAATGAAATCGTTACTGGTTTTAACGGTTTGCTTGAAGCAAATACTAGTGCGGGTGATTTAGATTCATTTGTAGCCAAGGGCTGGAATGAAGGTGTGATTATGGGTTTTGTGAATACCATGGATCCTGTTAAAACACATCAAACCGTGAAAGATATTCAAGCATTCTTTAAAACGCATGAAAATGAAAAAGGCTTTAACTTGGTAGACTGGGGCTATAAGTCGGGCGATACAATTCTGATGCCAGAGAGTGGTAAGACGATTACCATTGAGGATAGCGGAACAGACACAGTGTCTGTGGGTGGCTTCTTAGGGGCGACAGAGGCAACGCATGACGTGGCTGAAGTTGAATACATTAAATCTCCATTAGTTACAGCACTAGCAATCTTTATTATTGCAGCGCTTATTTTTGGCTCGCCTTTGGTAGCAGCGATTTTAACGTCAACACTGTTAGTAACGCTATTTGCGCAGTATGGGTTGGGCGCGTACTTTACCAGTGTTGAAAACTGGTCAGGTAATTTGCACTTTGCAACACTAGTATCTTTATCAATCGCAATGGGTTTGGGTGTGGATTATGGTATTTATATGATCTCGCGTTTACGCGAAGAAATGCAAGCTACGGGTGGCCAGTGGGTTGAATCATTAAGAAATACACTAGAAACAACAGGCGCTGCGGTATTTGCATCAATCATTGTGTTACTTGCAAGCTTCATTCCACTATTGATGACTCAGCTAGCTAATACGTGGGCACTTGGAATCTTCATCTCTGAAGCATTGATTATCGATGTGGTAATTGCCCTAACAATCATCCCGTTGTTAATCTACATCTTTAAGCCAAAATACGTGTTCGGCACCAAAAAATAAATTGTATTATAGGCAAGGCCTATAATACTTATAGAATGGTAAAAAATGTCAATTAGGAAGATACAGTTTAACGAAGATTACTACTACCATGTTTTTAACAGGGGTGTGGATAAGCGCAATATATTTGAATCACAAGAGGATCTTTATTATTTTTTCAAAAGGCTGATTGATTTAAACAAAGATGGCACAAACCCTAGTATCAATAACAATAGATATAAAGGCCAAGGCAGGGTGGCAAAAGATGAAGATGCAGGTGCATTAGTATCTATTGTTTCTTATTGTCTGTTGCCAAATCACTTTCATTTAGTATTAAAACAAGAATCAGAAGATGGTATTTCTAGGTTTATGCAAAAGCTGGGAACTAGTTACACGATGTATTTTAATCAAAAATATAAAAGATCTGGTTCGTTGTTTCAGGGAAAATTTAAAGCTAATATGATTGATGGTGAGTTTGGATTGCCGGTGCTGTCTGTGTATGTAAATTTAAACTACATACATCATCGTATAAATCCAAAATCTAGTTTGGTTAAGTCCAGTATTTTTGAATATTTAGGTACGGAATTGGGTGAGTCTATTTGCAACAAAAAAGAGATTAAAAGTGTAATTTCTGAAATAGGCTCAGTTCAAGAATACAAGGTTTTTTCTAAAAACACATCTAAAGTGTTTGGAGAAAATAAAGGTCTAATTATTAAAGATATTGATTTGGATTTGATTTTTGAATAAGTATTATAGGCAAGGCCTATAATACCAAAATAGAAAGGCAATCCAAGGGGATAGAGGTATAATTTTGAGATTATTGATTTATAGATGGTTTAATGGCGTTAATTGTACAAAAATATGGCGGTACTTCAGTAGGCTCAGTTGAGCGAATTCAAGCAGTTGCTAAAAAAATTAAAGCGTTTGCAGATGGCGGTGATCAACTGGTGGTGAGTGTTTCCGCCATGAGTGGTGAAACCAATCGAATGACAGCACTAGCCCAAGAGATTCAAGATGTTCCGTCTCTACGTGAAATGGACATGTTGCTAACTACCGGTGAGCAAGTTACTATTTCTTTGTTGGCTATGGCATTACAACAGTTGGGTTGTGATGCAATTTCTTATCTTGGTTCGCAAGTACGTATTGTGACTGATTCAGAGCATGGTAAAGCGCGTATTAAGTCTATTGATGATCATCGTATTCATGAGAGTCTTAATTCAGGAAAAGTGGTGATTGTTGCCGGTTTTCAAGGTGTAGATGAGCAGGGGCATGTTACCACGCTTGGTCGTGGCGGTTCAGATACCACGGCTGTGGCATTGGCTGCAGCGCTTAAAGCGGATGAGTGCCAAATTTATACGGATGTAGATGGTGTATACACCACAGACCCGCGTATCGAGCCTAAAGCTCGAAAGATGAATATCGTGAGTTACGAGGAGATGCTAGAGATGGCATCGCTTGGCTCTAAAGTGTTGCAAATTCGCTCAGTTGAATTTGCGTCGAAATACAAAGTGCCATTAAGGGTGTTATCATCGTTGATTGATAACCCTGTTGGTACATTAATTACTAGTGAGGAAAACATTATGGAACAAGCGGTTATTTCAGGCATTGCGCATAATAAAGATGAAGCAAAATTAAGTTTGATTGGTGTGCCAGATAAACCGGGTATTGCCTTTAAAATTCTCAAAGCGATCAGTAGTGCGAATATTGAAGTGGATATGATTGTTCAAAGTGTCTCGGCGCGTGAAGGTTTGACCAATTTTGCCTTTACTGTACATCGTAATGATTTTGCCAAAGCATTAAGTATTTTAGAGGTCGTTTGTGAGGACTTGGATGCTATCGGCGTACAAAGTGATGACAAGGTGGTTAAAGTGTCTCTAGTAGGTATTGGTATGCGTTCGCATGCAGGAATTGCTTCACAGATGTTTGAGGTATTGCATAATGAAGGGATTAATATCCAAATGATTTCCACCAGTGAGATTAAAATTTCAGTAGTGATTGATGAAAAATATTTAGAATTAGCGGTGCGCTCATTGCACAGTGCGTTTGAATTAGATAAGGAATAAGAAGATGCCAGGATTTGACGATAGAGATGGTTTAATTTGGTTTGACGGCGAGTGGGTTGATTGGCGCGATGCTAAAGTTCATGTACTAACACACACTTTGCATTATGGCATGGGCGTGTTTGAAGGTGTTCGTGCGTATGAAACTGCTAATGGTCCAGCTATTTTTAGAATTGAAGAGCATACTGATCGTTTGTTTAATTCAGCCAAAATTATGAATATGGATATTGGCTATTCAAAAGATGAAATCAACCAAGCTCAAAAAGAGGCAGTTGCCAAAAATAATCTAGACAGCGCCTACATTCGCCCAATGTGTTTTTACGGTTCAGAAGGTATGGGTTTACGTGCTAACACACTTAAGGTGCATACTATTATTGCTGCTTGGGAGTGGGGTGCATATTTAGGTGAAGATAATATGAAAAATGGTATTCGTATTAAGACTTCAAGCTATACACGTCATCATGTTAATATTGCTATGACTAAGGCCAAAGCAAACGGTAATTATATTAACTCAATGTTAGCCCTACAAGAGGCTTTGACTGATGGTTATGATGAAGCGTTACTATTAGATGTTGATGGTTTTGTCGCAGAAGGCAGTGGCGAAAACTTCTTTATTGTTCGTGATGGCGTTATTTACACGCCAGATTTAACCTCTGCTTTAGCGGGTATTACTCGTGATACAATTTTTAAATTGGCAACTGATTTAGGTTATAAAGTAGTTGAAAAGCGTATTACTCGCGACGAAGTGTACTGTGCTGATGAAGCATTCTTTACCGGAACGGCAGCTGAAGTAACGCCAATTCGTGAATTGGATAATCGCACCATTGGCAATGGTACACGCGGCCCTGTTACTGAAGTATTGCAAACGCTTTATTTTGACTGCGTTTATGGTCGCAATGAGCAATACAAATCTTGGATTGCAAAAGGATTGTGTAAATGATCGAGTCAGTTGATGGGTTTCAGCAAAAGCACGTTAGTCATTCCACTGTTGAAGCTAGAGATTTACCATTTCATTGTCCACCGAAAGATACGCAAAAATGGAATATGCATCCTAAGGTGTATATTCAATTTGACAAACAAGGCAAGGGTTCGTGCCCATACTGCGGTGCAAATTACGAGTTAGGCTAAGATATGGGAAGTAAGTCGGTTAATGTTGTTTTGGTTGGGCCAATGGGCTCAGGCAAAACTTCGGTTGGCCGCCGCCTAGCCTGCGTGTTAAAGCGTGATTTTTTTGATTCAGACTTTGAAATTGTGGCGCGTACCGGTGTCTCTATTGATCATATTTTTGATGTAGAAGGGGAAGAGGGGTTTCGCCAGCGCGAAACCAGTATGTTGAGTGAGCTTTGTGATATTTCTAACATTGTCATCGCAACGGGTGGCGGTATTGTTATTAAGGCTGAAAATAGAGCGCTACTAAAGAACAATAGTTTTGTGGTGTATTTGGCTTCGAGTGTTGAGCAATTGGTCATGCGAACTGCTAGGTCAAAATCTCGACCTTTGTTAGAACAGTCAACCAATCGTGAGCAAACCATTCGAGATATACTTGAGGCCCGTGAGCCGTTATATCAAGAAGTGGCAGATGTGGTGATTGACACGACAGGCAAAAAACTATACGCTATTATTAACGAGATTAAAAAATCCATTCCTAAATGAATAAAACGCTTAGTCTGAGTATTGCTTTATTGTTTAGTGTTAATGCCGTGGCAATGACACAGTCTGAATTTGTCGATCGCTTAAAAAACACACATCCATTTTTTACTCAACTTGACTATGATCAACAAACAGTTGAGCTTGATTATGTGGCCACGACCGCTAATCAAGATTGGACGCTTACAGGGTTACTTGATTCTACTAATACAGCAAACAACCAAACTTCTAGCGGCAGTGTTGGTTTGACACATAATTTAACTAATACTGGCGCCGATATCGTAGTTAGTAATAGTTGGAGTGATGGATCTGCAACAGACAAAATTACACTAAATTACACACAACCTTTACTTAAGAATTCTAAGGGTGTTAATGATCAGCTTGCAGGAGATTTGTCGACAATTCGAATTGATATTAATAAGCTTAAGCGTTATCAGGGTGCTGAAAAATTTATTTTATCTCAATTGTTTAAATTGGTTGATTTGAGCTTTGCACAGCAACAACTTACTTTATCCGCCCGACGTTTAGAGCTAGCATCTCAAGAGTTGGCGCTAGTTAAAGATAAATTTTCTCAGTCAGTGGTAGATCAAATTGATGTTTTTTTACAAGAAGATGCTTATCAAAGAGCGCTACAGAAGCAATTGCAAGCAGAGCAAACGCTGGATCTTTTAAAAGAAGAATTATCAGTTACGCTTAACATGCGGTCAAACTCAATTATTAGTGACTATGACCTTTACAAGATGCATGCCTTTGATCTTGGTAATTTGCGCCATTATTTGAATGGCGTCACCGAGATGAAAACACTTAAGTTAGAGCGCGATCTTTTGCAAAGACAACTGTTAAGTGATAAAAGTAATGCTCAGGCTCAACTAGATCTAAAACTTGGTGTTAGTAATGAAAATGACAATGATTGGAATGTTGGCCTTGGGTTGAGCTACCCGATAGGAGATACAAAGGCAAAAGCCTTACTTAACAAAACCCAGGTTAGCTTATCTAAAACAAAAGAAGCCGCTGAAGAACAATTGATTGAATTAACTGTTGAAGCAGGTGTTTTGAAAAAGAAGTTGACACACTTACAAAAGCTATTAAATACTTATCAAGCCAGAATTGAGATTGCTAATTCTCGCGCCTTGGCTGAAAAAGAACGTTACAATTTGGGTAATTCGCAAATGAGTTTTGTGATTTCAGCGCAAAACAATGTGCATGAAGTAAACTTAGCTTACGCCCAGGCTGCAGTCAGTTATCAAAAATCAGTGCTCGAATTTAAAGCGGTTATTGATCAATTGTTATAATGACGATTCACTATAAAGTTTCGGTAAAAAATATACATGCACACCTGTTTGAAGTTGAGCTAAAAATTGAAGAGCCAAACCCATTAGGCCAAGTTTTTTCATTGCCAAGCTGGATTCCAGGAAGTTACTTAATTCGAGATTTTGCTAAAAATATTGTTAGTATTAGTGCTCAGAGTTGCGGCCAGTCAGTTGCCATAAAAAAACTGGATAAAAACCATTGGATTACACACCCTTGTGAGGATGAATTAAAGTTAACTTACGAGGTGTACGCTTTTGATTTGTCAGTTCGTAGCGCTTATTTAACTAATGAGCGTGGTTTTTTTAATGGTACTAGTTTGTTTTTGTTGCCACTTGGCTATGAAGATGAGCCTTGTGAGCTCGTTATTACACCTGCAGCGTCTGAGCAGACATTAGGCGAGTGGTCTTATGTAACTGGCTTAAAAGAGCAATCAAAGCTACATTATGTGGCTGATAATCACCAAGATTTGATCGATCATCCAGTTGAGATGGCTGATTTCACTTTATTCGATTTCGATGTTAAAGGTGTTGAGCATCAAATGGCATTAACTGGCTTGCACAATGCGGATATTGCGCGCTTAAAGCAAGATCTTAAAACTATTTGCAATCATCATATTGATTTTTTTAATGGTGATATTCCTTTTGATGAGTACTTGTTTTTAACGTTAGTCAGAACCAGTGGCTACGGTGGATTGGAGCATAAAAATTCCACCAGTTTAATTTGTGCTCGAAAGGAGTTGCCGGTTGCTGGTATGAGCGCTATTAACAAAGACTACACGCGTTTTTTAGCTTTGTGTTCTCATGAGTATTTCCATGCTTGGTGGGTTAAAACCATTAAACCTGCTAGTTTTCATCAGCTAGATTTAAGCCGCGAAAACTACACACAGCAGCTATGGATTTTTGAAGGTTTTACTTCTTACTATGATGAATTGTCATTGTTAAGAACCAAACTGTTAACCCCTGAGCAATACCTAGATCTATTTGCACAAACCATTACTCGAGTGCAAAAATCCAAGGGTCGATTAACCCAATCATTGGCTGATTCTAGTTACGATGCCTGGACTAAGTTTTATCAGCAGGATGAGAATGCACCTAATGCGATTGTTAGCTATTACACCAAGGGTGCTTTGCTAGCGTTTGTATTGGATGTAGAGATTAGAAAATGCACTCAAGGTGAAAAATCTTTGGATGATGTTTTGCGTTTTGCTTGGGAAAATTACCAAGATTCTGGTTTGGAAGATAATACAATTCTAGCTATTGTTAACCAATTGACCGATAATGACTTCACACCGTTTTTTGATCATTACTTATATGGCGTTAAGGAACTTCCTTTGCAAGCTAGTTTCGATCATGTAGGGGTTGAGTGTGAATTTGTGCGCTACTTTAAAGATTTGTCTGATTTTGGTGTTACTATTAAAACCCAAGGCGAGCATAGTGAAATCATTCAAGTGCTGAGTGATACTAGTGCTCAACGCGCCGGATTATATGTGGGTGATAAAATTATTAGCGTTAATCATCAGCAGCTAAAAGAGGCAGCACTGGTTGCCGAAATTAATAAATTCAACCCGGGTGAGTTGATTAAAATCGGCATCCTGCGTGATGGGCTACTGCTAAAAATTCCAGTCGTAATTGGTGAAATCACACCAACGTTTTGTCAGTTAAGCATCAAGTCAGATTTGGATAATCAGACAATCAAACAACAAAGACAATGGCTGTACCAAGAGTAGTTTTGCCTAAATTGCTGGTTAAGCCAGTAGGGCGAGCCATTAGTGATTTTGGCATGATTAAAGAAGATGATAAAATCTTATTAGCGGTTTCTGGTGGCAAAGATTCTTTAAGTTTGTTTCATTTGTTAAGGCATTTTCAGCGTCATGCACCCATTCGATTTGATTTAGGTGTTGTTACCATTGACCCTCAGGTTGAAGGGTTTGAGCCACAAGCTTTAGAAGAGTTTTTTAAGCAATTCGACACGCCTTATTTTTTTGAAGAATTTCCCATTCTTGAGCAAGCCAAAGAAAGTATGAAAGGGGATTCTTATTGTTCTTTTTGCGCGCGTATTAAGCGCGGGTTGATGTATCAAGTGGCTAGGCGAGAAGGTTACAACGTTTTGGCATTAGGACAGCATCTTGATGATTTGAGCGAAAGTTTGATGATGAGCATGTGTCATAACGGCAAAATTCAAACCATGAAGGCACATTATGTCAATGACGCTAAAGACTTACGTATTATTCGTCCGATGGTTTATGTACGTGAGCGTCAATTAACGGATTTTGCTCAATCGACAAAACTACCAGTAATTGCCGATTCATGCCCAGCTTGCTTTACCATGCCTACAGAGCGAGATCATTTCAAGCAATGGCTATTAACCGAAGAAAAGCGCACACCCAATTTGTATAAAAATTTATTGAGCGCTATGAGACCGTTATTGGACGAAGTTAATGATTAAATTTATCTTGCGGTTTTTTGCCACAATGCCACTTAGGCTTAACCATTGGATTGGCTCGCTCATTGGTTATTATTTATATATTACTAATAGCGATTCAAAAGCAGTTGTTAGGAAAAATATACAAGCTTGCTTTTCGCAGATGAGCGAGAAAGATCGGGCGCAATTGATTAAAAAATCTTTAATAGAAACAGGCAAAGGTTTGAGTGAAACTGGCCATATTTGGCTAAAGAGTTTTAAAGAAAACCAAGCCAAAATTACCAAGACTATTGGTATTGAGAAATTAGATTCTAATCAGCCAGTGATATTGCTGGTGCCACATTTTGGCTGTTGGGAAATTACAGGGCGTGTCGTCTCTTTGCTTAAGCCTACAACTTTTTTATACAAGCCATTGAAAAAAACTTCACAAGAAAAATTGCTGATTACCAATCGACAGCAGGGTGATTTATCCATGGCAACGGCTGATAAAAAAGGGGTTATTCAATTACAGCGTGCTATTAAAAATCAAGAAATAATAGGCATCTTGCCTGATCAAGATCCTGGTGAAGAAGGCGGGGTGATTGCACCATTTTTTAACACCAGTGCCAGAACCATGACCTTGCTTGTTAAATTAGCCAGAAAGAACAACGCTAAAGTTGTTTTAACTTGGGCGCTTAGATTGCCCAAAGGTCAAGGCTATGAGTTAAACTTTAAAGCGGTTAATGTCTTATCTGATTCTGGAAAAGTTGAAGACGATGTAGCGTTAATGAATCAAGTCATTGAAGCGCTAGTTTTAACAAAGCCTGAGCAGTATTTATGGAACTATAAACGCTTTAAAGCTTCTATTAAATATTAGTTTAAACTGTGTTTGTTGTTGTGGTTATTGCTTGATTAAGATTATTAGTCAATTATGATATAATTTCGCCATGAGATTTATAGAAGACATTCAAAGTGTTTTTGAGCGTGATCCTGCTGCTAGAAATACCTTTGAGATAATTACTTGCTATTCCGGCGTGCAGGCCATGCTGTTTTATCGTCTGACGCATCGTCTGTGGTTGTTAAAACTTAAGTGGCTTGCGCGTTTTATATCTATGTTGTCACGCTGGTTTACCGGCATTGAAATTCACCCAGGTGCAACCATTGGTCGTCGGTTTTTTATTGACCATGGTATGGGTGTAGTGATTGGTGAAACCGCTGAAATTGGTGATGATGTAACCCTGTATCACGGCGTAACACTTGGTGGCACCACTTGGCAAAAAGGTAAACGCCACCCGACGCTAGGTGACAATGTAGTAATTGGCGCAGGTGCGAAAATTCTTGGTCCAATTACCCTCGGCGATAATGTGCGTGTGGGGTCAAATTCTGTGGTGGTTAAGTCTATTGAGGCTGACAAGACTGTGGTTGGCGTACCAGGACGTGTGCTTAAAGAAAAAACTGTAAAATCAAATCATTTCGATTCTTATGCAGTTGGTAGCGACGCTGACGATCCGACAGTTAAGGCAATTAACTCTATTTTGCAGCATTTGCATGATGTAGATTCACAACTGCACAAAGTTTCAAAAGAGTTAAATCTCACTGAGAAAAAAGACAGCTCTGTGAATGATTTAGAAATTGAAAGTAAGTAACCGTAATTATTAAAGGTTTTTTACTTGACTAAAAGACTTGGTTAAGCGTATAATTAGCATTCGTTAATTTTAGAAAGGACTAATATGCAATTAACTACGAAAGGACGTTACGCGGTAACAGCGATGCTAGATTTAGCATCAAACGATACGGGTAAGCCGATTACTTTAGATATTATTTCACAAAGACAAAACATTTCATTATCTTACTTAGAGCAATTATTTGCCAAACTGCGTCGTGCAGAATTGGTTAAAAGTGTGCGTGGTCCAGGTGGCGGTTATTTGCTTAACATACTGGCTAAAGATATCAACTTAACACAAATCATTGAAGCAGTTGATGAGAACATTGATTTGCGCAGATGTAGTGGTACAACAGGGTGTCATAATGGCAGACAGTGTATATCGCACAGACTTTGGTGTGAAGTGAGTGGCCAAATTAGAGATTTTTTAAGTTCAAAAACATTACAAATGGTCATTGATGATCAACAACAAAATACAGGAATTTTATAAATATGACTACGCCAATTTATATGGATTACTCAGCAACAACGCCAGTAGATAAGCGTGTTGCTGACAAGATGATGCAATATTTAACCATGGATGGAGATTTTGGTAATCCAGCGTCAAATTCTCATTATTATGGTTGGCAAGCTGATGAGGCGGTTAAAAAAGCGCGTCAACAAGTAGCTGATTTAATTGGTGCAGATGCTAAAGAAATTGTTTGGACTTCTGGTGCTACTGAGTCAAACAATCTGGCTATTAAAGGTATTGCGCACTTCTATCATAAAAAAGGTAAGCACATTATTACCCTTAAAACAGAGCATAAAGCAGTGCTTGATACATGTCGTCAATTAGAGCGTGAAGGCTACGAGGTAACTTATCTTGATCCGATGTCTAATGGATTGCTAGATATTAATGTCTTAAAAGCGGCCATGCGTGATGATACAATTTTGGTGTCTATTATGCATGTGAATAATGAAATTGGTGTCATTCAGGATATTGAAGCAATCGGCAATTTATGTCGTGAACATAAAATATTTTTCCATGTTGATGCAGCGCAATCTGCTGGCAAGGTGGCGATTAATTTAGCAGAACTACCCGTTGATTTAATGAGTTTTTCAGCGCATAAAATTTATGGCCCTAAAGGTATGGGCGCGCTGTACGTACAGCGTAAGCCGCGTGTTCGCCTAGAGGCGCAAATGCATGGTGGTGGCCATGAGCGCGGTATGCGTTCAGGCACTTTGGCTACACATCAAATTGTCGGCATGGGTGAGGCTTTTGCCATTGCTAATGAGCAAATGGATGAAGAGAACATTAGAATTAGAGCGCTTCGTGATCGCTTGCTTGCTGGCTTTGATGGCATGGAAGAGGTGGTGATTAATGGTGACATGGATGCTCGTATTCCAGGTAATTTAAATATTAGCTTTAATTATGTTGAAGGTGAATCACTGATGATGGCGATTAATGATGTTGCGGTGTCGTCAGGTTCAGCTTGTACCTCTGCCAGCCTTGAGCCATCTTATGTATTGAGAGCACTGGGCTTAACTGACGAATTAGCGCATTCATCTATTAGATTTACCATTGGTCGCTATACTACCGAGCAAGACGTGGACAAAGCCATTGCCTTGGTTCGTGAAAAAGTTGAAAAGCTTCGCGATTTATCGCCTTTATGGGATATGTTCAAAGAAGGTATTGATTTAAGTAAAGTTGAATGGACGGCGCACTAACACCGTAAAATATACAAGGGTTAGTTTTTCTTAAAAGGATTAGAATAACTAATATAACACACATAGGAGAAAAACATGGCATACGGCGAAAAAGTAATGGATCACTATGAGAATCCACGTAATGTTGGTGTCTTAGATAAAGATGCGAAAAATGTTGGTACTGGCATGGTTGGTGCACCAGCATGTGGCGATGTAATGCGCTTACAAATTCAGGTGGATGATGACGGCATTATTGAAGAGGCTAAGTTTAAAACCTATGGTTGTGGCTCTGCCATTGCTTCAAGTTCATTATTAACAGAATGGGTTAAAGGTAAAACGCTGGATGAAGCGGCGGCCATTAAAAATTCGGATATTGCTGAAGAATTAGCCCTGCCACCGGTTAAGGTGCACTGTTCAGTATTGGCAGAGGATGCAATTAAGGCAGCGATTAGCGATATTAAAAACAAAGCGTAACTAACCATGGCCATTACCCTAACAGATACTGCTGCAAAACGTGTTATTGATTTCCTGGCTAACCGGGGCTCGGGTATTGGTATTCGTTTAAGTGTGCAAACCACAGGATGTTCAGGGTTGGGTTACAACATGGAGTTTGTTGATAGTGCGAACGAAGATGACACACTCTTTGAAAATAACGGGGTAACGGTTATTATCGATGGCAAAAGTTTAATCTATTTAGATGGGACTGAAGTTGATTATGTCAAAGAAGGGCTTAATGAAGGCTTTGAGTTTAACAACCCTAATGCCAAAGCTGAATGTGGCTGCGGTGAATCGTTCACGGTTTAAAGCTTTTAATCTGACAAACTGATGCAAACTTATTTTGAATTATTTTCTTTAGCTCAAAACTTTAACATCGATTTAGCCAAATTAGACTTGGCATATCAACAAAAAGTCACTCAGTTTCATCCGGATAATTTTGCCACAGCGAGCGATAAAGATAAAAATCTTGCGTTGCAAAATACATCATTGATTAACACTGCCTATGACACTCTAAAATCAAATTTGACTCGTGCAACCTACTTGTTGGAGCTAGAGGGTGTTAATGCGTTTGATGAGAAAGATACACAAATGAATGTTGATTTTTTAATGTCTCAAATATCATTAAGAGAGGACTTAGAAGCGATTGAAGCCGCACATGATGAGCTGGCTTTAGATGATTTTATCGAGCAGCTTGGTGAAAAAATTAAAACAAATGTTAATGACATTCGCATTGCCTTTGAGTCCAGTGACACCCAAGATCAAATTAAAAATTCGGTGCGAGAATTGAAGTTTTATGAGCAATTAAACACCCATGCAAAGCAACTCATGGATGAGTGGATATAGACAATGGCATTATTACAAATTGCAGAACCAGGTCAATCTAGTGCCCCGCATCAACATAAGTTAGCCATTGGCATTGATCTAGGTACAACCAACTCTTTGGTGGCCTCAGTTAAAAGTGGTCAAAGTGTTATTTTAACTGATGAAAATAATGAGGCCATTTTGCCGTCAGTAGTTCATTGCGGTAAGGATAATAAACTCACGGTTGGTTGTGATGCGTGCCCATACGCTAAGACTGACCCTACCAATACGATTGTATCGGTTAAGCGCTTTATGGGCTTAGGTTACAAAGAGGTCAAGGCGTTTAAAAACTGCCCGTATCAATTGGTTGAAAATGGCATGAATGTCTTATTTCATACAGCAATGGGTGATTTATCAGCTGTTGAAATTTCAAGTACCATTCTATCTGCGTTAAAACAAAGGGCCGAAGAATCATTGGGTGGAGATTTAGTTGGCGCTGTTATTACTGTGCCCGCTTATTTTAACGATGCGCAACGTCAAGCTACTAAAGATGCAGCCACCTTAGCAGGAATCAACACATTAAGATTACTTAATGAGCCAACTGCGGCGGCAGTTGCTTACGGTTTAGAGTCAGGTGAAGAGGGTGTGCATGCTATTTATGATTTGGGTGGTGGCACGTTTGACATCTCTATTTTAAGTTTTAGTAAAGGTGTATTTAAAGTGTTGGCAACGGGTGGTGATTCAACACTAGGTGGTGATGATTTTGATCAGTTAATTATTGATGATTGTGTTGAGCAAATGGGCGTGAGTGAACTAACCCCTACCCAAATGCAAAAAATTAAACAATTTGCTCGCACCGCTAAAGAAACTTTAAGCGATCAAGCGTTTGCAGAATTTGATTGTATTGAAACCCCTTACAAAATCACTCGTGAAAAATTTGATGAATTATCAGCCAAGTTGATTAAGCGCACACTACTGTTGACTAAACGCGCACTTCGAGATGCAAATGTAGCGCTTGATGAAGTTAAGGATATTATCATGGTAGGTGGCTCAACGCGCATGCCACTGGTTAGAAGCATGGTGGGTGATTTATTTAACAAGCCTGTGTTATGTTCAATCAATCCTGATGAAGTGGTGGCCAAAGGTGCTGCTATTCAAGCCAATGTATTGGCTGGCAATAAGTCAGCTGATGATATGTTATTACTAGACGTATTGCCATTATCATTAGGCTTGGAGACCATGGGCGGCTTGGTTGAAAAAGTTGTTCATCGCAACACCACCATTCCAATCACCCGCGCTCAAGAATTTACCACCTTTAAGGATGGCCAAACCGCCATGAGTATTCATGTGTTACAAGGTGAGCGTGAATTAGTTGCAGATTGTCGCTCTTTAGGTCGGTTTGATCTGACAGGCATTCCGCCAATGGTAGCGGGCAATGCACGTATCCGTGTTGAATTTCAAGTGGATGCTGATGGCTTATTATCGGTTAGAGCTATAGAGCAAACCTCAGGCGTTAAGGCGCAAGTTGTTATTAAGCCATCCTATGGGCTAACTGATGGCGAAATGGAACAGATGCTTAAAGATTCCATTTTGTTTGCCAAATCAGACATTGAGGCGCGTCAGTTGCATGAAATGCAAGTGGAGGCCAGTAGAACACTTGAGGCAATTGACTCAGCTCTAGATAAAGATAAATCTATGCTTGATGATACAATGCTTAATAACATAATGATTGCACGCTCCGAACTAGATAGCGTTAAACAAGCAGCTCAAGAAAAAATAATTAAAGATAAAATCGATAACCTTGAAAAAGTTTGCACCGACTTTGTTGAGATGCGTATGAATGCAACGGTCATGAAAGCCATGCAAGGTCATAATGTCGATGAATTTTAGATTAGTTTAAATTTAGGAAAAAACCATGCCACAAATCATTATCTTACCTCACCATGAATTATGCCCAGAAGGCACTGTTATTGAAGTTGAATCGGGCGAGACTGTTTGTAATGCCATGTTGGCAAATGATGTTGATATTGAGCATGCTTGCGAGATGTCAAATGCCTGTACCACTTGCCATATTTATGTGCGTGAAGGCTTTGACTCACTGCCAGAATCAGATGAAACAGAAGACGATATGTTAGATAAAGCTTGGGGTTTGGAGCCAGATTCACGCCTATCTTGTCAGTCAGTGGTTGGGGAGTCTGATTTGGTGGTAGAGATTCCTAAGTACACCATCAACCAAGTCTCTGAAAACCATTAAACTTTGATTTTTTGTACTGTGTTTTGTTAGATTTAAAAAAACACTCAATCGAATAGTCTTACCTATGCTCAGTCGTCTTTTTTTAAATCTGCCTTACACAATAACAAAAACTCTACGTTTAAAATTTATTAATATTTAAGTTATTTA
>JACKQG010003969.1_pt1 | contig 17583 bp, 19 predicted proteins | sample 8237621 | NCBI WGS metagenome assembly JACKQG01 (sample SAMN15677084, study PRJNA649215) | marine metagenome | biome: marine; feature: Black Sea; material: saline water; isolation source: suspended particulate matter (SPM) from the Black Sea western gyre | collected 2013-06-09/2013-06-10 | depth...
CAAAAAAACTCATATCCAAATACACTTTTTTATCAGCAGGACAATAAAATGGCCCTATTTGTTTACTGGCATATCCACAGCCGCTATTTACAGATCCTCGAAATAAAACAAGTTTTGGTTCTTTATACAGTAAACCTTCTTTTTTAAAAAGTTTATGCCAGACATCTTCACTTTGTGCTAAAACCACCGAAACAAACTCTGCTGTTTCATTTTCTTGAGTTGTCGGTTTAGTCACAGTTCTTTCTTCTTGTATCGCAGGGTCTAAAAATGACAAAAGAACCAATGGGTTATAGCCTAAGAAATATGCCACCACACCGATTCCAAGAATCACACGGCCATATTTATTTGTTATTAAGAATCTCATTATGGGCACTAATAATCTCATACGTGCACCCGATCCGCCAACACCGCCCCGAGTTCTGAAATCCTCTATATTATTGCTTCTGCGTAAATCTTTCCACTTCATATAAGACCTTGTGATTATTTATTGCCTAAGTATATCAAACAAATATATTAATGTATAATTACAAAAATTTTATCGGAGAATAGTAATGTTAGAAACAATATATTTAGGCAACACCCTTCAAAACTGGCTTTATGCTTTAGTTATAGCAGGAGGAGCTGTTGTGGTTGGCAAACTTTTATATTGGATAATCCAAAAAACACTTAAAGTTTACACTAAAGGCACCTCTAATGATTTAGACTTTATCTTTATAGATATGATAGAAGAGCCTCTCTCGCTTGCAATCACTCTTTTAGGTGTCTGGTTTGCCATAGACTTGTTAACAATGAGTGAAGCGGTTAAAAATTTTATTGACAGTGTTTTTTACTTTGTTGTTATATTTAACATTGCCTGGTTTGCAAACCGTCTTTTTAATGCCCTCATGGAAAAATATATAGTGCCAAAAGTTAAAAGCTCAGACACTGACTTAGATGATATTTTACTCCCCATCATTAGAAAAATCATCTCAATCTCTATCTGGACTGTCACTATTGTTATAGGTGTAGATAATGCAGGCTACAATGTGACCACTATGATCACAGGTCTTGGAATCGGCGGTTTAGTGTTTGCTCTTGCTGCTAAAGATGCTGTGTCAAATCTTTTTGGCGGATTTATCATCTTCAGTGACAAGCCTTTTGATTTAAACGATAGAATCATCTTAAACGGTTTTGAAGGTTATGTAAGAGAAATCGGTTTGAGAAGCACAAAGCTTGAAACTCTCGATGGACGCATAGTGACTATGCCTAACTCAAAAGTCACAGATAACCCGGTTTTGAATGTTTCAAAAGAAAAAGGGAGAAAAATAAAATTCACCTTAGGTTTGACGTATGATACACAACCTCAAAATATAGAACTTGCAAAAGAGATTTTAACTAAAATCATTACGCAGAATGCGCATACAAGAGATGCTGTTATCGCTTTTGATTCATTTGGTGATTTTTCATTGAATATTTTGGTGATTTATTGGGTGAAAAGCGGTTCACCCATAGCAGGAACCAATGATGCGATTAATATGAGTATATTAAAAGAGTTTAATGAGAACAAATTAAATTTTGCATTCCCGACACAAACTCTTATACTTGAGAAGTGAAACTAAGTAGATTTATCTACTTAGCATATTCAACAGCTCTGCTCTCCCGAATAACATTCACTTTGATATCACCTGGATATTGAACTCTCTCTTCTATCTCTTTAGCTATCTCTCTAGCCAATAAAATAGACTCATCATCTGTGACTAGACTTGCATTTACAATAACACGGATTTCACGTCCGGCATTAATAGCATACGCTTGTTTCACACCATTAGGTGAAGATGCTATCTCCTCAATCTCTGTGACTCTTTTTAAGAAGCTCTCTAAGACCTCACGTCTTGCACCGGGACGGGCTGCTGAGAGTGCATCAGCCGCACATACTGCACCACATTCTATAGAGTTGATCTCTTCTTGGCCATGATGTGCATAAATAGCGTTAATCACCACACTGTTTTCATTATAACGGTTACATATATCAGCACCTAAATCCACATGATTTCCATCATGATCATGCGTGAGTGCTTTACCGATATCATGAAGTAAACCGGCTCTCTTGGCAAGAATCGGATCTCCACCCATCTCTGATGCCATTATCCCTGCTAAATGCGCAACTTCAAGCGTATGTGCTAAAGCATTTTGACCATAACTCGCACGATATCTTAGCCGGCCTATAAGCTTTTTAAGTTCAGGATGCATAACACCTATATCTAAATCAGCAATAAGCTCTTCGCCCTCAGCAAGTATTCCAGCTTCAAATTCATCTGAGACTTTTTGATAAATCTCTTCAATCTTTGAAGGTTGAATCCTTCCATCTTCGATAAGAAGTTGCAATGTTTTTGTTGCTATTGCACGTCTGTAAAGATTAAAAGAACTCACCAAAATTGCATTTGGAGTGTCATCTATGATAATATCAACACCCATCAGCGTTTCAAGGGCTTTAATATTTCTTCCCTCTTTACCGATAATACGACCCTTGAGTTCATCATTTTCTAAGTGAACCAAATTTGTAAGTCTCTCTGAAGCAAATTCACCTGCAAACCTGCTTGTAGCCTGAGCTAAAATATAATTTGCATTTTTTTCCGCTTCTTGTTTTGCTTGAAATTCATACTTTCTTACAATATGGGCGATCTCTTCACGAGACTTTTCTTCTATCTTTTCAAGAAGCACCTGCTTAGCTTCTTCTTTTGTCATACCTGAACAATTTTCTATCGAATGGAGCGCTTCATCTATTTTTTGTTCGTACTTTTGTTTTAGTGCGTCTAATGACTTTTCATTTCTTTCTAAATTAATTAACTGCGTTTTAAGGCGGGTGTTCTCTTTATGAAGCTTTTCCTCTTCATTTTGTTTATATCTTCTAAAGCTCTGTTCTTTTCGAAGCACATCATCTTCTCGTTGATATAAATCTGCTTTTGCTTTTTCTTTTGCATCTTCATACTCTTTAGCGGCGGCAGCTTGAATTTCACGAGCTTTCACATTTGACTTCTCTAAAAGAAGGTGTGCCTCATTTTCAATAGCACTGGCTTTTGCTTTTGCCTGATCTGTATAAATATCAAAACTTGAAATAATTAATTTTTTAGATATGAAAAAGCCAACGACTCCACTAACTGTGGCTATTCCGCCACCAATCAGTATTTCGTCTAACATTTTTTCCCCTATCTTATTCTTTTTATTGTCTTTGGTGTCAGTAACACATCACATGAAATATCGTGTGCATCACAAATCTTTTTTCTTGTATAACACTCATCAGCTTGTACAAAAATCGTATATGGTTTTTTTGTCAACTTTGCAAAAAAACGATCATACATCCCTTTTCCAAAACCGATTCTTTGTAAATCACCATCCACTCCAATAGCTGGCACCACGGCTATATCGACTTTTTTTATTTGTTTAAATGAATCACCGGCTTCAAAAATATTAAACTTTTTTTTATAAAGCGGTAATCTAAATATTACCATTTTAAAGCTTTGTTGCTCCATAAACGGAATATAAATATAATTAGTTTTTCTAATTTTTTTTATTACTTTAATTAGATCAACTTCATTAGCCAGCGGATAGTATATCAATATTGATTTATTGCGCACACCTTTAAGTTCAGCTAATAATTTATTGTTCACCAAAGAATCTCTATAGAGTTTGTTATGCGGGGGTGATGTGCGTAATTTATGTAAACATTTTTCTCTAAATTTTTCTTTTGTAAGAGTCATCTTAAATCTTTATGGTTATAATTTCCCATATTTTACTTAAAAAACAAAAACAAGGGTGTTTTCAATGTTTAAAAAAACAATTTTTATTTCGCTTATAAGTGCTGCTCTTTTCTTCCAAGGCTGTGGCAATAAAGAAAAAAGTAAAGACTCAGCTGAAGAATCTTCTGTTACAAAATCAAACACTATGATTTCTACAAACGAATACGTATTAACATCCACTGACAACAAAGCATACACTGTTAAAAAAGAAGCTGATGGTTTCACACTTGAAAACGCAAAAGGAAAAGTGATCATTTTTGATATTTTTGCCACATGGTGTCCACCATGTCAAGCAAGTGCCACACACCTTACATCTTTACAAGAAAAATACAAAGATGATCTAGTTGTAATCGGCGTGACTATTGAAGACGGTATCTCCAATGATGCATTGAAAGAATTTAAAAAGCAATACAATGCCCAATATACGATTGTAAATTCTTCAGAGAATCGTCGTTTAGTTGATGAAGTTGCCACAGCTTTAGAAATGGGTGAAAGGTTTCCTATCCCTATTATGGCTATGTACAAAGATGGAAAACTTATAAATCACTATATTGGTGAAGTGCAAGAAGAGTTTGTAGAAAGTGATATAAAACAAGCTTTAGGAAAATAATGTTCGGCTTTATAACCAAGTCTCTCTCAAAGACTGTTGATGCTATTAAAAGTGTGGCCCCTAAAAAAAAGATTTTCTTCACCAAAGATGAACTTGAAGATATTTTACTCGAAGCGGATGTGGAATATGCTTTAGTGGAAATCATCATAGAGCAGACCTACCAAGAAAAAATAACACGTGAAATTTTACGTTCAAAACTTTTGGCGACTCTGGCTTACACAAGCTACAAAGAACCTGAGTTCACTGCACCCTTTGTCGAGTTGATTGTCGGAGTCAACGGAGCCGGTAAGACAACAACTATCTCTAAACTTGCTCAAAAGTATAAGAATGAGGGGAAAAAAGTGATCCTCGGAGCTGGAGACACATTTCGTGCAGCTGCAATTGAGCAACTCACTTTATGGTCTAAAAAACTCGATATTCCCATCGTTTCATCAAAACAAGGACATGACAGTTCTGCAGTCGCATATGACACTATTGACTCTGCAAAATCAAAAGGTTTTGACAATGTCATAATCGACACTGCAGGACGTCTTCATACACAAACCAACTTAGCAAATGAGCTTAAAAAAATACACCGGATTTGTGACAAAGCACATCCTGGTTCACCGCATAGAACAGTCTTGATTTTAGATGGAACTCAAGGAAACTCAGCAATTGCTCAGGCAAAAGCTTTTAATGAGATGATCGGTATTGACGGTATTATCATAACTAAGCTCGATGGCACCGCTAAAGGTGGAAGTGTATTCAGTATCGCTTATGCACTTGAACTTCCTATTTTATATATAGGAACGGGTGAACAAGCTGATGACTTAGTTGTATTTGACAAGTATGAATTTGTTGATGGTCTGCTTGATGCAATTTTTATAGAAGAAGAATAAACTAAAGCTTTTTAAAACATAGATATAAAATGTTGCAAAATGACATATTTTATATCTTCTCCCTCCAAATAGATTAAAATACTCCAATCATAACTGCAAAGGCTTCATAGCATGGCTAAAAAAAATATACTGTTTGAGTGTCAACACTGTGGACTAAGCACTCCAAAATGGATGGGTAAATGTACAAACTGCGGCTCTTGGGATTCATTTATAGAACTAAACCAACAGCAGCAAGAAGTGGTGAAACAGACTAAGTCAAGTGGCTCAAAAACTTCAAAAGCTGTAAGTATCAGTGAAATAGTGGAAAATGAAGTTTATAGATATTCATCTTTAGATAAAGAGTTAGACGGTGTACTTGGCGGAGGGGTGGTTCCTGGTTCACTCACACTTATCGGGGGAAGCCCCGGTGTTGGAAAGTCCACCTTATTGCTCAAGATAGCATCAAACATAGCTTCAACTGCTAAAAATGTACTCTATGTGACCGGTGAAGAATCTGCCGGACAGATTAAACTCCGGGCAAACAGACTCAATGCCAATGATAAAAGTTTATACCTTCTTAGTGAAATAAGGCTCGAGCAGGTTTTAGTGGAACTCGAGCATAGAAATTATGATTTTTTGATTATAGATTCCATACAAACAATCTATTCAGAAAATATAACTTCAGCACCTGGCTCTGTCACACAGGTGCGCCAAATCACTTTTGAACTTATGAGAATCGCAAAAGAAAAAGATATTGCAATTTTCATTATCGGTCATATCACAAAAGAAGGATCTATTGCAGGTCCTAGAGTGCTGGAGCATATGGTTGACACTGTTTTATATTTTGAAGGTGATTCATCCCAAGAACTTAGAATTCTCAGAGGCTTTAAAAACCGTTTTGGACCGACAAGTGAGATAGGTGTTTTTGAAATGCGCTCTGAAGGTTTAGTCTCAGCCACTGACATTTCTTCAAGGTTTTTTAACCGTAATTCAGAACAAGCCGGTTCAGCCTTGACGGTTATCATGGAAGGTTCTCGTCCTATCATACTAGAAGTGCAAGCTCTTGTTTCAGAGTCCCATACAAGTAACTCAAAAAGGCAAGCGACAGGTTTTGACACAAACAGACTCAATATGCTTTTAGCGCTTCTTGAGAGAAAACTGGAGATTCCATTATCAGGATATGATGTGTTTATAAATATAACAGGTGGAATTAAGATAACAGAAACTGCCGCAGATTTGGCAGTGTTGGCTGCGATTATAAGCAGTTTTAGAGATAGGGCAATCTCAAAAGAAACTGTATTTATCGGGGAAGTGTCTTTAGTCGGTGATGTGAGAGAGGTGTATGCACTCGATGTAAGACTTAAAGAAGCTGCAATGCAAAATATTTCAAAGGTCCTTTTAGCAAAAAAACCGCTTGAAAAAACAAGTATGAAAATTTTTATTGCGGATGAAGTGACAAAACTGTTGGAATGGTACTGATTTTCTGCCAGATAAAGATACTTTTACCTAAAAAAATTGTATACTTAGATTAATAAAAAATTTATTTAAAGGTCGAAAATGATTGATGCAGAATGTAGAAGTGAAGAAAAATATTCTAAGCTGTCTTTAGCATATGAAGGAAGAGAAGAAGGTGAATTAGTTTGTTCCACAATAGACAAAATCATTGCAAAATACCCAATAAAACCAGAAACGTATACATGTAATATTTCAAATACTAAAGAGGTGCTTGTTATTGAATATCATGAAGATAACAATCGTGATTCAGGTATGATATTTGAAGAAATCATGAAAGCTTTAGATATTAAAGAGTGTATATAAAAAATCTATTTTTAAAATAAATTAAAATTATCTGTTAAAAATAAAAACCTTTTATCACATTCAAATATTAAAAAACTCTTCAAAAATGGCGATATGTATTTAATGTACTACTAGGAATAAAATCAAGGAAGATACAAAATGGCTGAAAAATCTACAGAAGAAGACCAACTAGAGGCACCCGAAAAGAAAAAGTCCAATATGTTAATGATAATCATCATAGTTGTGTTGGTGCTTGTAATTTTAATCGGTGCTGTTGTAGCTGTCCTTTTAATGGGCGGAGATGAAGAAGAGATGCTTGAAGTTAAAGAGCCGCAAAAGAAAGAAAAAAGAGTCAAAACCTCAAAAAGAAGCACTTCTGGCACATCTGAAATGGACGACTCAAGACTGCTCGGTGAAATTGGTATCTTATACCCGCTTGACACATTCACTGTAAATCTTAAAAGTGATGCAGGACGCAGATACTTAAAAGTCACTATGTCACTTGAACTTGAAGGTGAAGAGTTAAGTTTAGAACTTGATGCGAAGAGCCCGGTTCTAAGAGACAGAATCATCAGAATCCTTTCTTCAAAAACTTTAGAAGAAATTTCTTCCAAAAAAGGAAAAGGAAAAGTTTCAGCACAGGTTATGGATACTTTAAATTCAATGATTGCCGATGGTGAAATAAAAGGTATCTACTTTACAGAATTTGTCATTCAGTAAATGATTGGTATAGACCTTATCAAAACTTCTCGCATGGAGCGTTTAATAGAACGCTTTGGCGAGAAATCCCTCCAAAGATTCCTCTCTCAAGAAGAAATAAAACTCGTTAAAAACTCTAAAACCGCTGCTGGATTTTGGGCCCTTAAAGAAGCTGTCTCAAAAGCTCTTGGTGTTGGCATAGGAAGTGAATGTGCTTTTCATGACATTATAATATCTAAAACTAAAAAAGGTGCTCCCCAAGTGATTTTATCACAAAGCATCATTGAAAAATACAATATCATAGATACAAGTGTCTCAATTACACATGATGGTGAATATGCTATTGCGGTTGCAGCAATACAGACAAAAACTCTTTAACCGCCACCTACAAAATCTAATAACTCCAACTTATCTCCATCAAGCAAAACACACTCATTCCAGCTGTCTTGTTTTACAATTTCCATGTTGACAGCCGCAGCCATAACTTTTCCTTCTAGGGAAAGTTCTTTTAAAACTTGCATTAAACTGGTATTTTCTGGGAATGTTTTCACTTCACCGTTTATAATAATATTCATATTTTCTCTTTGCTAAAATTTATTATGACATTGTATCAATTTTAATTTAAATGTCACTAATATATTGGTATACTAGAATCAATAAAATTTATCAAAGAGTAAACACAATGAAAAACCCCAGTGAAATTAAAAAGTATACCAACACTCTGTCTATACTCTTTGCAGAGGACCATGAGGAACTTCGGGTGAACACCTCCAACATATTAAAAAGTATTTTTAAAACAGTGGACACTTGCAGTGATGGACAAGAAGCATTCAATCAATATTTAAGATATAAAAAAGAGAATAATGCAGGCTATGACATAGTGCTTACAGATATTGAAATGCCAAAAATGGATGGGATAGAACTTACAGAAAACATCTATAAAGAAAATCCTGAGCAAGCTATTATTGTTTTATCAGCCTATGACGATACACATTACTTACTTAAACTTATAAATCTTGGTGTTGAACAGTTTATTAAAAAACCTATTGATTATCAAGAACTTCTAGGGTCATTTTTAAATGTATCCAAAAAAATTCATACAACTAAAGTGCTTATTCCTCAAAATAAAGAGATACATTTATCCCAAAATATTAGCTACATTAAGGATAGCAAGTCTATCAAAAATGATGGAGAAAGTGTTTACTTGACAAAATTTGAAATTGTTTTTCTTGAATTATTATCACATAAGATGGGGAAAATTTATTCAAATGAAGAGATAGTATCCCACTTCAATGCTTTAAATGAGATTATTGATGGCTCAAACATTAGAAAACTAGTGTCTAAACTACGAAAAAAACTGCCTGAAAATTCTTTAGAAAGCATTTATGGTATTGGCTATAAGCTCATCCCATACGTAGCTAAGGAAGATACTTAAGAGAGTGAAAGTTCAGCAATTATATCCCGGATCTCTTCTTCATCAAAAAATATATTCCGAGAAAATTCACTGTTAAACTCTTGTAACAATTGAGTTTTTTTAGCTGTTCTTAAATCCTTATCATCATTAAGAGATTCTAAGGCTTTTTCCAATCTTAGTTTATACTCTTGGATTATCTCTTCTTTTTTCTTAGCTTCAGTCTTCGTATCCATCTTAGCGGAAGTTGATTTAAGCGTAAAATAAATCACAAGAATAAAGCCGATTATTCCAAATAAAGAATATAATATTTCAGAGTCCATATAAAACCTTATGTGCTTATTTTACACTTATTGTACTCATCTAAATATTTATTCATACTTAAAAAAGTTATTAATTCATCATAATGAAGCCTTTAAATAGGCTTTTAAGTCAATTTACAATACTATGAGATACAAAAATTTCTCAAGGAAAATACAACTTTATGAATATAAATTTTAAAGTGACACCATCACAAAAAGAAACTATAAATTTAAGAATGGCAGAAAATGGCTTCGATGAAATCTCTGCGTACTTAAAAGTGATAGCATTAAAAACACAAGCCTTCAAGCTTACCTCTGCAGGTTTATCATCTGAAGAGGCATCTATAGAGCTCGGCTTCGAAGTGTCTGAGTCACAAAAAATAAACTTAGAAGAAAAAATGAAAGAAAGTGATTGTGAGGACATTGAAACCTATTGCAAATATGTGGCCTTGCATGCTGTTGTCTATGCTGTGGTGGAAGTGCGATCAACCGGAGATTTAGATGCAATGCTCAAACGTATCACTGACGCTCGTCAAGCAAAAAAATTAAAAAGATTATTTTAATTCACCACTTTTTTTAAACTGATATAAGTGTAAGTTAAAATATTTTCTTCCACTTATATTCGCCATTCCATTATTAAGATAGAAAAGCTACAATTCACACTATAGATTATAAAATTTAAAACTATCAAAAGTGAAAATATGACAAGTACAGAAGAATTAGTCAAAGCAGAAATCAGAAAAGCAAATCAAAGTTTTGTTCATGATGAAGAGGATGATGAATCCATCGATGAGACTCAAAGCGATATAGTGTTTGCAAGAAAATTTAAAGAGGATCTCTCTAGAGAACTTTTTGGGCAAGATCAGGCGATAAGTATTGTAGCTAACAGCATGAAAAACAATATCAAAGATCAAAAAGGCCCTAAAGACACCTATCTTTTTTTAGGATCACCTGCCACCGGTAAGACATACCTTGCTGAACTTATGTCACAATATTTGCCTAAATACAAAATAATGAAATTTGATATGACACAGTACCATCAACAAAACGGTGGAGAATTGTATGGATATCCTGCTGGATGGAAGGGATATGGTGTTGGTCAACTCACAGGATTTGTCCATAGAAATCCTAAAGCAGTTATCGTACTCGATGCCTTTGAAAAATGTGACAACACAATTCAAAACAATCTTCTTTCTATATTTGAAGGTGGTAAAATGCGTGATGCCTGTGGTTGGGATAAGGTCACAGATGAGCCATGCAATGACGATCCAGACATCATCTACAGCGATGAAAATGCAACTTACTTAGTTGACTTCACCCAAACCTTATTTATTATCACTACAAGTGTTGGTAAAGAACTCTACCTTGACTACAGATTTAAAGATTTAGTTCAAAAAGACTATATCCAAGCCGAATCAATGATTCTAGAAGCTATCAAACGTGAAACAAAAAGAGATGCCAGAAGCGGCGGGGTTCAAGAAGCTATAGTTCCAGAACTTGTTTCTAGATTTTCCAAAGCGAATATAGTTCTTTTCAACAAGCTCGATTATGATGCCTTAGAAAAAATATCTAAAAAAGTGTTTTTAACATATCAAGAAGAATTTACTAAAAAGTATGATATTGACTTTACACTTAGCAAAAATTTTGATAACTTTTTAAAGATACAGATACTTAATTTTGCTCCAGAACTTGATGCAAGACGTCTTAAAGACAAGGTGAGCACAGTTTTTTTCAATAGAATAATTCAATACATTCAAGACTCAGAAAGACCTATCAAAAACTTTAAACAGATAAAAATCTCCCTCTCTAAAGAAAGTGTCAGGTATTTAAATGAGAGAGTCTATCCTCTTATAGAAGATGAAACACTCGTAAGAGAGCTTTTTAGAAAAAACACAACACTTGAGATTAATGACACTGTTTCAGACAAAAACGGTATTATCACCTATAAGGTGAATAGCTGCAAGTTTTTACAAGTGATCAGAATCAAAGACTTCAGTGAAGACGGGCTTGTTTTTGACATACCTAAGGTCTCATTTGATGATATCGCCGGTCATCATAAAGCAAAACAAAGGCTCCGTGAAGTTATCAACTTTTTTAAAGAACCAAAGCAATTAGAAAGCTTCGACATCCAGCCTCCAAAAGGTATGCTTTTATATGGACCCCCAGGGACAGGGAAAACAATGCTTGCAAAAGCTTTTGCTAAAGAAGCTGAACTCCCATTTATATCAGTCACCGGACTTGAATTGCTGCGACCTGAAAAAACCAGACAGATTTTTGCTAAAGCCAAAGAGTATGCACCGGCTATTATATTTATCGATGAAATCGATACACTTGGCAAGCGTGATGCAGGAAACGGTAAAGAGATCCCTATCAATAAACTATTATCAGAAATGGATGGATTCTCCGCCAAAAAAGGTGAAGATATATTTGTCATTGCTGCAACCAACTATAAAGATAATATTGACAGTGCGATTATCAGACCGGGAAGAGTGGAGATTCATATTGAGATAAATAATCTTGATAAAGATGCAAGGGAATACTTTTTAAAACAAATCATTGAAAAAAAACCTACAAGCGGCATATTTGATATAAATAAACTTCTAATGTATACAGCAGGATTCACAGGGGCACAACTTGAACTGCTCGGCAAAGAAGCTTCTTTTTATTGTTTACGTCATAGTTTACCTGCTATAACGCAAGAGATTATAATCGACCAGCTCAATAGAATTAAATATGGTGAAAGACAGTCTTATTTATCTCTTGAGGAGATGTTTGAAGAAACAGCGATTTATGAAGCGGGACGTGCTGTGATTTCTAAGGTTTTAATGCCGCATATTCATATTGAACATGTGAGTTTAACCCCAAGAGACAACAATGAACATTTTATTTCACATAACTATAATGATGTGCAAGACAACATGACTGTAAAAGATTTTAAAGACAAGATTTGTGTATATTTAGCGGGAAGAACAGCACAGATTAAACAATTTGGCACTATTCTCGGTGTGGACACCGGTGCTTCAAATGACTTGCAACAAGCAACTCGTGATGCCTATGCAGCCATAGCTCACTTTGGGATGGATAAAGAAGTCGGATATATAAATATCAACGGTGTGATGGACGCACAAGGAAACTCTATCAAGTCCAAAGACACTAAACACTATCATGAAAAAATTGACACTGCACTTGGACGATGGATGATTGAAGGTGAAAAAAGAATTGTAGATTTGGTGGATGAACACTGGGAAAGTATACAAAATCTTTCTAAGTTGCTTTTTGAAAAAGAAATCATTTATGCAGATGAACTTGATGCGATACTGATTAAATAAGACAAGGACCAAACACTATGATAACACAAGAACAACTGCCGATGGTTGCCATACCAAGTATGAATGATACACATCTAGAAGAGATAATCATTGTAAATAAACTGGATAATGCAGCAAAAAACAATGATATAAGTGCTGTAAGTGAAATATTGAATGAATTATTAGAGCATACGATTGAGCACTTTTCTACAGAAAACGAGATGATGGAAAAAGCAAAATTTCCAGCCTATGATACACATAAAGCTGAACACGACAGACATCTGCATGAACTTAAAGCTTTGGTGAAGTATTTTGAAAAAACGAAAGATCCAAGAGCGATAACAATTCATATCGAAGGTAATTTAGAAAAATGGCTTATTCACCATATCCAAACAATGGATACAGTCACAGCTCAATTTTTAGCGCAAAATCATACGGCAGGTAGCTATTAATTCTACAAAGCTCGTTCTCACGACGAGCATGAAAGTCCAATATTTTTATACTCCTCAGGTGTGTCTCCCGCAAAATTTTCAAATTCTGGCAGCTCATCATACGGATGGGATGCGATATAAAGAAGCGTTTCCACCATCGAATAATCATCACACTCAGCTTTTTCAATAGCATCTTGAATCATATAATTTTTTAAAATATATTTTGGATTCGTCTGAAGCATACGCTCTTGACGCTCTGCTTGCGTGGAAGTTTCGTCTAATAAACGTTTATCATAGAGTTTAAGCCAGTTATCCACAACCACAGGTTCCATGGCGATATCATACAAAGGTGCCCTGTCCCCATCATAGCGGCTAAGTGTCCGAAAAAATAATGTGTGATCCACATAAGCCTCATGAAGTGTGACTACAAGCTCTTCAACGAGTTGGGCATCATTGGTATTTTTCACAGATAATCCAAGCTTCTTTCGAACAACATCTATATAAGCATTTGGATAAATAAAAGCGCCATACTCATCAAGTTTTTTCTGCATTTTTTCTTTTGAGACTATGGGAGAAAGCGCTTCAGAGAGTTTTGTAAGATTCCAATAAGAAATATTTGGCTGTTCACCGTAGCTGTAACGGCCAATCTTATCTGTGTGATTGCAAATATAATTATAATTAAAATCATCAAGCATAGCATAAGGGCCATAATCTATAGTAAGCCCTTCTATGGACATATTGTCAGTGTTCATCACACCATGATTAAACCCTATTCCCTGCCATTTTGCGATTAGGCTTGCTGTACGCTCAAGAACTTCACAAAACATTTTATAAAACCGGTCTTCATCCTTTTGCAAATGTGGAAATGACTCAGTGATGACATACTCAGCAAGTGCTTCAAGCTTTGCATATTCACGATTATAATAAAAATACTCAAAGCTTCCAAAACGTATCCAGCTGGTTGACATACGCATGACAATGGCAGCATTCTCCATTTGATTGCGAATGATTTTGGTCTTGGATCCTATGATACCAAGAGCCCGGGTTGTGGGAATGCCAAGGTGATGCATTGCCTCACTCATAAGATATTCACGTATAGAAGAACGCATTGCCGCCCTTCCATCCGCTGTGCGTGAGTAAAGTGTTTCACCGCTGCCTTTGAGTTGCAGATTCCATCCAAGAGTGCTTCCAAGATTCATAGCTCTTCCATCTCCAAGCCATGGATTATAGTTACCAAACTGATGTCCTGCGTAGCACATAGCAAAAAAACGCGAACCCTTTGGGCTGAACGCACCATTAAGGAGTGCAATAAGAAGAGGATCATTATAACTTTCACTATCTAGATCGATTAATTTTGCTGCCTCAGGATTAAAACTTATTAAATAAGGCTCATCAAGTGGCTCTGGATTTCGTAAATCGTAAAACTCATTATCCAATGAAAGATAAGGGGTTTTCAGTGTCATATTCTCAATATTCATGAGGGCATTGTACATTTGCACTTCTAAATAGCATATAGAATTATTCGGTTAAGTTCATAAGCTTTGTAATTACTAAGAAAATAAGCTTAAAACTGATAAAATCACGACTCATAAAATTCAAATATTTATAATACAAGGAAAATAATGCCAGCAAGTAAAAAATGGAATGTGCTATTTATAGAAGAAAATAAATCAATGTTTAATTCAAACACCAAAACTTTCAATGAATTATTTAACAAGGTCGATAAAGTTCAAGATAGTGAAGAAGCGCTAAAGCTTATTGATAGTAATCACTATGATATTCTCATTTGCGATTTAAGTTTTGAATTTGCTGATAGAATCAAAATTCTAAAACTTATGAAACACAGGAAACCTAAAATAGCTTACTTTGCTTTAGTGACAGAAAACAATTCGGATAAAATATTCGGTGTGGCGGATCAAGGGATTCATGTTTTTGAATTAGAACCTAGTCAATTTGATCTTGCATTGGAAGAAATTTCAAGATTTAATCTTTATGTAAAAAAATAGATCCAAGTCAGTTTGGCTTCGCTAGAGAATAAATTTAAAACCCATCCCCTAGCTTTCTAAACTGAGTTGTGATAGTGTTACATTCCACCGCCGTTAAGGTGTAAAGCAGTTTCTGAATCCCATTTAGAGATATGTAAAACCAACCAGCTCTTAAAATCTTTTTCTAAGAAACCTTGCAGCTCTTTTGGACTTTTAAGAACTTCCCAGCGCTTGTGAAATTTTTTTAATTTTTCTCTCATGGTGTCATGATCATTTTTATGCACCTGAAAATTGCCATAGTTGTTTTCTTGCATCATAGTCTCTTCTGTACTGAAGTGATCTTCCACATCAAACAAAAGGACTGGAAAAAGTTCATCAATTTTTTCTATATCTCTAGCCAAAACAGCGTCATGAATATTATTTATAACTTCTATCTCTTCTTCATGTAACATGTTCATCACTTCATTTGCCACTTGTTGTATCTCTTGTATTTGTATCAGCATTTTATCTCCATAAAATAAAGTTTTAAAAAAAGATTATATCTATAAAAAGTTTATACTGACTGAGGGGCTTATCATAATGAGTCTTTATAAAGTTTTATTTAATCCTCTCTTAGCTCCCTAAGATATATACTAAAAGAGAAAATAATTTATAAAATGCTAGAATATTGGAACTAAAGAGAATCAATACATTTTAATAACGGAAGTAATATGAACAGATCTAATTTAAACACGCAACTCTCGACCTTATCCCTTTCGATGTTCAGAAAAGATTTTTTTGGAATTTACCATGGTTCTATATCTGCAAAAACAGAATCAAACCGTTTTATCATAAACACAAAAGAAGCGGTGTTTGATGCGATAGATGATTCAAGTTTAATTGAACTTTATTTTAAAAGAGACTACCGTTGGAACCAAGCAAGTATTGATTCTAAAATTCATTGTAATATATATTCTCAAATCTCAGATGCAAAATTCATATCCTTTTCCATGCCGCCTTTCACCACTGCATATTCACTTTATCATAATATTATTGCGCCAAAAGATTATTTTGGACATAAAGAAATCGGTAGAATTGAGATAGTGAATCCAAAACAGTTTGATGACTGGTACGATAGAGCTGAAAGTGAAATCGCCTATTATTTTCAAACACAAAAAACAAATATTATGGTTATTCGAGGCTATGGAGTGTATTCATTTAACAGAGACTTGCATGAGATGGCAAAACAACTTGCCATATTAGAAAAAAGTTGTCGTATTTTAATGCTTGATAACACAAAGAATGATTTTAATTTTGATTAAAATCATTTCAATAAATTAATAGCCTCATACGCAACATCCATCACTTTATCTATCTCTTTATTGGTAATAATATAAGGCGGCATAAAATATATAATATGCCCCAATGGACGTAGTAAAACTCCTTGCTTTAATCCATATTGATACACTTTCAATCCAATTCTATCTTCTGACTTATAACCTTGCAACTCAATTACCGCTACCATCCCTCTTTGTCTAGTTATTTTTACATTACTAAGTTCTGTGAATTTTTCTAACTTTGTTGCAATATACTCAGATTTTTTCTTATTTTCTTCTATAATATTATCATGTTCAAATATATCTAAAGTTGCATTTGCTGCCGCACAGGCAAGGGCATTTCCTGTATATGAATGAGAATGTAGAAATGCTTTATGTTCATTATAATCACAATAAAATTTTGCATAAATATTATTAGAGGTAAGCACCACTGAGAGTGGCAAGTACCCACCCGTCAAACCTTTGGAGAGGACTATAAAGTCAGGTGAAATATCTGCAACTTGACAAGCAAATAATTCACCTGTCCTTCCAAACCCTGTCATAACTTCATCTGCGATTAAATGTACATTATATCTTGTGCATATATCACGAATCAGCACTAGAAATTCTTCATGATACATATGCATATAGCCTGCCCCTTGAATTAGAGGCTCTAAAATAATCGCACTTATCTCATCAGCTCTTTGCTTACAAAGTTCTTCAAAATCTTTTGCTGCAGTTTGTGCAGCCTCTATAGTCGTATCCTCAGGAACTGTCGTTTGTAAAGTTTGAAGTAGTAATGGTTTATAGGTGTCTTTATATAATTCAACATCTCCAACACTGAGTGCCCCTATAGTTTCACCATGGTATGAATTTTTAAGAGATACAAAAATTGTTTTATTTCCATCACCATCATTTAAATGTGCGTGATAACTCATTTTTAAAGCCACTTCAACTGCACTTGAACCATTGTCAGAATAAAAACATTTATCTAAACCCTCAGGGGTTAACTTCACCAATCTTTCAGATAATTTCACTACAGGTTCATGTGTAAAGCCAGCTAAAATAACATGTTCCAAGGTATCTAACTGCTCTTTTATTTTATCATTGAT